>ENA-ORSK01001103-ORSK01001103.1-human-gut-metagenome-genome-assembly--contig:-NODE-1103-length-23374-cov-8.514216_pt1 | contig 23374 bp, 23 predicted proteins | sample MGYA00242192_ERZ509159 | MGnify/ENA primary metagenome ERZ509159 (study PRJEB26280, sample SAMEA2338663) | human gut metagenome | biome: human gut; feature: human-associated habitat; material: faeces...
TCTGAAGGATATTGTAGACGAAGAATGCGACCTGTCTGTTCGTGCAGGTGTATTGATAGAAAGACTGAAAGCCTATGAACCCGAGCTTCCAAAAGATATGGAACCAATGGTGTATGTAAACTATTGTGAAGAAAGTGATCTCATGAATCCAAGATGTCAGAAGCTGTCTGAGCTGGATGCAAAAACAGCAGAAATGGATAAAGAATGGTATGCAAAACGTGATCCGAAGACAGAGGAACCTACAAAAATTGCAAAGATATATGTGACTGTATATTATGCGGAAAAAGGTGAACAGATGCTGCATCATTTCAAGAAGTCAATGGATATTGGAAATGGACATGGCGGTATTGTGAGTCAGTTGAAGTATGATAATGAAATGAAGCTTACAGATGAGTATTGGATCAATTACCAGAAAGGCAAAGGAAGTGAAGAGTTCCAAAAGTATATGGAAGATCTGACAGACATGCAGAATCATGTTCTTCCGTATCTGCAGAGTTTTTGCAATCTGGAGGAAAAAGGTGTGAAGGAGAGACGAGAACAGCAGATAGCAGAAAGATATGAAGGAAGAGCAGATGAGAGGGTAACAAGTACCGAAGCGAATGCAGTTGTTAAGGATGTAGGAAAAACAGATAGAAAACCGGCACAGCAGAAGCAGGCGGTAGATGAAAAAGATAAGAAATTATCCATTCATGAACGGCTTGAGATTAATAAGAGGATTATTCAAGAAAAGCAGGGAAAAGATAAGCCGGAGAGAGGGGCTGATCGGGGTGTGAGATAGGTAAATGTTAAGACTGGAAGTCACTGATGTAGGTGGCTTCTGGTCTTTTTTGCGTGAGCAGTTACTGAGAAAGAAAAGTAACAAACTTCCATGTGTAAGGCATTGGATGTAAATTGACTTTGTTCGCACTTGGGATTATAATTTAAAATAGAAATATAATTGATCGTGAACTTACTATAATATGGAGATGAAGGCATGGAATATCTTTCAATCAGTCAAACAGCTGAAAAATGGGGGCTGTCGAAACGACGAGTGCAGGTGCTTTGCTCTGAAAATAGAATTCCAGGAGTAATGCGTGTCGGCAGTTATTGGGCAATTCCAGCAGATGCTGAGAAGCCAAAGGATGCAAGAATCCGTAGTGGAAAATATGTAAAGAACACAAAAAGCAAATAAAAGCTACAATGATTAAAAGTGGGAATAGTAGCAGAATATACTTATCAACTTCCGATAATATTTGTTATCAGGAACTATCTACAGAAGAGGGAGGCTGTATTCATGACGATAATATCAAAAAAGCAGATGTCCGAAGAAGATATAAAGCTTCAATATATTACACCAGCGATTACGGCAAAATGGGATATCAAGAAAATAACGATGGAAACCAATATAACAGATGGAAAAATCAATCTGAAGGGAAATTTTGTTACCAGAGAAAAGCCGAAACGTGCAGATTATGTTCTATATTTGAATTCTAACAATCCGATTGCGATTGTAGAAGCAAAAGACAATAAACATAGTATTTCACATGGTTTACAGCAGGCGATGGCCTATGCCAGTATGTTGGATATTCCGTTTGCTTATAGTTCAAATGGAGACGGATTTTTTGAACATGATTTTCTGACTGGGAAAGAGCGTGAATTAGATCTTGATGAATTTCCAACAGAAGAAGAGCTATATTGCAGATACAAAAATGGAGCAAATAATGGAGAAGGTCTGTCAGAAAATCAGGAAAAAATGATTCAACAGCCATATTATAGTAGCCAGAAGACATATCCGCCTCGTTATTATCAACGTATTGCAATTAATCGAACAGTAGATGCAATTTCCAGGGGCAAAGATCGCCTGCTTTTAGTTATGGCAACTGGAACTGGAAAAACATATACAGCGTTTCAAATAGTATACAGGTTATTAAAAAGTGGTATGAAAAGCAAAATACTTTATCTTGCTGACCGTAATAATCTCGTGGATCAGTCTATTCAACAGGACTTTGCACCATTAGAAAAAGTAATACATAAAGTTAATTTTTCAAAGGATGATCCGAGTACGATTACGTCATATCAGGTTTATTTTTCATTGTATCAACAGTTGACAGGTGGAAATGATGACCAGGAAGAGGATATTAATAATACAATTCTTAAACTGAAACAGTTATTTAGACCTGATTTTTTTGATTTGATCATCGTAGACGAGTGTCATAGAGGTTCAGCCAAAAAAGAAAGCAACTGGAGGAAAATTCTGGAATATTTTGCATCAGCAACACAGATCGGTATGACTGCTACACCAAAAGAAACAAAATACATATCCAACATTGATTATTTTGGTGAACCGATTTACACATATAGCTTAAAAGAAGGCATAGAGGATGGATTCCTTGCTCCATTTAAGGTAATCAATGTTATGACAGATATTGGAGAAGGGTGGAGACCTCGTAAAGGACAATGTGATATTTACGGAAATGAAATTGAAGATCGAATTTATACCAATAGTGATTATGATTACAATATTATTATAGAAGACCGTATTCAACAGGTTGCAGCAGAAATTACAAATTATCTAAAAAGCACAGATCGTATGGCAAAAACAATTGTATTTTGTGCGACAGAAGATGCGGCAGAAAGAATGAGGGTAGCATTAGTAAATCAGAATTCGGATATGGTACAAAAAAATCCTGATTATGTAGTTCGGATTACCGGCAGTGATACATATGGAAAAAGCAAGTTAGACTATTTTATATCCGTCAGAGAAAAATACCCGGTAATTGCCACAACTTCAAAATTATTATCCACAGGATCAGATTGCAAAATGACAAAATTGATTGTGCTGGATGAAATGATCGGTTCCATGACAGAGTTTAAGCAAATTATAGGTCGTGGAACACGTTTACGGGAAAAAGAAGGAAAAACACATTTTGTTGTTATGGATTTTCGAAATGTCAGTAGATTATTTGCCGATCCAGATTGGGATGGTCCAATTGAGATGGACGAGGATTTTAATCCTAAGTCCGGGTCGGGAAAAAATACTAAACCACCTGTAGGACCAGGCCCCGATCCTGTAGATCCAAAGCAGCCGAAGCCAATTGTGAATCGGGATGGATGTCAGGTGAAAATTGTCTATAAGACTGTATCCGTTTATGACGCAAATGGAAAATTGCTTCGTCAAGAAAGCATTATTGACTACACGAAGGAGAATATTCTGGGTGCATATGCTTCTTTGGATAATTTTATTCGAAAATGGTCGGCAGAAGAAAAGAAAGAAAAAATTAGGGGACTTTTGCGTGAACAGGGGATTGATCTTGAAACATTGAAGGAAGATCAGGGAATGTCAGATGTTGATGATTTTGATTTTATATGTCATGTTGCATTTGATAAGAAACCATTGACACGCAAAGAACGTGCTGAAAATGTTAAGAAAAGAGATTTCCTGAATAAATATAGTGGTATTGCCAGGGAAGTATTAGAGGCATTATTGGATAAATATATGAATACGGGAATATATGAAATAGAAAAGACAGAAATATTGAAACTGGATCCTTTTATGAGAATGGGAAAGCCACAGAAGATAGCTTCTTATTTTGGCGGTAAGGATGGATATTTGAAAGCAGTGAAAGAACTGGAAAATGCAATTTATGATGGAGGAGCAGCATAAGAATGGGAAATATGTCAAATTTTGTAAAAAGAGTAAGAGATATCATGCGTAATGATGCGGGTATCAATGGTGATGCACAGCGTATTGAGCAGATAGCATGGATGCTTTTTTTGAAAGTATATGATGCAAAAGAACAGGATTGGGAATGGGATGAAGAAGACTATCAGTCCATTATTCCAGAAAAATGTCGCTGGAGGAACTGGGGACATGATGAAGATGGAAAAGGAATGACAGGAGACATTCTATTGGATTTTATAAATAATACATTGTTTCCAACGTTGAAAAATCTTCCGGTCAATGCAGATACTCCAATAAAAAAGGCTATTGTCCAGACAACATTTGCTGATGCGAATAACTATATGAAAGATGGTGTTCTTCTCCGTCAGGTTATTGGTGTAATTGATGAGTTGGATTTGACAGATTATGAAGAAAGTCATGCTTTTGGAGAAATTTATGAAACAATCTTGAAAGAATTACAGAGTGCAGGATCTTCAGGAGAATTTTACACACCTCGAGCAGTGACAGATTTTATGGCACAGATGATAAAACCACAGATAGGCGAAAAAATGGCAGATTTTGCTTGTGGTACAGGTGGATTTATCACAAGCTGGTTAAAAGAGCTAAAGAAAAAGGTTAAGACAACCGAGGACGAAGAAATGTATGCAAACTCTATATATGGAATTGAAAAGAAGCAATTTCCATATATGCTTTGTATTACCAATATGTTATTACATGATTTAGATGTTCCTCAGGTTTTTCATGACAACACATTGTTGAGAGATGTTCTTGATTACACAGAGGATGATCAGGTGGATGTTATTCTTATGAATCCTCCCTATGGAGGCTCAGAGAAAACAGAAGTCAAAAATCATTTTCCATCCGATCTTGCGAGCAGTGAGACGGCAGATCTTTTTATGTCAGTTATCATGTATCGTTTGAAAGAAAAAGGTAGAGCAGCGGTAATCCTGCCAGATGGATTTTTATTTGGAACAGATAATGCAAAAGTAGCCATTAAAACAAAATTGTTTTCTGAGTTTAATGTACACACAATTGTCCGTATGCCTGGAAGTGTTTTTTCTCCGTATACGTCAATCACAACCAATATTTTGTTCTTTGATAGAAATGGTACTACAAAAGAAACTTGGTTTTACCGCCTGGATATGCCAGAAGGATACAAGCATTTCAGTAAGACAAAACCTATGAAACTAGAGCATTTTGCACCAGCAGTTGAGTGGTGGGAAAATCGCCAGGAAATACAGGAAGAGGGATTTGATAAGGCAAAGAAATACAGCATTGATGAAATCAAAGAGAAGAACTATAACATAGATCTTTGCGGATATCCTCATGAGGAAGAAGAAATTTTACCACCAAAGGAATTAATTCAGCAGTATCAGGAAAAAAGAGCCAGTTTAAATGCTGATATTGATAGAATTCTGGCGCAGATAACTGATATTTTGGGAATAAATCTGGAGGAGAACTAATGACCGGACAGCAATTAAAAAATTCAATATTACAAATGGCCGTGCAGGGAAAACTGGTTCCGCAGGATCCGAATGATGAGCCAGCCTCTGTTCTCTTGGCGCGTATTAGAGCCGAGAAAGAACAATTGATAAAAGAAGGAAAAATCAAGAAAGAAAAGAATCCTTCTATAATCTTCCGAGGAGCCGATAATTTGCCTTATGAGAAGGTTGGAAAGAACAAGCCGGTATGTATTGCAGATGAAGTACCGTTTGAGATTCCTGACACATGGGAATGGGTACGTTTAGGAAGTATTGGCGATTGGGGTTCGGGTGCTACGCCAAGCAGATCAATTCCAGAATACTATGGTGGAGATATTCCTTGGCTCAAAACCGGTGACCTGAATGATGGATACATCGAATATATTCCAGAAAACATAAGCCGTTTTGCTTTAGAAAAAACATCGGTTAGGCTGAATCCAGCTGGCTCTGTTTTGATTGCAATGTACGGTGCAACAATCGGTAAATTAGGAATACTCACATTTCCTGCTACCACCAATCAAGCATGTTGCGCATGTCTGCCTATTGAAATTTGCAATGAATACTTGTTTTATTTCTTGATGTCGCAGAAAGTTGCCTTTGTAAAACAAAGTGAAGGTGGAGCACAGCCAAATATCTCAAAGAAAAAAATCGTAGCTACACTTATGCCGTTACCTTCGTTAGCTGAGCAATATCGCATTGTTGCCAAAATCAAGGAAGTGCTTCAGTATATTGAACGATATGGCGAAGCTTGTTCGACAGTAAATTCGTTAAACAAGGCTTTTCCTGACCTTCTTAAAAAATCTATTTTGCAGGAGGCTGTACAAGGAAAACTTGTTCCACAAGATCCTGCTGATGAACCAGCTTCCATCCTTCTGGAACGCATTCGTGCAGAGAAGGAGCAGCTGATTAAGGCAGGTAAAATCAAGCGTGATAAGCACGAATCCGTCATTTTCAGAAGGGATAATTCTCATTATGAAAAGCGAGGCGCTGAGGAGATCTGCATTGATGAAGAAATCCCGTTTGACTTGCCAGAAAACTGGCAGTGGGTAAGGTTTTCTAATATTGCCATTTTTGAAAATGGTGATAGAAGTAGCAAATATCCCGTCGAGTCAGATTATGTTTCTGATGGTGTTCCCTTCTTTGGTGCCAAGGACATGGGCGAAAAGTATATGGACTTTGACGCTGTCAGGTTTATAGGTAAAGAGAAGTTCAAGCAGCTTGGTAATGGCAAATTAAAAGATGGCGATCTTATATGCCTGCTTCGTGGAAGTGTAGGAAAGACGCGGATATTTAAGGAAACACAAAAATATACCACGGGATTCATATGTGCCCAAATGTTGATTATCCGTTGTCTCAGCCTAGAAATGCTTGATTATGTTTATACAGTAATAAATGCTCCTTATTATCAGACAATGGTCGAGGCAAAAATTACAGGCACGGCGGTACGGCAACTTCCAGCAAAAGAGGTCGCAAATTTGCTTATACCTATCCCACCAGCAGCCGAACAGAAAAGGATCCTGAAAACTATAACAAGTGCTTTGTTGCCACTTAAAACTTTGTAAAGTTCTCATTATGAGAAGTTAGACGGAATCGAGCGCTGCATCGACGATGAATTGCCGTTTGAGATACCGGAAAGCTGGGAGTGGTGCCGCATAGGGACATTGTTTTCTTTACAGGCAGGCAAAAATATTTCTTCCGCTGCTATAAAAGAAATCGAATTTGCAGGTTCAGTAAAATGCTATGGTGGCAATGGCGTTCGCGGGTACGTTTCTGAGGCCAATCATCACGGAGATTACCCTATTATAGGACGGCAAGGCGCACTCTGCGGTAATATCAATCGGGCAACCGGTGATTTCTATGCTACAGAACACGCGGTTTGTGTTGATACTTTTGGCGGTACAGATATTTCGTGGGCATGTCTGTTCCTTGAAGCATTGAATTTGAATCAGTATGCTACAGCCACAGCTCAACCTGGTTTAGCAGTAGCCAATATTAATATGGTCTGGATTCCACTCCCGCCACTTAACGAACAATTGCGTATTGTGGCCAAAGTGGATGAAGCCTTTCCCATAATCAAAGCTCTGTAACTTCGCTTCTGTATAATCGTGGTGAAAGGAGGTCTTTCACCATGACAGAAAAATTTGAAAGACATCTGAGAGAATCGAACCTCTCGGAAAACACGGTGGCTTCGTACCTGTTCGCAGTCAAGCAGTATCAGGAGCAATACGACAAAGTCACACAGCGGAACCTGAAAGCCTACAAGGTCTGGCTGATCGAGAGCTACAGCCCCAAGACGGTCAACCTCCGGCTCCGCGCCATGAACTGCTATCTTGAGAGCATCGGGAAAGCAGAATGGAAGCTGCCCTTTGTGAGAGTGCAGCAGAAAGCATTTTTGGAAAATGTGATCAGCGAGGCTGATTACACCTACTTCAAGAATTGCCTTAAGCGCGATGGCGAAATGTTCTGGTATTTTGTGATCCGCTTCCTTGCGGCAACGGGTGCCAGAGTGAGCGAACTGATTCAGATCAAGGTCGAACACGTTCGCCTCGGACACATTGACCTCTACTCCAAGGGTGGAAAGCTCCGGCGGATTTACATTCCCAAGGCATTGCAGGATGAAGCCCTTTCCTGGTTGGCAGAAAAGAAACAGGAAAGCGGCTTCATTTTTTTGAACAAGTACGGGGATCGGATTACGACCAGAGGCATCTCCGGTCAGCTCAAGAAGCTTGCCGTGCGCTATAACATCGACCCGGCTGTGGTCTACCCGCACTCTTTCCGGCACCGTTTCGCAAAGAGCTTTCTGGAGCGCTGCAACGATATTGCTTTTCTTGCCGATCTCATGGGACATGAAAGCATCGAGACCACGCGCATCTATCTCCGCAAGACGGCCACGGAACAGCGGACGATTGTGGATAACGTGATCGACTGGTAAAACACAAGGCATACGCTCTGAAAATGAACGTATGCCTTGACTGCGTTATAAACCTGAAACCATGGGAAAAACTTTCTCTATTTCTTCTACGATTTTCTCTTGTTCAGCTAGCGGCGGAAGCGGAAAAAGCAGTAAATGAATTGCGTTCGAGGAAAGTCCTTGAATACCAATACCCTTGCCTCCAATCCAGCCTGCGTTTTTATAAAGGTAGAACAAGTAATAGAAGAACTTTGTACAAACTGGAGCATAGGCTCTGAGACGGTGGATGTGATTCTGAATGCAAATGTCATAATCATACAGCCAAATTGCAGCCCTGCCAATATCACCGCCTTCACAGACCAGAAGATCTCCTTTCGTTGCAGTACACCTTTCAATTTCCGCTTCGGTGAAGAACATCTCTTTCAGTTTATCAAGTTCAAATCTGTCCCAGTAAAGGTTGGAAGTTGTAATATATGGTTTCTTCTTACCGGAACGGTTTGCTGCGTTGAGCGCCTTTCCTGTATTATGCTGAAATACTGATCCTAACCGTACCCATTTCCAGCTTTCCGGTATCTCAAATGGCAGTTCATCATCAATACAGCGCTCGATTCCGTCTAACTTCTCATAATGAGAATTATCCCTTCTGAAAATGACGGATTCGTGCTTATTTTTCTTAATTTTGCCTTCAGCTATTAACTTTTGCTTCTCTGCACGAATACGTTCCAAAAGAACGGCGGCTGGTTCATCGTTAGGGTCTTGTGATACAAGTTTACCTTGAACGGCTTCTTGGAGAATGGATTTTTTAAGTCGCTCTGGGAAAATATTGTTCAAATGTTTTGATCTTGAATCGATTGTGCCATATTCAATTACATGAGCCATAACTGCATTAAGTTTTTCAACAATGCGAATTTGCTCATGCGATGGAGGAATTGGTACAAGCATATTTCCCAGTGTTTTTCCATTACAGTTTGGCTGTGCGGTAGCAATAGTGCCTTCTCGTAATTGTGACCAATACAATTCGCTCTCCATAAAGTATTTCAAGTATTGCGGACACAACTGGTTACTATATCTGGTTCTGATTAAGTAACCTGCATAAATAGCTTCTTCTGGAACTTCTTGTACAAGATAAGATTTTCCAACTGTTCCACCTGTTCTTGCAAACAGAATGTCATTGGGTTTCAGAAGGTACGCATCAATTTCTCCTTCTTTTATGTCGCAGTAAGGAACTGTTTCCCACATTACAGAATTATCCTGAATATCACTAATGCGAACCATCTTTATTCGTCCGTTTTCTTGTGCCGGGGCATTGTAGCCATACTGAATAGATTCTGACAATGTTCCCCAACGTATCCACTCCCAACTCTCCGGAATATCAAATGGCACTTCATCCGCAATACATACCGGCTCATTCTTTCCAATCTTCTCATAAGGCAAATTATTGATACTTAATAAAGCAATATATGCTATACTGAGAACAGTTGTAATTCATTATAAGTATCAGATAAACAGTTAAGTGGGGAGAGTAACAATATGCAGTTGGGATGGATAGATTTTTCAAAGGAAGACCGGCAGAAGGCATTAGATGTGATTAACCTTCTGAGTGAACAGGGGGCAGTCGATGAACTTGGAATCGGCATTATTCGTGATGCTTTTGCCAATTATTTCTTCCCGGGGACATCTACCATCCAGACAAGGGCAAAGTATTTCCTTATTGTTCCATATGTACTGAGGGAAGCTGTTGATGGCAGGTATGGCAAGGATGCAAATAGAGTTTTAAGAGCAATTGATTCTGCTGAAAAAGATTGTGGCATTAGATTGTTGAATGCGGATCCAAAGGCAGAGGGAGTTATCGGAACTCGTGTATTGCCGAAAGGCTGGGTGGCTAGAAAGCCATCCGACATTTACTGGAATGGTATTCGCACCTATGGAATATTTTGTGATTATGGTTTATCTATTTCTGAATATGTTTCTTTGGCAACGAAACTTCGAGAAGAGAAGAAGGTTAGCCGATTTGGCAATCGAAATGATGATGCAGAAGAAAATGAGAAAGATGATTCAGATGCAGGAGATATCAGTAATGTTAGATTCTGGAATCTTCCGATTTATCATGATGACTGGCGAGACAATCTTACAATAGAATTGACGCAGGAGGAAGCATTCTATCTGGATAAGCAGATTCAGAAGTCAACGAAAGGTTCTCTTTTGGAATATGTGTTGAAAAATCACATTGATCTGAATGAATATGATGATTTTGCTTCTTTGATGGTTGAATTATCAGAAAAAGTAAGTGAAAAGCTGGCATATATGATGAAGCTCGCCTGCGATTTTAATAATCTGGTGTATATGGCAAGAGTAAGATACAATGTCATGCTGTCAGAAGGCGAGGATACTTATGCAAATGATGAATGGAGCAGGTTACTTCCGGATATCAGGCATAATGCAACAGTCGATCTGGCTGCTGTCTTTGAAGAATTGCAGCTGATAAATCCAAGAGCAAAGAGTTTTCTATGCGGGATACAAACAGCATTTATGGCATCGGATATTGATATGGCTGATGAACTGATTCGTAAGAGGGAACGGAGCCTGAAAGGAGCAGCTAGAGCGAAGTTAAGCAGAACAAAAGAATTTGATCATTCCAAATGGGTAGGTGGAGGAATGCTTGATTACAGATTCTCGAATGCCAGAAGAATTGTGAATGACATCTATGCTGGGGAGGTGAGTGCAGATGTTTAGACCGGATTCAAACAGAGATAGAACTGATTACAGCAGTATTTTGATGCCTCCGGACGGATATAGACTAGATAGAGCAGTAGGCACTACATATTCACTTGACCTGGAAGCACTCACAGCCGTGGCGATATGCCTTGGACTATCAGAAGAAACAGATAGTAAGCTTATGCAGAATCCAATTGGTATGCTGAATGCTTTACAAAAGGTGTCAGATAAAATCGTGCTGCTTTGTGAGGCAGGACAGATTAAAGTACCAACAAAACCGACTGCACTATCTATTTTATTAGAAAAAATGGTAGTAGAAGTTGCATTGCCAAAGGACAGACAGCTTGGTCGATACCCGTCATTTCATCCGAAAACATGGGTGTTAGCATATATAAACGCTGATGGAGATAAAAAATATCGTTTTGTGGTAATGAGCAGAAATCTGACTTTTGACCGGAGCTGGGATATCAGCTTTGCAATGGATAGCAGTAAAAATGCCAGACAGAAGAAAAAGACACAGCCTATCTGTGATTTCTTGGATTATCTTGTAACGAATGTGCACAATACCAGCAATAATGCCGGAAAGAAAAGGAATCTGATTCGCGGATTATGTGCAGACATTAAGGATGTATCCTTTTCACTTGATAGTAAAATATTTGGAGAGAATTTTGAAGTGCTTCCACTTGGCATTGGAAAAAATGCTTACCGGATGCAGGAGGATATTCTGTTCTGCAAGGAAAAAGGAAATGCCAATTCGACATTTAATGAGCTTGTAGTGATGTCTCCGTTTTTGTCAGAAAGTGTGATTGCTGATTTTAACCTTACAGACAGGGCATTGTCAGACTGTAAGAGAACACTTATTACCAGACGTTCCGAGATTGGAAAACTCAAAACATCAGATGTAGATAATTTTACCATCTATGCATTAAAGGATGAAATTATAGATGGTGAGGATGAAATTTCAGATGAACTGGCGGATAAAAAGAAGCAGGATATTCATGCGAAAATTTATCTGAGAAGGAAATATTCAGATGTTGATCTGTATCTTGGTTCCATGAATGCTTCCTATTCTGCAAGCTATGTTGATGAGACAGGAGATGCACATGAAAAATATAATTTTACACCGGTGAATATGGAGGGCAGGGAAGGTTTATATTGTCTGGGATTTTTCGAGACAAAATCACATAATGGTAAAGATGTTAATCAAATGCGAATTGAGAATATTGCAGGTTGTGAGCTGTGTAAAAAAGAAGAATCAGTAGATGATGTACTTGTTGTATATTGTGCAAAACATCCGGCACATAAGTTTACAACAGTTGTTGGCTGGTACAAGCATGCTACTGTTTACAGGCATTATCAAAAGGCGGTGTTTGCTCCTGAAGATATACAATATTACAATGCAATGGCAAAATCGTCTGATTGTGTTTTGCTTCCTATAGGAACCAGATCAAAAAAAGTTCAATGGGAAGTTCCAAGAAAATCAAGTGGTTGGGCTTATGGTTTTGGACGAGCGAATGTCTGGTATGCCAGTGAAGAGGATAGCAGGTTGCAAGATTATCTTGCAAGATTAGAAAAACAGATTGAGGAATATGATGGCGAAAATTGGATTGAAAAGTATGCTGAGTAGGTGTTAAACCAAGGATAGAACAGGGAGGAATAGCAATGGCGTATGGAAAGTCTATAGAGCTGTTTTTGGTCAATGGAACAGCGGATAGCTTGACTATAGCGGAGTTGTCAAATTGGAATGGAAAAGCAATTAAGATACCAAGAATTGAAGTGTCTTCGTGCTATAGAGAGGATATTGCTCAAGCGGGAGTATATTTCCTCTTTTGCAAAGAAGATGATGGAACAGATTCAGTATATATCGGAGAAGCGGAAAATGTAAAAGAACGTTTGTTGCAACATTTGCGAGATTATCAAGCTGAAAAAGAGAAATATTATTGGACCACGGCAGTGATTTTTATAGGGAGAGACCTGAACAAGGCATTGATTCGTTTTCTTGAAAATCGATTTGTGGACATTGCAAGACAGTGTAAACGGTATCTGGTGCTTACAAAAAACACTTATCGAAATACGGTGATGAAGGAATCACAAATAGCAGTCATGGAAGAATTTATTGATAATGTTAGAATTTTGATAAGTGTTTTAGGATACAAAGTATTGGAACCTGTCAATAAACCAGCAGCTATAGAAGAAAATGATGGTAACGAAATTGAAAAAGAAGAAATAAAGTTGCACTTGGAAAGAACAGTGAAGGGAATAGGAAAGATAGAAGCTGATGGTATCCGTACATCTGAAGGCTTTGTAGTGCTAAATGGGAGTCATATTGCTCCAGAGGATGATGAGACAATCTCAGCAGGTATTAAAGAAAAGAGAAGTAAAGCTAATATTGTAGAGGGTATTCTACAGGAGGATGTTTTGTTTTCAAGTCCATCTGGTGCAGCAATGTTTGTGGTAGGTAAGAGTGCTAACGGATTGACAAGCTGGAAAAATGCAGACGGTATTACACTTAAAGATATTGAAAGTGATGAAACAAAATGAAACTAATGTTATTGCGAATCAGATGAGAATTAGGAGATAAGGAGATATGTATTTAAAAATTTATTGATATATAGAGACGAGTTAAAATTTGGTAAAGATACTTTTTTATGTTTAAAAATCAATGATTATTTTGAAATATATGAATGGAGAAAACAAGAATTTGTTAGAGTAGATAAAGTGAGTGAATATTCATCTGCAAATTATCTAGATTTAAAAACTTATTCAGTCTATTAGGACAGGCAAGATGTAGTGAGGTGTCAAATTATAGGACACCTCAAACATTTATAAGCTGTTTTCTCGTTTGTTTTCAATAGATTCACGAAATGTGGGAGCATCGAGTAGCGCAGTGAAATTCTGCTGAATGATCTCCAGTGTCTTCTGCTTTTTCTGTAATTCCTGTTTTTCCCGGACGGTAGCAGCCTGTTCAGATTCAAGATTTTCAATTTGCTTCTGGATCTTTTCAGAGCTTGGGATTTTGGTGACACCGAGATCCTGAAGCTCTTTTTTTAGTGAATCGTGGAGTTGATATTCTGCCTGATGCTTGGTCTGGTATGCTTTTGGATTTTTAGCAGATTTGCAATCTTCTATCACTTTACGGCAGAGCCGGTAAGAATCACAGTGTTTCTGAATGACTTTCTGTGTGCTCAGATTACTGGTGATTTGTGCTATTCTCTGATCAGCCGCTTTAACAGAAGCATCAACATCAGAAACATGCTGTTGGAAATCCTCATAATTCAGAAGATTATTTTCTGACAAATAATTAAAGGTCATAGCAGCTTCTTTCAGGTTATTCAGCTTTGCCCAATTCTCAAATCCGGCACGATTTCCGGTAGTGACGTAAGCGGTCATCTTGACATACAGACGCACTTCTCTGGACAGATGCTTTGGAGCTTTCGCTTTGCTACGATTTTTAGCCAGACGGATACGGACATTTTCTTCCGAATAATAGCTTCCGAGAGATTTCATATAAGTGAAGTTTTTCTGTTCCGGTGCACGGAAGGATAGATGTTTTCCCTGTCGAATTTCATATCCTGCTAACTGCATCTTTTGCAGAAATTCCTCATAGTTGATGGAAGTCCAGATTGCCTTATCAACTGCAACACGCAGTTTGGCTTTCCAACTGGTGCCACGATGATATTCCATGTTCTCTTTATAGCTTTTACCTTTTTCTCCGGTTGGCATACTGGTGGCAAGTCCATTTTCATGGCAAATGCGATTACTGATCCGGCAGATTTTATGGTAGCTCCGCTTATTGGAAACATATTTGTGATGATCAACAAAACTTGCTGCGTTGAAGATGATATGGTTATGAATGTGATTTTTATCAACATGGGTACTGATCACGTATTCATATTTTCCTTTCAGTACTTCGTCTGCAAATTGTTGTCCTAAGCGATGGGCGATTTCTGCATCTGTTTCACCAGGCTTAAAGGACTGAATCAGATGAAATGCCAGATTATCACCTTTATCCATTCCGTTCTTTTTTGTCTGTTCTCTCGTCATGGCAAATTCCAGATCAGCTGTTTCAGGAGAACAGCCAAAACTAGAAATCAATAGTTTTTCATCAGTCTTATCAGGATTGGTAATGTAGTCTAGAGCTTTTTTGTCCGTTACTTTGATTGGGAAGATCTTAATATATGCCATATCTCTTTTACCATCTCTTTCAGTTCTTGCATTTCTTCCGGATACAGATCTCCGGTAGTATTCACTTTCTTCGCAATCTGGTTGATATTTACGCCAATCTTGTGCATTTCCTCATACTGTTTCTTTAGTGGAGTGGTATCGGTGTTGACGATGTAACCGTCGATTGCCATTTTCCGCAGATAAGCTCCCATGTTTTTGGTCTTTGATTCTATCATCTTCCTGCGGATCAGCTTCCGCTCTTCATCTGTGACATAAAAATGGATTTCTTTGTTTCGTTTTCTTTCAGCCATTGGTAATTTCTCCTTTCTGAGAGGGCAGTAGTATCGCTGCTTTCAGCGTTTTTTAATTTAGGGCAGGGTACCCTAAATTGGGATTTCACGGAAGTGTATCCTCACTTCCTGTCCTTGCTGTTTTACCCCTCTATTAGTTAAAGTCAGGAGAACCGGGAAAATGCAAAAGAATTTGGCAGGTAGTACGGGATACGAAAATGTGGTATGATTATGGGCAGGATATCAGAAGAATCAGGAGTTGAATAGATTGTGAAAAAAGAAGAAATTTTTGAATATGTGCAGAAACAGTATGGCACGATTCCGGAATATTTATGGAGTAAACTATCGGATAGTGCAGTACTCCGACATAAAAATGGAAAATGGTATGCAGTGATCATGACGGTTGAAAAATCGAAATTGGGATTAGAGGGAAATGATCTGGTTGACATCATGGACGTAAAGTGTGATCCAGAAATGACCAGCATGATTATTCAGACTTATGGATTTTTACCAGGATACCATATGAATAAACAGCACTGGATCACGATTTTACTGGATGGTTCAGTCAGTGAAGCGAAGACATTGGACTTTTTGGATATGAGCTATGACCTGATTGACGGAGCAGACAGAAAGGAAGAAAAATGAGAACAGCGATAGTATACGCATTTGTGCATCATGGAAATACAGAAAAATTAGTAAAGAGGATCGCAGAAGAATGTCAGGTGGATTTGGTTGATGCTGTAAAACAGCTAGATGCAGATCTGAGCGATTATGATATGATTGGGTTCGCATCAGGAATCTATTTTTCAAAGTTTCATCAGTCGATATTGGAATTTGCAGAGAAGAATCTACCGGACGACAAAAAGATATTTCTGATCTGTACTTATGGTGGAAGTGCGAATTATAAATCCATAGAGCAGATTTTGGATAAAAAACATGCCAGTGTGGTTGGAAAATTTGGCTGTAAAGGGTATGACACATTCGGACCATTTAAACTGGTTGGAGGTATTGCTAAAGGCCATCCGAATGAAGAAGATATGAAAAACGCAGTGGACTTCGTAAAAGGATTACACTGATTTTTGAGGAAAAGGAAAACCGGGGATTTTACTCCTCGGTTTTCTGGCTGTTGTGCTTCAGTCTTCAACTTGAAAAATATCTTCTACAGGCACTTTCAGGTAATGTGCCAGCCGGATTGCAATCTCAAGAGAGGGATTACGTTCTCCACGTTCGATGCGGCCTATAGTTTGGCTGCAGGAACCTATGGCCTCAGCCAAATCTGCTTGAATGAGATTCCGTTCTTCACGAATATCTTTTAGTGTATTATTGATTGCCATTCAATCACTTCCTTTGCTTATTGTTATCAGCAGGATCATGAACCTGCTGTTGAAATCTAATGAAATCCCGGAATTTCTGCACCTTTGCATTTCCCGATTACTTTTCCAAAAATCTTAAAAGAGTCAGATTCCAAAACCTGGATAGGACGATATTTTCGATTTAAAGAGATCAGATAAACACCATCTGGCTCATCGTGTAATTCCTTGATGTAAGTATTGCCGTTGAGATAGAAGATTCCAATTTCACCATTAGCAAGAGAATCTTTTTTCTGAATCCATGCAACATCGTCTGTATGATAAAGTGGCTCCATACTGTCACCGGAGATCCGTACACCAAAGTCAGTCTGCTCAGGAGCAAGGTGTCCTACGTCATAGGTTTCTTTTACAGAATCCTCCAGGTAATTTCCAGTACCAGCAGAAACTGGTTCCCAGGTAATTTCTACAGGATGATGGAATGGGATAATTTTTGCAGACAGTGGAGAAAACTTTTTAGAAGCTTTCAAAATATCAGCAAATTCAATCAATTTATTTCTGCCTTCTTCATTCAATCCACTCATAATGTTATATGGGTTTTCTCCAAAGAAGGATTCATAGATATCTTCGATATCAAGTAACTGGCAAAGTGTCAGGAAAACATGTAAAGCTGGTTCTCGTGCATTGGTCTCCCATTTGGAGATTGCTTTTGTAGTGACCTGAATACCTTCCTGAGAAAGCAGGTCTACCAGATCTGATTGAGAGTATCCTTTCTTTTTTCTATTTTCTGCTAATATTTCCCCGAAATCACGCATTTGTTCGCCTCATTTCTATTTGAATTTTCTATATGCATTATACCGTATGTTAGAAATAAAATCAACAATAATCTCCAAAATGGAGAAAAAGCAACCAAGATGTCGCTTGACTATCTCCGAAATGTCGATATATACTAAACATACAAAAATTGATAAGACATCATGTTGAAGGAAACAGCTGGGAGGTGAAAAGTTTGAGTGAGCGTGTGATCCTGCATAGTGATATGAACTGTTTTGTGTGACTTGAAAGTCACTACATTTATTGTCTTACCGTAAGGTGTAAGACCTGCTGTTCCGTCAGTTGAGTCTAATATCTACAAAGTAGCGGGTAACTGCTATGAGGAAACGAGATATGAAAAATCATCTTTACAGAGATGTAGAACTGATTCCGTGAGGATAAGAACAAGTAAGAGCAACACTGACTTGAGATGATGACTGGGATAGAATGGCTAAGATATCTGAATCACTGGTAAATGCCGTTATGCGCGAACAGGCCAAAGGTTGCTGGGCCTGGCCCAAAATGGGAATGCGGTTTGGTTGGGGGTTGAAACAGCCACCACACGGACTATAGAACCGTCGGCAGAAAGGTGGAGCCTAATCTACCAGCATAAATGTAGTGGAACAAGGTAAGCCCGTATATCTCCATAAAGATACGGAAAGTAACCCGTAAGGGAAACCGATAGATGTGCGGGTAAGGAGGACGGAGAAAGCGAATGCCTTCTTGTAATGAGAAGGATAGAGAATATACTCACCCGAAAGGGGGCAGACTTCCGTCTGGTCTTATGTTGCAAGAGAATTAGCAGAATTTCTGAAAGGAGAAATGCAAATGTACGAGAAATCGTGTGCATCTTCAAAACACATTAAGAGCTGGAAGGATATTGATTTTGGAACAGCTGAATATGAGGTTAAGAAACTGCAGATGCGTATTGCAAAGGCTGTAAAGGAGAACAGAGTAGGAAAAATCAAATCCTTACAATGGACTCTGACTCATTCGTTTTATGCAAAAGCAATTGCTGTAAAAAGAGTAACAGAAAACAAGGGTAAAAGAACACCTGGAGTAGATGGCGTGTGTTGGATAAGTAATGAGGACAAATTTAACGCCATATTCACACTTCAGAGAAGAGGATACCAACCTCAACCGCTCAGACGAATCTACATTCCAAAGAAAAATGGAAAAAAGAGACCACTGAGTATTCCTACAATGAAAGATAGGGCAATGCAAACATTACACAAAATGGCACTGGAACCAGTCACAGAAACTCTGGCAGACGGCACTTCATACGGATTCAGACCCAACAGATGTGTTCAAGACGCTATAGAGCAATGTTTTGTCGACTTGGCTCGAAAAACAGCACCAGAATGGGTGTTGGAAGGTGACATAAAAGGATGTTTCGATAACATAAATCATGAATGGATGCAAAAGAATATCCCTATGGACAAAGAAATTTTGCACAAATTTCTTAAAGCTGGATTTGTGGAAAAGGGAAAACTCAATGCTACTGACCAAGGAACACCACAGGGAGGTACTATTTCACCGACGCTGTGTAATTATGTATTGGACGGATTAGAAAGATTATTGAAGAATAAGTTCAAACGGTATTGGTCGAAAGGTAGACAGATAAATCCAAAAGTAAATCTGGTGCGCTATGCAGATGATTTCATTATTACAGGAGCATCAGAGGAACTATTAAGAAACGAGGTACTACCTTTAGTAAAAGAGTTCATGCATGAAAGAGGATTAGAATTATCGGACGAAAAGACAGTTATTACGAACATACACGATGGATTTGACTTTTTGGGTTGTAATATTCGTAAATATGGGGATAAATTACTTACCAAACCATCAAAACAGAATGTTAAATCAATTATGCGTAAAATTCGTGGAACAATTAAGAAGTTCCGAACGGGCAAGCAATCCGATCTGATCAAATGCCTGAATCCTATTATCAGAGGATGGGTGAACTTTCAGAAGTATAACGTATCTTCGGTTGCATTTAGATATGTGGACTGGCAGACATTCAAGGCGCTATGGAGATGGTGCCGACGTAGACATAAAAACAAACCAGCCGCATGGATAAGAGATAAATATTTCCACAGAATCGGAAACCGTAGCTGGACTTTCTCTGAAAAGCTGACGGAGGATAATTATCTCGCATTAGTATATGCAACCGACACAAACATTACCCGTTTTACACGTATTAAAGCGGAAGCGAATCCCTACGATGAAATTTGGATGGAATACTTCGCTGAACGCAAAAATAAATCCTACAGCAATTTCAAATTTGTATACGAATGATATACAACCGGCTTATTGTGGCAGCAATAGGCTTTATAAGGCTTGAGCCGTATGATGGGAAACTATCACGTACGGTTCTTAGGGGAGGGAAGGACAGTAATGCTCTTCTCTTACCCGACTATGCCAGTGTGGAAATGCTGCATCATCCGGAATTTACCGGAATGCCGCTGGCAGTCGGTGGCGATCCGGAAGCCAGACATGGGATTGTGCTGACGGCAAATTATATTGCAAAGCAAAAAGGTGTAAAGACCGGAATGGCATTATGGCAGGCGAAACAGGTTTGTCCGGGAATTATTTTTGTACCGCCACGGATGGATTTATATTTGAGATTTTCACAAATGGCAAGAGAAATCTATTCAGAGTATACAGACAAAATTGAGCCATATGGAATTGATGAAGGCTGGCTGGATGTATCGGACAGCAGAAATCTGAAAGGAAGCGGAATGACGATTGCAAGAGAAATCAGCCATCGGATTAAATACGAACTGGGTGTAACGGTAAGTATTGGAATTTCCTGGAATAAGATTTATGCGAAACTTGGTTCAGATTATAAAAAGCCGGATGCAATCACAGAGTTTAATCGAGAAAATTATAAAGACAGGATATGGCAGCTTCCAGCGTCAGATTTGCTTTATGTCGGAAGACAGACAAATAAGAAACTGCAAAAACTTGGAATTCGGACAATCGGGCAACTTGCGGAATCAGACGAAAAGTTGTTAGAGAGTCATTTTGGAAAAATAGGAAATGTATTATGGGCTTTCGCAAATGGCTGGGATGAAGATCCGGTTTGCAAGGAAGGATATGAAGCACCAGTAAAGTCGATAGGTAATAGCACTACAACACCGAGAGATCTGGAAAATGATCTGGATGTATGGATCATTCAAATAGCATTGGCAGAAAGTGTAGCTGCACGATTGCGGAAACATGGATTTAAATGCAAAACAGTAGAAATTACAGTTCGAGATAATGGATTGTATAGTTTTTCCAGACAGATACATTTACGACAGCCAACGAATATTACAAACGAGATTGTAACTGCAGCATTTCGGCTATTTAAAGATAATTACAAATGGGAACATTCTATTAGAAGCCTGGGAATCCGAGCTGCGGATCTTGTGTTAGATGATATTCCCGTGCAGTTGGATTTATTTGGAAATCAGGAGAAAAAGGAAAAGTTAGAGAAGCTGGATCGTACTGTAGATGAGATCAGACGACGGTTTGGTTATTTCAGTATACAGCGAGCGGCAATGTATCAGGATAAAGTCTTATCCCACTTAGACGCTGGTACGCACACGATCCATCCACACAGTTATTTTCATGGGTAATTGGAGGGATAGATTTGAAAAAAGCATTAACCAGAAAACAGAAAGAAAGTTATCAGTGTATTTTGGATTATACGAAGGAGCATGGATATCCGCCGACAGTACGGGAATTTGGAAAAATGATCGGAGTAAGATCAACATCATCTGCTTTTTCCAGAATCAAACAGTTGGAGTTAAATGGATATATCCGCAGAATCCCGGCATCGCCAAGAGCAATTGAGATTTTATAGTGAGGTGTCGGCATGAACAAAGTATATGTAGATGTAGTAGCAGAGTTTCGGAAAGACGGACAGCTGATTCCCATATTTTTTACATGGGAGGATGGAAGAAAGTATAGCATTGACAGAATTTTGAAAATCGAGCGATGCGCCAGCAGAAAGGCAGGCGGTGTAGGAATGATGTACACCTGTATGATACAGGGGCAGGAAAGCCACTTGTTTTACGAAGTGGATAAATGGTTTATGGAGAGAAAAACAGCATAAGGAGAGATTGGTATAGACGATATTATTTGGATTATTAACCGGCAGGGATAGTCACTTTCCCTTTATATTCCTGCAGGTTGTACATAAGAAGAGGGATTCCGGTCAGCAAAGGCAGCTCCCACAATGCCTTTTGGATATCTGCTTCTGCAAATTGTAGTAAGTAATTGCTTCCCATCAAAATCATGGGGAAAGCGAACTGGTCTGAAAGACCGCCAGTTAGTGTGATGATGATAAGGAGATTTTGAAACTGATGACAGACAGAGATTATGCAATTAAATCAATGAAAGAAATTACCTTCCAGATGGCAAGTCATGCACAGGATTATCTGGAAGTTACAATCGAAAGACATTATACTGATATTAAAGAATTGATGACAAACTATCAGAAATTGATTTTGGAAAATCAGATTGTGTTAGAAGAACTGGATATGGAATGCCAGGAGAAAATCAATGAAGATATGGCATATGCATTGAGTTATCTGAGCATTTATAGCAACCAGCTGAATGTGCTAAAGATGCACCGGGAGATGAATAATCTGATGATTATTTATGGATTGTCGGACATGATCTATCGGGGAATGACTTTGGTGAAGTTCTATGCACCGAATGGTGTGATGCTCAGTGAAATCCTTCATTCCTGTTTTTGCAGTCATTATAATAAGACAGATGTGGAAGTACAGCAGGAGTTAGGAATAGGCAGGACTTCTTTTTATAAAATGAAGAAGCAGGCACTTGGGTATTTAGGATTTTATTTTTATGAGATCGTGGTACCGCAGGCAAAGGATAAAAGATTTAAACCGTCACTGGGCGTTGAGGAAGAGTAGGTGAGTAATATGAGATACGAAGATTCGATGAAAGGTGTAGCTGATCAGATAATCAAAGAACAGCAACGAGCCAGTAAAATTAAAAACAATCCAGAAAAGTTCCATTGGCATGACGAATATGCAACGTTGAATTTCTTTCGGTTTATCTGCAAAAATATCGGTAACTTGGGAAATGGAGAAATTGAAAAAATGGTCACACGCTTAAAGAGCATAGATCAGAAAGCAGTGGAAAACCATGTGAATGGTGCTGTTTGGGCATTTGATTATGATAAGATGTTCTGTGTATTGATGGAAAATGAAATTTGCCGAAAGGTGTGTGAAAAGAATAAATATAACAGTTGGATGAATCTGATTGGACAGTATTGTGTTTCAAGGACTTAAAGACGAAGAAAGTTGTTGGAGAGAAATAATTTCCAGCAACTCTGTCTTTAATGAATAGAGTTCATTTTTTTATTCAACTATTCCCATGATATATACAATATGTAAATGTGCAATTCAAATATCAGTTTATGCTAAGTGCAAAAATAATAATAATTACTATTATTGACAAAAGAATAATTATCATGTATAATACAGATATACAAGAAACAAAGTGTTAGAAAAATTGCTAGGAACTTGGTAACAAAAATAAATCGACATTGAAAAGGGAAAATGACTATGAAAAAATATGAATGTGAACCATGTGGCTATATTTATGATCCGGCAGTAGGAGATCCAGACGCTGGTATCGATCCAGAAACTGCATTTGAGGATATTCCAGATGACTGGACATGCCCAATCTGCGGATTAGGAAAAGATGTTTTCGTTCCTGTAGAAGACTAAGCAGAAAATGCGAGACTATGAGAAAATCTCTGTAAATTAGATTCTTCTATGATAATGAAGGGCAAAAAATTCTTTGTCAGAGCTTTTTGCCCTTTAGTTATATATAACAGTTGAAAAATGACATGTCAAGAGCAGGCGGAGTTTCCGCCTGTCTTGGTTTACAATGTAATGTACTATTTCAGCAAATGTACTATTCCGGTAATCGTCCTTCATACATAATACTCAATTCGCCGTAGACCTGCCCCCAATTTCGAACGGGCATGGTCCATTTTTTCGTCAACTCCC
>ENA-ORSK01001107-ORSK01001107.1-human-gut-metagenome-genome-assembly--contig:-NODE-1107-length-23280-cov-2.601163_pt1 | contig 23280 bp, 17 predicted proteins | sample MGYA00242192_ERZ509159 | MGnify/ENA primary metagenome ERZ509159 (study PRJEB26280, sample SAMEA2338663) | human gut metagenome | biome: human gut; feature: human-associated habitat; material: faeces...
AAAGTCGTCTGCAACGCCAGGCCCGGAGTTTCCAGCATACGCTCGTCCAGCACGTCCAGACGTTCTTCACGCTGGGAGCCACCAATGATCTCACCGATGCCCGGAGCCAGAACGTCCATAGCCGCAACGGTTTTACCGTCTTCGTTAAGGCGCATATAGAACGCTTTAATATCTTTCGGATAGTTTTTAACCACTACCGGTGCTTTAAAGTGTTCTTCCGCCAGATAACGCTCATGCTCAGAAGAGAGATCGACTCCCCAGTAAACCGGGTTTTCAAACTTCCTGCCGCAGTTTTCGAGAATGGTCACTGCGTCGGTATAATCCACCTGCGCAAAATCGGCTTCAATGAAGCGTTCCAGACGTGAAACGGCATCTTTATCTACGCGTTCAGCGAAGAATTTCATGTCGTCAGCGCGTTCTTCGAGAACCGCTTTGAAGACATATTTCAGCATGGCTTCAGCCAGACCCGCAATATCGTTCAGGTTAGCAAACGCCACTTCCGGCTCCAGCATCCAGAATTCCGCCAGGTGACGGCTGGTGTTGGAGTTTTCAGCACGGAAAGTCGGGCCGAAGGTATAAATTTTGGACAATGCGCAAGCGTAGGTTTCGCCGTTCAACTGGCCAGATACGGTCAGGAAAGACTCTTTACCAAAGAAGTCTTTGTCGAAATCCACTTTGCCCTGATCGTTACGCGGCAGGTTTTCCAGATCCAGCGTAGAAACGCGGAACATTTCGCCTGCACCTTCGGTATCAGATGCGGTAATCAGTGGCGTTGAAACCCAGAAGAATCCCTGCTCGTTAAAGAAGCGATGCAGCGCCTGCGCCAGCGTATGGCGAACGCGCGCGACGGCACCAATCAGGTTTGTGCGCGGACGCAGGTGAGCGACTTCACGCAGATACTCAATGCTGTGGCGTTTTGCCGCCATCGGGTAAGTGTCTGGATCTTCAACCCAACCAGCAACTTCAACCTTGCTGGCCTGAATTTCAAATTGTTGCCCCTGGCCCGGCGACGCCACGACTTTACCCGTCACAATGACCGAGCAGCCGGTGGTCAGACGCAGGACGTCTTCATTGTAATTGGGCAGAGAATTATTGATGACAGCCTGTACAGGATCAAAGCAGGAACCGTCATAAACGGCGAGGAAGGAGATGCCAGCTTTTGAATCTCGGCGGGTACGTACCCATCCGCGCACGGTGACTTCGCTGTCAACGGCTACACGGCCCTGGAGTACGTCGGCTACAGGCACAACGCTCATAATATTCTCTCTGTTAATAGTCGGAAAAAATAAACACTTGTCCACCCGTAAATGGGGGGATACCTATGTTACCTGGCATCTGCAATCAGACAAGCAGAATTCGCAAATGCAGCGAAAGATTTCGGAATTAAAGGTAAAAAAAGGGAGCCGATTAGCTCCCTGATGATATTAACTGGCTTTTTTAATATGCGGAAGGTCGAACGCTTTGCGCAGCGCCCGAACAAACGCTTTATCATGGCAGATAGTTTTGCCAGGGCTGTCAGAAAGTTTCGCCACCGGTTTACCGTTACACTCTACCAACTTAATGACAATATTCAGGGGTTTTACCTGGGGGATATCGCAGGTCAGGCGAGTCCCAATACCAAAACTTAATTGCACGCGGGAAGAGAAGTGGCGGTATAGCTCAACCGCTTTGCGTAAATCCAGATTGTCAGAGAAAACCAGCGTTTTACTCTGTGGATCAATTCCCAGCTTTTCATAATGTGCAATGGCTTTTTCACCCCATTCAACCGGGTCGCCAGAGTCATGACGCAGGCCCTGATACCGACTAGCGAACTCGACACCGAAATCACGCAGGAAAGCATCCATAGTGATGCAGTCGGTTAATGCAATGCCAAGTTGGTCGGGATACTCTTCCAGCCAGGCAGCAAGTGCAGCTCGCTGGCTGTTGGCTAGATCCGGGCTGATTTGCTGATGTGCCTGGAACCATTCGTGTGCCTGTGTTCCCATCGGCGTGAGGGAAAGCCGACGCGCCAGATCGTAGTTGCTGGTGCCCACAAACCAGGATTCCTGTTGCAGACGCTTAACGATGGTTTCTTGTACTTCGCGAGAAAAACGGCGACGGGTGCCAAAATCCATCAGATGGAAGCGCGACATATCAAGACCGGCGGTTAACGCCGAGAAGTCGACTAATTTGCTTTCCAGCGTGTCGAGGGCTTGCGCAACGTCGGCCTGCGGTGAGCGATAGCGATGTACCATTTCACTGATAACCGCCAGCAAAGGAACTTCCCAGAGGATGACTTCACGCCACGGGCCGCTTAAACGAATATCCAGCTTGCCATTATCGTTGGACACGGTGACTTGTTCCGGGTTAAAGCGGAACTCGCGTAACCAGTTAAGATAGTCGGCCTTAAAGAAAGGCAGGGCAGAAAGCCACTGATATTCATCATCCTGCAGGCGCAGGTGCTGCATCGCCTGAACCTGTTCACGAATAGCATCGGCATAAATACCCAGCAGATCGTCACCTCGGCAACGAAACTCCGCCGCGACATGCACATCGTAATAGTGATGAAACACGGCTTGCTGCATATGCAACTTATAAGCATCTGTATCCAGCAACGAGTGCAGAACAGGAGAAGCGAATTGTGTCATAGGTGCGCAGTAGCGTCCTCGTACAGGAGCGTTTAGTACAATAAACATCTTCAGGAACTGCTGGAGTATACCTTGTTTCGCAATTTATTGAACCCCGATCACACCATATGCCACCTTTCTGGTCGATGGCATTACGCGGTGTATGTTATAAAAATGTAGCAATAAAGGCGTTTGTACCTGAAAAGATGAAGATTCTGCATAGCGCGATTTACGCAACAGGAATAGACTGAACACCAGACTCTATAAAAGATGCTAAAGGTTATTTATGACTCAACAGCCACAAGCCAAATACCGTCACGATTATCGTGCGCCGGATTACCAGATTACTGATATTGACTTGACCTTTGACCTCGACGCGCAAAAGACGGTCGTTACCGCGGTCAGCCAGGCTGTCCGTCATGGTGCATCAGATGCTCCCCTTCGTCTCAACGGCGAAGACCTCAAACTGGTTTCTGTTCATATTAATGATGAGCCGTGGACCGCCTGGAAAGAAGAAGAGGGCGCACTGGTTATCAGTAATTTGCCGGAGCGTTTTACGCTTAAGATCATTAATGAAATAAGCCCGGCGGCGAATACCGCGCTGGAAGGGCTTTATCAGTCAGGCGATGCGCTTTGCACCCAGTGTGAAGCCGAAGGTTTCCGCCATATTACGTATTATCTCGACCGCCCGGACGTGCTGGCGCGTTTTACCACCAAAATTATTGCCGATAAAATCAAATATCCCTTCCTGCTTTCCAATGGTAACCGCGTTGCGCAAGGCGAACTGGAAAACGGACGCCATTGGGTACAGTGGCAGGACCCGTTCCCGAAACCGTGCTACCTGTTTGCGCTGGTGGCAGGCGACTTTGATGTACTGCGCGATACCTTTACCACGCGTTCTGGTCGCGAAGTAGCACTGGAGCTGTACGTCGATCGCGGCAACCTTGATCGCGCGCCGTGGGCGATGACCTCGCTGAAAAACTCCATGAAATGGGATGAAGAACGCTTTGGCCTGGAGTATGACCTCGACATCTATATGATCGTCGCGGTGGATTTCTTCAATATGGGCGCAATGGAGAATAAGGGGCTGAATATCTTTAACTCCAAATATGTGCTGGCCCGCACCGACACCGCCACCGACAAAGATTACCTCGATATTGAACGCGTTATCGGCCATGAATATTTCCATAACTGGACCGGTAACCGAGTGACCTGTCGCGACTGGTTCCAGCTCAGCCTGAAAGAAGGTTTAACCGTCTTCCGCGATCAGGAGTTCAGCTCTGACCTTGGTTCCCGCGCAGTTAACCGCATCAATAATGTACGCACCATGCGCGGATTGCAGTTTGCAGAAGACGCCAGCCCGATGGCGCACCCGATCCGCCCGGATATGGTCATTGAGATGAACAACTTCTACACCCTGACCGTTTACGAGAAGGGCGCGGAAGTGATTCGCATGATCCACACCCTGCTTGGCGAAGAAAACTTCCAGAAAGGGATGCAGCTTTATTTCGAGCGTCATGATGGTAGTGCAGCGACCTGTGACGACTTTGTGCAGGCGATGGAAGATGCGTCGAATGTCGATCTCTCCCATTTCCGCCGTTGGTACAGCCAGTCCGGTACACCGATTGTGACCGTCAAAGACGACTACAATCCGGAAACCGAGCAGTACACCCTGACCATCAGCCAGCGCACGCCAGCCACGCCGGATCAGGCAGAAAAACAGCCGCTGCATATTCCGTTTGCCATCGAACTGTATGATAACGAAGGCAAAGTGATCCCGTTGCAGAAAGGCGGTCATCCGGTGAATTCCGTGCTGAACGTCACTCAGGCGGAACAGACCTTTGTCTTTGATAATGTCTACTTCCAGCCGGTGCCTGCGCTGCTGTGCGAATTCTCTGCGCCAGTGAAACTGGAATATAAGTGGAGCGATCAGCAACTGACCTTCCTGATGCGTCATGCGCGTAATGATTTCTCCCGCTGGGATGCGGCGCAAAGTTTGCTGGCAACCTACATCAAGCTGAACGTCGCGCGTCATCAGCAAGGTCAGCCGCTGTCTCTGCCGGTGCATGTGGCTGATGCTTTCCGCGCGGTACTGCTTGATGAGAAGATTGATCCAGCGCTGGCGGCAGAAATCCTGACGCTGCCTTCTGTCAATGAAATGGCTGAATTGTTCGATATCATCGACCCGATTGCTATTGCCGAAGTACGCGAAGCACTCACTCGTACTCTGGCGACTGAACTGGCGGATGAGCTACTGGCTATTTACAACGCGAATTACCAGAGCGAGTACCGTGTTGAGCATGAAGATATTGCAAAACGCACTCTGCGTAATGCCTGCCTGCGTTTCCTCGCTTTTGGTGAAACGCATCTGGCTGATGTGCTGGTGAGCAAGCAGTTCCACGAAGCAAACAATATGACTGATGCGCTGGCGGCGCTTTCTGCGGCGGTTGCCGCACAGCTGCCTTGCCGTGACGCGCTGATGCAGGAGTACGACGACAAGTGGCATCAGAACGGTCTGGTGATGGATAAATGGTTTATCCTGCAAGCCACCAGCCCGGCGGCGAATGTGCTGGAGACGGTGCGCGGCCTGTTGCAGCATCGCTCATTTACCATGAGCAACCCGAACCGTATTCGTTCGTTGATTGGCGCGTTTGCGGGCAGCAATCCGGCAGCGTTCCATGCCGAAGATGGCAGCGGTTACCTGTTCCTGGTGGAAATGCTTACCGACCTCAACAGCCGTAACCCGCAGGTGGCTTCACGTCTGATTGAACCGCTGATTCGCCTGAAACGTTACGATGCCAAACGTCAGGAGAAAATGCGCGCGGCGCTGGAACAGTTGAAAGGGCTGGAAAATCTCTCTGGCGATCTGTACGAGAAGATAACTAAAGCACTGGCTTGATAAATAACCGAATGGCGGCAATAGCGCCGCCATTCGGGGAATTTACCCCTGTTTTCTCAGGCGAGTTTCAGATTCACCACGTTGCATCACCCGTTGCAACACCTCCGCTTCCAGCTCCGCTAATCGCACCGACCCTAATCGACGCGGACGGGGGATATCCACTGTCAAATCCAGACCAATTTTTCCCTCTTCAATTAACAGCACCCGGTCAGCCATCGCTACCGCTTCGCTCACATCATGCGTCACCAACAGTACGGTAAAGCCGTGCTCCTGCCAAAGTGACACAATCAAATCCTGCATCTCGAGTCGCGTTAAGGCGTCCAGCGCCCCGAGCGGTTCATCAAGCAACAATAATCCCGGTCGATGAATCAACGCTCTTGCCAGCGCCACTCGCTGTTTCTGCCCGCCAGAAAGTGCGGCAGGCCATTCCCCTGCGCGATTCTCCAGTCCTACCGCAGCCAACGCTCGACGTGCGGCATCGCGCCACTGGCCTTTAAGGCCTAACCCAACGTTATCAATCACCGATTTCCACGGTAGCAGACGCGCATCCTGAAACATCATTCGCGTGTCTTCCTGAATTTCAGCCAGCGGTGTGGTGCCCGCTAACACATCGCCTGCGGTTGGCGTTTCCAGACCTGCCAGCAGGCGCAGCAGGGTACTTTTGCCACCACCGCTGCGGCCCACCACCGCCACAAACTGACCTGCCGGAATATGTAAATCCAGTTGGTTCAGGACGATATTTTCCGCGTAATGTTTGCTTACTGCATTGAGCAACAATGGCGTGCCCTGGTTCAGACGAGCAGTATTCATACCGTGGCCTCCTTCAAATGATAAGCCGGGTTCCAGCGCAACCAGAGGCGCTCTAACAGCTGCGCGCTGACGTCAGCCAGTTTGCCGAGCAGGGCGTAAAGAATAATAGCGACTACCACCACGTCCGTTTGCAAAAACTCCCGCGCATTCATCGCCAGATAACCAATGCCTGAATTGGCAGAAATGGTTTCGGCAACAATCAGCGTCAGCCACATCAGGCCCAACGCAAAACGCACGCCGACCATAATTGAGGGCAGGGCACCAGGCAGGATCACATGGATAAACAGCGGTATGCCGGATAATCCATAGCTACGCGCCATCTCCACCAACCCGCGATCGATATTACGGATGCCATGCCAGGTGTTGATATAAATGGGGAATAGCGTACCGAGCGCCACCAGAAAGATTTTTGCGGATTCATCAATGCCAAACCACAAAATCACCAGCGGGATCAGCGCCAGATGCGGCACGTTGCGCAACATCTGAATTGAGGTATCCAGCAGCCGTTCTCCCCAGCGAGATAGCCCGCTAATCAGTCCCAAAATCAACCCCAGCGATCCGCCAATTGAAAAGCCAATCAGCGCCCGCCAGGAGCTGATCGCCAGATGCTGCCACAGTTCGCCGCTGGCGGAGAGCGTCCAGAACGCCGTCACCACTCCTTCCGGTGAAGGCAAAATACGCGTCGACAGCCAGCCAACCGAGGAGGCCAGTTGCCACACCGCCACGATGCCCACCGGTAAAAACCAGGGGGCAACGCGCAATAACCACTTCTTCACTGGCGTTGCCATTATTTCTTCCTTAGCTTTGCGCGACTTTACGGGGGATAAAATCATTCGCCACCGCTTCGCCTTGCGGATTCAGCGGCTGCGGCTGGGGAATTTCCGGGATGGCGACATCCAGAAGCGGGAACAGCAACTCGCCAACCCGATACGCTTCTTCCAGATGCGGATAGCCCGAAAGCACAAAACTGTCGATGCCAAGCGCGGCATATTCGTTGATTCGCGCAGCGACCGTAGGACCATCGCCCACCAGCGCCGTCCCGGCACCGCCGCGCACTAAGCCAACGCCCGCCCATAAATTGGGGCTGATCTCCAGATTGTCGCGCTTGCCGTTATGTAACGCCGCCATTCGCTGTTGCCCTACGGAATCCGTCCGGGCGAATGCGGCCTGTGCTTTGGCGATAGTTTCATCATCAAGATGCGAGATTAACCGCTCGGCGGCCTGCCACGCTTCGTCGTTAGTTTCACGAACAATCACATGCAGACGAATACCGAAACGAATTTTGCGTCCATGCGCGGCAGCTTTCGCCCGCACTTGTTCGATTTTCTCTTTAACCAGTTCCGGCGGTTCGCCCCAGGTGAGGTAGAGATCAACCTGTTCTGCCGCCAGCTCCTGGGCGACATCTGACGATCCGCCAAAGTAAAGTGGCGGATACGGCTGTTGAATCGCCGGGAAGAGCAGTTTTGCTCCGCGCACATGAATATGTTTACCGTTGAAATCGACGGTTTCTCTCTGCAATAAACGCCGCCAGACCTGGGTAAATTCCGCCGAGGCTTCGTAGCGCTCGCTATGATCAAGGAACACTCCGTCGCCTGCCAGCTCTTGTGGATCGCTGCCTGTGACCAGGTTAAACAACGCACGTCCATTTGAGAGACGGTCAAGCGTGGCGGCCTGGCGGGCGGCAACGGTAGGTGAGGTTACGCTGGGACGCAGGGCGACAAGAAACTTCAACCGCTGCGTCACCGGGATCATCGATGCGGCAACCAGCCACGCATCTTCGCAGGAGCGCCCCGTTGGAATTAGCACACCGGTATAGCCAAGACGATCCGCCGCTTGCGCAATTTGTTGCAGATAACCGTGATCAACCGGGCGTGAACCTTCTTCCGTTCCCAGATAATGCCCGTCACCGTGGGTCGGTAAAAACCAGAACATATTCAGACTCATAATTGTTTTCCTTCCAGTTGAGTGGGCTGCCAGATGCGCTGGCGAATATCGACTTTTTTCGGCACCAGACGATTTTCATAAAACAGATCTGCCGTTTGCTGCTGTAAGGCGGCAACCTCGGCGTTAACCGGTTTGATGGTGGTAGGAGGGCGATGATCTAAGTAAGAGGCAATCACCGGTGCCGGTAAGCCCATCGTTTTTGCCAGTAAAGCGATGCTTTGCTCGCGCTGGCTGCGGGTTAACGCATCGGCCTCACTAAAGGTTGCCAGTACGCCCTGAATAAAAGCGCCGTTTTTTTCTGCATAGGGACGAGCTGCCAGATAAAACGATCCAGTTTGATTGAGATCGGTGCCGTCTTTCAGCACCCGCACGCCGCCCTGTAATAATGCAGCAGAGTAGTAGGGATCCCAGATAGCCCAGGCGTCAACGTTACCTTGCTGGAACGCGGCGCGGGCATCAGCGGGCGTCAGGTAAGTGGGTTGGATATCGGTAAACTTAAGTCCGGCCTGACGCAGTGCACGCAGTAAAAGGTTGTGTGAACTGGAACCTTTCTGAAAGGCAACTTTGTGACCTTTAAGATCGGCTACGGTTTTGATCGGGCTGTTTTCTGCCACCAGAATCACTTCGGCTTTGGGCTTCGGTGGCTCGACGCCCACGTACACCAAATCAGCCCCGGCAGCCTGGGCAAAGATTGGCGGAATATCCCCGGTACTGCCGAGATCAATACTGCCAACGTTTAACGCTTCCAACATTTGCGGACCCGCGGGGAACTCCACCCAGGAGATTTTTGATTCCGGATAGCGTTTTTCCAGTAACTGGTGGCTTTTTGCCAGCACCATACCAATACTGCCTTTCTGATAGCCTATACGTAACGCTTCAGGCGAGGATTCTGCAGCAACCGCAAAAGTAGAGACGCTAAGCAATCCCGCCAGCGCCAGTTTAATGATGTTACGCATGGGCATTACCTCGCAGAGACAGAAGGTCAGGAACCTGAACATCGCAGCGGTGCAATGCCTGCCAGAAAGTTTCTAGCGCGGTATCAAGACGGGTTTGCAGATTTGGCGTGAACTGGGGTCTGTGATGGTAATCAATTACTTGTGAGTCATCGGCAAACACGCCGTGCAGGATCTCCTGAGCTTTCAGTGCGCTTAAAACTGGTTTAAGGGCATAATCGACCGCCAGCAGATGGGCCACGGTACCGCCCGTCGCCAGCGGTAGCACCACTTTGCCTTGCAAAGCGCGTTCTGGCAGCAGGTCGAGCAGGGTTTTCAACGCACCGGAATAGGCGGCTTTATACACAGGCGTGGCGACAATCAGCCCATCGGCCTGTTGCAGCTGTTCGGTGAAGGTCTTGAGTGCCGGACTATCGAAACGAGCATAAAGTAGATCTTCCGAGGCGAAGTTTTGCAGATTCCAGTGATAAACCTCTAAATCCAGGCCATTTAGTTTTTCCCGCGCATATTCCAGCAAGGAGCTGGAGCGAGAAGGAAAGCGAGGACTACCCGCCAGGGTGATGACACGCATACTCTCTCCTTATAACCAATTGTTCTTTTTTTGTTAACATTGATAACAATTCGGTCAGTCTGTCGGAGAGACAAGAAAATTCCAAATATAAATTTTGTGTATCTTTTTCTGAAAATAAACTAAAGAAAGGGCTTTATATATCACGCATATTTATTTATTGGATAGTCATTAGATGTTGAATCAATGAATTACTCGTTCAGTTAATATTTAAATATTCATGAAATCTATAAATTAAAGATTTGTCACTTATTGGATTTAGTATGCTTGATTTAAATGGCGGACAATTATTGTTATTATTAAGTCTAATATCATTTAAAGGCATTATCATATTTACGAAGAGATCAGGATGATAACGATGAAAAAAAGTGTATTGACGGCGTTTATAACTGTGGTATGTGCAACGTCCAGCGTTATGGCTGCTGATGATAATGCTATCACGGATGGCTCAGTAACATTTAATGGTAAAGTTATTGCTCCAGCTTGTACCCTGGTAGCTGCGACGAAAGATTCCGTGGTGACTTTGCCAGATGTTAGTGCCACGAAGTTGCAAACCAATGGTCAGGTTTCTGGCGTGCAAATTGATGTGCCAATTGAATTAAAAGATTGTGATACTACCGTAACAAAAAATGCAACGTTCACCTTTAATGGCACTGCGGATACTACTCAGATTACAGCGTTTGCTAACCAGGCCTCATCTGATGCTGCTACAAACGTGGCCCTGCAAATGTATATGAATGATGGTACAACGGCCATCACGCCAGACACAGAAACCGGGAACATTTTGTTGCAGGATGGAGATCAGACGTTGACTTTTAAAGTTGATTATATCGCTACGGGGAAAGCGACTTCAGGTAATGTGAATGCGGTAACAAATTTCCATATTAACTATTATTAATAGAACTCATTAATTGTTTTATTAATTAGTACCCCTCCAGTGTTCTGGAGGGGATATTCATATTTTTTAAGAGTGACTATTTATGAAAACTTGCATAACAAAGGGAATTGTGACCGTAAGTTTAACGGCAATATTACTCAGCTGCTCATCCGCATGGGCGGCAGGTAAAGGCGGGATTGGACTTGCAGCAACACGTCTTGTTTATTCAGAAGGTGAAGAGCAAATTTCACTGGGTGTACGTAACACCAGTCCGGATGTTCCTTATCTTATTCAGTCATGGGTGATGACCCCAGATAATAAAAAATCAGCAGACTTTATTATTACACCACCGCTATTTGTGCTGAATCCGGCAAATGAGAATCTGTTACGCATTATGTACATTGGAGCGCCGTTGGCGAAAGACAGAGAAACCCTTTTCTTCACTAGCGTACGGGCAGTCCCTTCAACAACGAAGCGGAAAGAGGGAAATACCCTGAAGATTGCCACACAAAGCGTCATCAAACTTTTCTGGCGACCAAAAGGTTTAGCGTATCCCTTAGGCGAGGCTCCGGCGAAACTGCGTTGCACTTCGTCAGCTGACATGGTTACGGTCAGTAACCCAACACCTTATTTCATTACCCTGACAGACCTGAAAATAGGTGGAAAAGTAGTTAAAAATCAAATGATTTCCCCCTTTGATAAATACCAATTTTCTCTGCCAAAGGGGGCCAAAAATAGCAGCGTAACGTATCGAACCATCAATGACTACGGGGCGGAAACGCCGCAACTCAACTGTAAATCGTAAGCCGTCTTCAGTTAAGAGAGCGAGATGTATAGAACTCATCGACAACACAGCCTGTTAAGCTCTGGTGGAGTGCCATCGTTTATTGGTGGGCTGGTGGTGTTTGTGTCGGCAGCGTTCAATGCACAAGCTGAAACCTGGTTCGATCCTGCTTTTTTCAAAGATGATCCCTCAATGGTGGCCGATTTGTCTCGTTTCGAAAAAGGACAAAAAATAACGCCAGGGGTTTATCGTGTCGATATTGTTCTGAATCAGACAATTGTAGATACGCGCAACGTCAATTTTGTTGAGATAACGCCAGAGAAGGGGATTGCCGCCTGTTTGACGACTGAAAGCCTGGATGCAATGGGTGTTAATACTGATGCGTTTCCGGCTTTTAAACAACTGGACAAACAAGCGTGTGTGCCATTGGCGGAGATTATTCCGGATGCCAGCGTAACGTTTAATGTGAATAAACTCCGTCTGGAAATTTCAGTACCGCAAATCGCCATCAAAAGTAATGCCCGTGGTTATGTCCCCCCTGAACGTTGGGATGAAGGGATCAACGCGCTATTACTGGGATATTCGTTTAGCGGGGCTAACAGTATTCATAGCAGCGCAGACAGTGATTCTGGCGACAGCTATTTTCTGAATTTAAACAGTGGCGTTAATTTAGGCCCATGGAGATTGCGCAACAATTCAACATGGAGTCGTAGTAGTGGCCAAACCGCAGAATGGAAGAATCTCAGCAGCTATTTGCAACGGGCGGTTATTCCTCTGAAAGGCGAACTGACCGTAGGTGATGATTATACTGCAGGCGATTTTTTCGATAGTGTCAGCTTTCGTGGTGTGCAGCTGGCGTCAGATGACAACATGCTGCCAGACAGCCTGAAAGGGTTTGCGCCTGTGGTGCGTGGTATCGCCAAAAGCAATGCCCAGATAACGATTAAGCAAAATGGTTACACCATTTACCAAACTTATGTATCGCCTGGTGCTTTTGAAATTAGTGATCTCTATTCCACGTCGTCGAGCGGTGATTTGTTAGTTGAAATCAAAGAAGCGGACGGCAGCGTCAATAGCTACAGCGTACCGTTCTCCAGTGTGCCATTACTCCAGCGTCAGGGGCGAATCAAATACGCGGTGACACTGGCGAAATACAGAACCAATAGTAATGAACAGCAGGAGAGCAAATTTGCCCAGGCCACGTTGCAGTGGGGCGGACCGTGGGGAACGACTTGGTATGGTGGTGGACAATATGCTGAATATTACCGTGCCGCCATGTTTGGTCTGGGATTTAACCTCGGCGATTTCGGAGCAATTTCGTTCGATGCGACCCAGGCGAAGAGTACGCTAGCAGATCAAAGCGAACATAAAGGTCAGTCATATCGTTTTCTGTATGCCAAAACGCTCAACCACTTGGGCACTAACTTTCAATTGATGGGCTATCGCTATTCGACGTCGGGTTTCTACACCCTTTCCGACACCATGTATAAACATATGGATGGCTACGAATTTAATGACGGTGATGATGAAGATACGCCGATGTGGTCGCGTTATTACAATTTGTTTTACACCAAACGTGGCAAACTGCAGGTCAATATCTCCCAGCAATTAGGCGAGTACGGTTCGTTTTATTTAAGTGGTAGCCAGCAAACTTACTGGCATACGGATCAACAGGATCGGCTATTACAGTTTGGCTACAACACGCAAATTAAAGATCTTTCGCTGGGGATTTCCTGGAACTACAGTAAGTCCCGTGGTCAACCTGATGCTGATCAGGTGTTTGCTCTAAATTTTTCCCTGCCGCTCAATCTGTTGCTCCCCAGAAGTAATGATAGCTATACCAGGAAAAAAAATTACGCCTGGATGACCTCTAACACCAGTATCGATAACGAAGGGCACACTACACAAAACCTGGGTTTAACGGAGACATTACTCGATGACGGTAACCTGAGCTACAGCGTGCAACAGGGATATAACAGCGAGGGGAAAACGGCTAATGGTAGCGCCAGCATGGATTACAAAGGGGCGTTTGCGGATGCCCGAGTGGGCTACAACTACAGCGATAACGGCAGTCAACAACAACTGAACTACGCTCTTTCAGGCAGTTTAGTTGCCCATTCACAGGGCATTACCCTGGGGCAATCGCTGGGGGAAACTAACGTTCTGATTGCAGCACCAGGCGCAGAGAATACTCGTGTGGCGAACAGCACCGGGCTGAAAACTGACTGGCGCGGATATACCGTTGTTCCTTATGCCACTTCTTATCGGGAAAATCGAATCGCACTTGATGCGGCGTCGTTAAAACGTAACGTGGATCTTGAAAATGCAGTAGTCAACGTGGTTCCCACCAAAGGGGCGTTGGTTCTGGCGGAGTTCAATGCCCATGCGGGTGCAAGGGTATTAATGAAAACATCAAAGCAGGGTATACCGCTGCGTTTTGGCGCGATAGCGACGCTGGACGGCGTACAGGCTAATAGCGGCATAATTGATGATGATGGCTCGCTCTATATGGCGGGTTTACCGGCGAAGGGAACAATAAGCGTGCGCTGGGGCGAAGCTCCCGATCAAATTTGTCATATCAATTACGAGCTTACCGAACAACAAATTAACTCTGCGATTACGCGAATGGATGCCATATGCAGATAATCTTTGGAGAAAAATGCGTGTCATTACTACGACTATTTTTTGCCGCCGTCTTAATGCTATGGTGCGCTCAAACCGCTGCTTATAGCGGGCAGTGTCATACTACTCAGGGGAATCCGTATATTGGCGTCAATTTTGGCGTTAAAACCCTGGAGGAAGAAGCAAATACGGCAGGGGTAGTTAAAGACAAATTTTATCAGTGGAACGAATCGAATGATTATTATGTTTCCTGTGATTGCGATAAAGACAATGTCAGAAGTGGCCGATGGGCATTCGCCGCGGATTCACCGTTAGTCTATTTAGGCGACAACTGGTACAAAATTAATGACTATCTTGCCGCCAAAGTTTTATTGCAGGTTAAAGGCAGTTCTCCTACTGCGGTTCCTTTCGAAAACGTGGGCACAGGGGGGGATACCCGATGGCATATTTGCGACCCTGGCGGTCAACGTTTAGGTGGGCAGGGGGCAAGCGGTAATAGCGGTAGCTTTTCCCAGCCGTTCGTTGGCTCGGTCGTCATTCCTCCTATGGCGCTGGCGCGATTATATGAATGCTACAACATACCCGCAGGTGATTCCTGCACGACTACAGGTACACCGGTTTTAGTGTATTACCTGTCTGGTACGATCAATTCACTTGGCTCATGTTCCGTCAATGCCGGAGAGACAATTGAAGTTGATTTAGGTGATGTCTTCGCTGCCAATTTCCGTGTTGTAGGGCATAAACCTCTTGGGGCCAGAACGGCAGAACTTGCAATTCCAGTCAGGTGTAACACGGGAAACGCGGGATTAGTTAATGTCAACCTGAGTCTGACGGCAACCACAGACCCCAGCTATCCCCAGGCGATTAAGACGTCACGTCCTGGCGTGGGCGTGGTGGTGACCGATAGCCAGAACAACATTATTTCCCCTGCTGGTGGAACATTACCGCTCTCTATTCCTGATGATGCAGACAGTATCGCGCGAATGAATGTCTATCCAGTCAGCACGACAGGTGTACCACCAGAAACCGGGCGATTTGAAGCCACGGCAACGGTGAGAATAAATTTTGATTAACGCGTGAACGTATGAAGAAAAAAACGATATTTCAGTGCGTTATCTTGTTCTTTAGCATTCTTAACATCCATGTCGGGATGGCTGGGCCTGAACAAGTTAGTATGCATATTTATGGGAATGTGGTCGATCAGGGCTGTGATGTCGCCACCAAAAGTGCATTACAAAATATTCATATTGGTGATTTTAATATCAGTGATTTTCAGGCCGCGAATACCGTAAGCACTGCTGCTGATTTGAATATCGATATCACCGGTTGTGCCGCTGGTATTACTGGCGCGGACGTCCTTTTTAGCGGCGAGGCTGACACCCTTGCGCCGACACTGCTCAAACTAACTGACACAGGCGGAAGCGGTGGTATGGCAACGGGGATTGCCGTGCAAATTCTTGATGCGCAAAGTCAGCAAGAAATCCCGCTCAATCAGGTCCAGCCTCTTACGCCCTTAAAAGCCGGGGATAACACACTCAAATATCAACTTCGTTATAAGTCCACAAAGGCGGGAGCAACGGGCGGTAATGCGACGGCGGTTCTCTATTTTGATCTGGTTTACCAGTGAAGGAGTGATGTTGAAACGGATAATCTGGATTCTGTTCTTATTGGGATTAACGTGGGGCTGTGAGCTATTTGCCCATGATGGCACGGTCAACATTAGCGGATCGTTTCGCCGTAATACATGCGTGCTGGCACAGGATAGCAAGCAAATCAATGTGCAGTTAGGCGATGTCTCGCTGACACGTTTTTCTCATGGGAATTATGGCCCGGAGAAATCTTTCATCATTAATTTGCAGGATTGCGGAACAGATGTCAGCACGGTTGACGTCACCTTTTCAGGAACCCCCGACGGAGTGCAGAGCGAAATGTTGTCCATTGAAAGTGGTACGGATGCAGCCAGCGGGCTGGCAATTGCGATTCTGGATGATGCGAAGATATTGATTCCGCTTAACCAGGCGAGTAAAGACTACAGCCTACATAGCGGTAAGGTGCCATTAACTTTTTATGCGCAATTGCGACCTGTCAATAGCGATGTGCAGTCGGGTAAAGTGAATGCCAGCGCGACATTTGTACTTCATTATGACTAATACGTGGAACAGATTGGCGCTCTTGATTTTCGCCGTTTTATCGCTGCTGGTGGCGGGTGAATTGCAGGCAGGAGTGGTGGTCGGCGGAACGCGATTTATCTTTCCGGCAGACAGAGAATCGATATCTATTTTACTGACTAATACCAGTCAGGAATCCTGGCTTATTAACAGTAAAATCAACCGCCCAACGCGTTGGGCCGGGGGGGAAGCGTCGACAGTGCCAGCACCATTACTGGCCGCTCCGCCACTTATTCTCCTGAAGCCCGGTACGACAGGCACGTTGCGCTTGCTGAGAACGGAAAGCGACATCTTGCCTGTGGATCGCGAAACGCTATTTGAGTTAAGCATTGCCAGCGTGCCATCCGGCAAAGTTGAAAATCAGAGCGTAAAAGTGGCGATGCGCTCGGTATTTAAACTGTTCTGGCGACCCGAAGGTTTGCCGGGCGACCCGCTGGAAGCTTATCAACAATTACGCTGGACACGGAATTCGCAGGGTGTACAACTCACTAACCCAACGCCTTATTACATTAACCTGATTCAGGTGAGTGTAAATGGTAAAGCGTTAAGTAATGTGGGAGTTGTGCCGCCTAAAAGCCAGCGTCAGACAAGCTGGTGTCAGGCAATCGCACCGTGTCATGTCGCCTGGCGGGCGATAAATGATTACGGCGGGTTGAGTGCAAAGAAGGAGCAAAATCTGCCCTGAAACAGGTTCGGAAAACGTTTGCGTTTTTTTTGCCGCAGGTCAATTCCCTTTTGGTCCGAACTCGCACATAATACGCCCCCGGTTTGCACACCGGGAATCCAGGAGAGTTCATGTACTACCCCTTCGTTCGTAAAGCCCTTTTCCAGCTCGATCCAGAGCGCGCTCATGAGTTTACTTTTCAGCAATTACGCCGTATTACAGGAACGCCGTTTGAAGCACTGGTGCGGCAGAAAGTGCCTGCGAAACCTGTTAACTGCATGGGCCTGACGTTTAAAAATCCGCTTGGTCTGGCAGCCGGTCTTGATAAAGACGGGGAGTGCATTGACGCGTTAGGCGCGATGGGATTTGGATCGATCGAGATCGGTACCGTCACGCCACGTCCACAGCCAGGTAATGACAAGCCGCGTCTCTTTCGTCTGGTAGATGCCGAAGGTTTGATCAACCGTATGGGCTTTAATAATCTTGGCGTTGATAACCTCGTAGAGAACGTAAAAAAGGCCCATTATGACGGCGTCCTGGGTATTAACATCGGCAAAAATAAAGATACGCCAGTGGAGCAGGGCAAAGATGACTATCTGATTTGTATGGAAAAAATCTATGCCTATGCGGGATATATCGCCATCAATATTTCATCGCCGAATACCCCAGGATTACGCACGCTGCAATATGGTGAAGCGCTGGATGATCTCTTAACCGCGATTAAAAATAAGCAAAATGATTTGCAAGCGATGCACCATAAATATGTGCCGATCGCAGTGAAGATCGCGCCGGATCTTTCTGAAGAAGAATTGATCCAGGTTGCCGATAGTTTAGTTCGCCATAATATTGATGGCGTTATTGCAACCAATACCACACTCGATCGTTCTCTTGTTCAGGGAATGAAAAATTGCGATCAAACCGGTGGCTTAAGTGGTCGTCCGCTTCAGTTAAAAAGCACCGAAATTATTCGCCGCTTGTCACTGGAATTAAACGGTCGCTTACCGATCATCGGTGTTGGCGGCATCGACTCGGTTATCGCTGCGCGTGAAAAGATTGCTGCGGGTGCCTCACTGGTGCAAATTTATTCTGGTTTTATTTTTAAAGGTCCGCCGCTGATTAAAGAAATCGTTACCCATATCTAATTATTTCTTCGAATTCCTCTTTATAAGATAATCAGGGCTTTATTTTCAGCCCTGGTTGTTTTATATTCATCGCTGTTGCTTATTTAGACATTTTGTACTTTTATTGTTGAGGTTATTAAGCGAAGCGACAATGGATTGTGTTGCTGCGGTTTTATAGGGTAGGGGAGAGGCAGATGCGAATTAAACCAGACGATAACTGGCGTTGGTATTACGATGAAGAGCACGATCGAATGATGCTCGATTTAGCCAATGGTATGCTATTTCGCTCACGTTTTGCGCGCAAGATGTTGACTCCAGATGCCTTTTCTCCCGCAGGCTTTTGCGTTGACGACGCCGCGCTCTATTTCTCTTTTGAAGAAAAGTGCCGCGATTTTAATTTATCTAAAGAACAAAAAGCCGAACTGGTGCTGAATGCACTGGTAGCAATTCGCTATCTCAAACCGCAAATGCCGAAAAGCTGGCATTTTGTTTCCCATGGTGAAATGTGGGTGCCCATGCCGGGCGATGCGGCCTGCGTTTGGTTGAGCGATACTCACGAGCAGGTCAATTTGCTGGTCGTTGAATCTGGCGAAAATGCCGCACTATGCCTGCTGGCACAACCCTGCGTTGTTATTGCGGGTCGCGCGATGCAGTTGGGCGACGCCATTAAAATCATGAACGACAGGCTGAAACCGCAGGTTAATGTTGACAGCTTCAGCCTCGAACAGGCAGTCTAACGCGCCAACTTAAGTGCAGTCTTCGGTACACAGCTACAGCAAAGAATGGTGCCATCATCGCCCATTGCTGATTTTTTCAGCGGCGTGACTTCGCCTTCTAAAAGCTGAACACGGCAACTTCCACAAATGCCCGCGCGGCAAGAATAAGGGATACGAATTCCCTGATTTTCTAATTGCTCCAGCAACACCTGTTGGTTATTTCCACGAAATGCCTGTCCCTGCCAGTCAATATCTACATTTGCGTCCGGTTGTTGCGTGATGTTGGCGGTATCATCAGCGGCAGCTGCGCCGTAAATTTTTGCCGGAGCCGTTGCCAGAATTTCCACCTCATCGCCAACGCGAATCACGCCGCTATTACGGGCAATTAAATTCTGACCAAAATCGACATCGCCGTTATCCTGGGCAGTGCGGAAAGATTGCAATGTTTTTAATGGTTCGCCTGCCGGATGTTTTTGCCCTTTTTCTGGGCTGACGGTGGTGAAAATACAGCGGCTACAAGGTTTAACCACATCAAACACCACATCACCAATGCGAATCACTTTCCAGCGATCTTCTTCCCAGGCTGACGCGCCGGAAACCACCAGATTGGGGCGGAATTGCTCCATTTTTACACTGGCCGGACAACGTTGTTGGAGATCACGTAACGAGGCTTCGTTAGCAAGAAGGTAAGGATAGCCATCAGCAAATGACAGAGGTACAGTGTTGTGGCGTTTCACGCGCCGGGTCATTTGTGGCCCCACCCAGCGTAATTGCACTTCGCGGGAGAAAAATCCACTTAGCCATTTGTTGATCGCGTCTGGCGCAATTCGCGCGGTAAAATGTGTGCCCCAAACTTCGGTTGGTGCGTCTTGTGTGGCGAAATCAGCAAAACGAACATATGCGCTACTGCCATCTGGTGCGGTGAGATGCAAGCCATCATGCACAGGTGAAGGAGTAAACCGTACCATCTGGGGAAACTGGCGAGCGGTAATAAACGTACCGTCAGGTTCCGTGATCATAAAGATGCGATCGAAGGCCAGACCACTGACATCTGCCAGAGCATGTGTAAGACCAATGCCGCGCATCGATTTAACAGGATGAATAAAAAGCCGGATTAATGTCGCCACGGTGCGGTCCTCAAATGAAAATAAGCCCTCAACTTTATGACATGACGCGCTTATTAGCTATAATGCGCAACAATTTTCTTAGCGCCTGTCCCATTAGGCTATTTTATTTGTCAGTTTGGCCCTGGGTTATGCTCGAAATCCTCACGTACTTGTGTACGCTCCGGTTTCTCCGCGCTGTCCATGTCCAGACTGACTGCAACAATTACGCCTACTGCGGTAGGCTCTTAGAGTAAAAGTGACGATATGAATTCTCTGTTTGCCAGTACGGCCCGTGGGCTGGAAGAGCTGTTAAAAACTGAACTGGAAAACCTGGGGGCCGTTGAATGCCAGGTGGTTCAGGGTGGGGTCCATTTCAAGGGCGACACACGGCTTGTTTACCAGAGCCTGATGTGGAGCCGCCTGGCCTCGCGTATTATGTTGCCGCTGGGCGAGTGTAAGGTTTACAGCGATTTAGACCTCTATCTCGGTGTTCAGGCGATCAACTGGACAGAGATGTTTAATCCTGGCGCGACCTTCGCTGTCCACTTCAGTGGTTTGAATGACACCATCCGCAACAGTCAGTACGGCGCGATGAAAGTGAAAGACGCGATCGTCGATGCTTTCACGCGGAAAAATCTGCCGCGTCCAAATGTTGATCGCGATGCGCCGGATATCCGCGTTAACGTCTGGCTGCATAAAGAAACCGCCAGTATCGCTCTTGATCTGAGTGGTGATGGTTTACATCTGCGTGGCTATCGCGATCGTGCTGGTATTGCGCCGATCAAAGAAACCCTGGCAGCCGCTATTGTGATGCGATCCGGCTGGCAGCCAGGAACACCGCTGCTCGATCCGATGTGTGGTTCCGGTACGTTGCTGATTGAAGCAGCGATGCTGGCGACCGATCGCGCACCAGGCTTGCACCGTGGGCGTTGGGGCTTTAGCGGCTGGGCGCAGCATGATGAAGCTATCTGGCAGGAAGTGAAAGCGGAAGCGCAAACTCGCGCCCGTAAAGGCCTGGCTGAGTATAGCTCTCATTTTTACGGTTCGGACAGCGACGCACGGGTGATTCAACGTGCACGCACTAACGCCCGTCTTGCGGGGATTGGTGAACTGATCACCTTTGAGGTGAAAGATGTCGCGCAACTGACCAATCCGCTGCCGAAAGGGCCGTACGGCACAGTGTTGAGCAACCCGCCATACGGGGAACGTCTGGACAGCGAACCGGCGCTGATTGCGCTGCATAGCCTGCTGGGTCGGATCATGAAAAACCAGTTTGGTGGCTGGAATCTCTCTTTGTTTAGTGCCTCGCCGGATCTGCTAAGCTGCTTGCAGCTGCGTGCAGACAAACAGTACAAGGCGAAAAACGGCCCGCTGGACTGCGTACAGAAAAATTACCACGTTGCCGAAAGCACTCCAGACAGCAAACCGGCGATGGTAGCGGAAGACTACACCAACCGCCTGCGTAAGAACCTCAAAAAATTCGAGAAGTGGGCTCGCCAGGAAGGGATTGAATGTTACCGCCTGTATGACGCCGATCTGCCAGAATATAACGTTGCCGTTGACCGTTATGCCGACTGGGTGGTGGTGCAGGAGTATGCGCCGCCAAAAACTATTGATGCTCACAAAGCGCGTCAGCGTCTGTTCGATATTATCGCTGCAACCATTTCGGTACTGGGGATTGCGCCAAACAAACTGGTGCTGAAAACCCGTGAACGCCAGAAGGGCAAAAACCAATACCAGAAACTGGGCGAGAAGGGCGAGTTTCTTGAAGTTACCGAATATAACGCTCACTTGTGGGTGAACCTGACGGATTATCTCGATACTGGTCTGTTCCTCGATCACCGCATCGCCCGTCGTATGCTCGGTCAGATGAGCAAAGGCAAAGATTTCCTCAACCTGTTCTCTTATACCGGCAGCGCCACCGTGCATGCGGGATTAGGCGGTGCACGCAGCACCACCACCGTGGATATGTCGCGTACTTATCTGGAATGGGCAGAACGCAACCTGCGTCTGAATGGCCTGACCGGGCGTGCGCATCGCCTGATTCAGGCCGATTGCCTGGCGTGGCTGCGTGAGGCAAATGAACAGTTCGATCTGATCTTTATCGATCCGCCAACCTTCTCTAACTCAAAACGAATGGAAGATGCGTTTGATGTTCAGCGCGATCATCTGGCGCTGATGAAAGATTTGAAACGTCTGCTGCGTGCAGGTGGGACGATCATGTTCTCGAACAACAAACGTGGCTTCCGTATGGATCTCGACGGCCTGGCAAAACTGGGACTGAAAGCACAAGAAATTACGCAAAAAACGCTCTCCCAGGATTTCGCCCGTAACCGCCAGATCCACAACTGCTGGCTGATTACCGCAGCCTGAAAGGAATAGTAATGTCATTAATCAGTATGCATGGCGCATGGCTGTCGTTCAGCGACGCGCCGCTTCTCGATAACGCAGAACTGCATATCGAAGATAACGAACGTGTTTGTCTGGTGGGCCGCAACGGCGCAGGCAAATCGACGTTAATGAAAATCCTCAACCGTGAACAAGGGCTGGATGACGGTCGCATTATTTACGAGCAAGATTTGATTGTAGCGCGTCTGCAACAGGATCCGCCGCGTAACGTTGAGGGTAGCGTTTATGATTTCGTTGCCGAAGGCATTGAAGAACAAGCGGAATATCTGAAACGCTATCACGATATTTCGCGCCTGGTGATGAACGACCCGAGCGAGAAAAATCTCAACGAACTGGCGAAGGTTCAGGAACAGCTGGATCACCACAACCTGTGGCAGCTGGAAAACCGCATCAACGAAGTGCTGGCGCAACTGGGGTTAGATCCTAACGTTGCGCTGTCGTCGCTTTCCGGCGGCTGGTTGCGTAAAGCGGCATTAGGACGCGCGCTGGTGAGTAATCCGCGCGTGCTGTTGCTTGATGAACCGACAAACCACCTGGATATTGAAACCATCGACTGGCTGGAAGGGTTTTTGAAAACTTTCAACGGGACGATTATTTTCATCTCCCACGACCGTTCGTTTATCCGCAATATGGCGACGCGCATTGTTGATCTCGATCGCGGCAAGCTGGTGACCTATCCAGGGAATTACGACCAGTACCTGCTGGAAAAAGAAGAAGCCCTGCGCGTGGAAGAATTACAAAATGCCGAGTTCGATCGCAAACTGGCGCAGGAAGAGGTGTGGATCCGCCAGGGGATCAAAGCACGCCGTACCCGTAATGAAGGCCGCGTACGCGCCCTGAAAGCGATGCGTCGCGAACGTGGTGAACGTCGCGAAGTGATGGGTACCGCAAAGATGCAGGTGGAAGAGGCCAGCCGCTCCGGTAAAATCGTTTTCGAAATGGAAGACGTTTGCTACCAGGTTAACGGTAAGCAACTGGTGAAAGATTTTTCTGCCCAGGTTCTACGTGGCGACAAAATTGCCCTGATTGGTCC
>ENA-ORSK01001110-ORSK01001110.1-human-gut-metagenome-genome-assembly--contig:-NODE-1110-length-23228-cov-4.912657_pt1 | contig 23228 bp, 20 predicted proteins | sample MGYA00242192_ERZ509159 | MGnify/ENA primary metagenome ERZ509159 (study PRJEB26280, sample SAMEA2338663) | human gut metagenome | biome: human gut; feature: human-associated habitat; material: faeces...
TTCAACAGATAATTTTTACTGGGCAAGCAGGATGATCGCAGCCATGGCAGATGCTTCTTATAGTAAATCCATTTTCCATATTGAACGTTATCAGGAAAGAGTCATGTCAAAAGGACATGAATATATCAACCAATATGATGAACTTCTTGCGAAGGAAAGCAACGCAGAAAAACGCATGCAGCTTCGTCAGGAGGCAAACCAGACGATTGCTGATATGGTAAAAAAAGAAACGCAGGATACTTTGAATAAAGTATTATATGAACTTAGTAATCAGATGAAAAATGCATACTCCAGATCAGACGCATAAGGAACGATTATATTTGTTGGAGAGTGGTGAAAAGTTATGAAGTTATTGTTTAAACAAAGGCTGTTTTCATGGTTTGACAGCTATGATATCTATGATGAAGCAGGCAACACTGTTTATGTAGTAAAAGGCCAGTTGTCCTGGGGACATAAACTTGTAATTTATGATGCCTATGGAAATGAAGTAGGAATGGTTGTTCAGAAAGTTCTTACCTTTCTTCCTAAATTCGAAATTTATAAAAACGGCAGTTATATCGGATGCCTGAGCAAAGAATTCTCATTCCTGACGCCACATTATAATATTGATTACAATGGATGGCATATTGATGGAACCATTATGGAATGGGACTATAGCATTCTTGATCGAAGCGGTTATTCAATTGCACGGGTTAGTAAAGAACTGTTTCATATGACTGATACATATGTTATTGATGTACAGGATCCGGAAAATGCATTAGATGCGTTGATGTTTGTACTTGCAATTGATGCAGAAAAATGTTCCAGAAATTAAATAGTTGATCTTGTTACTGTAATTATTCGGAGGATGAAGCATGGGATTATTCAAAAAGAAAATCGTGAAAAAAACATATGACAGAGAACATATGAAACCAGTTATTCGTGCAAGCATTTGTACTGGAGAAGAAGTAGCAGGGTTCAAAGACATACGGACCGGAAAAATCGAAGAAATCATGCTGATCAGATCTCCAGAGGACTTAGAAAAATTCAAAGAGATATATGAGATAACAGAGGAAATTGCAAAAGAATATTAGACATCTTCTGGGTCGTGGATGAACGCCAGGTATTCGTCTGTAAGCTTATAAGGAAAAAGGAGTTATTTTACACCAGTTTACAACTTTATAAATGATAGACTTGTTGATGAATCAGCTGTTTTAAGGCCTTTGTCATGGCATTTGATTTTATATGTGTTTCGATATTTTTCACGAAAGTGGCAAAAAATATCTGACTGCGAATACCCTGACTTAATTCAAAACGAAACTCCTGTACGCTTTTTGTACGGTACTCAGAAAAATGTTCGTTCTGATAGGGCAGAATCTTCATGGCACAGTAACTGATATTGATCAGGTTTACCAGCATTTCTATTCCCTTGCGACTCCGTACCATATAGTCGCAAAAAGACCAGAACGTTTTCTGTTCATAGTAGCTTGTTTCAATATTCCAGCGAAATGAATATAACAACAGTGGAATGTATTTCATACTGTCACTTCCGGTTTGATTTAGTGGGGCGTTTTCCTGACAGGCACAGAAAATCTGCAGATTTTCCGGGAAAACTGTACTGAAAAACAGTCGCTTTGTACCATGCTCTTTTTCAGTGGCAGTAACATAAGCAAGAACTTCCCTGTTGCCGAAGATATTGGTGAGAACCCGGCGGACACCGGTATAATAATCACCAATCTTTTCATTGGAAAACGTAAAATCTGTTTCAACAGAAAGATGTTTTCCATGTTTGGCAGGACGTCCCCGACGACCGGTCTGTGCAGGTGCAAGATCATACATGACAGAATCAATCCTTACATTACCAATCAGATCCAGGTTTGGATATTCATCAACAATGGATACCAGGTTCTGTTTTGTATACCAGCTGTCGCACAGGATGATGACATATTCTTTGCTGTGAAATTCAGGCATAACCTGCCGAATCATGGATGTTGCAAGTTCAAGTTTGGATTCTTTTTTCTGCCACATACGGTAACCAAGGGGAACTGAAAGATAAGATACTTTATCCCCATTCCAGACGGGCACGCAGAGCATGACACTCACAAAACAGTGTCCATTCAGATAATTGGAACCGTTGTGTGCGGCATGGTCAAACAGTTTTGAAACATTTTCAAATTTTGTGCCAAATTTAGATACCATCGTATCATCAACACACAGAAATACCGGCTGCGTCTGCAATTAATCCGGTATCAGCTTTAAAGCAATCCAGGCAGTGGTATTCATAAATTTGGAATAATCAACCTTTGCATAGGAACATGCATAATAAAATGCAGTCAATGACTTTTCCGTTATTCCGGATAAAAAATGCTCATACAGAAACCGGATGGAATGTGCGGATTCCAATGCCAGTATGGATAATATCAGCAGAAACAGGGTATCTGCTGTCGGAACAGAAAAAGTTTCAAAATAAATTAAAAAATATTGATGAAGTCTACCAATTAGTGTTTTTTCGTTGTATAATACTTTTGTCGTACAGGGTCACTTTCCTTTGTAATGTTTTGGAGCAAACTCATTATACATCAGAAAGCCCTGTACGATATTTTTTATGAAAAAGTTGTAAAGTGGTGTAAAGATTAATGATCTTTGTATTGGCACCGAAAATATATTTATTTCTCCGCGGCTTTTCTTCCAGGATGGGAGAGTGCTGCGGAGAATTTTTTTGCGAAGAAAGAATTGCCATAGCTTTTATAATTTCGGGAAACCTTTATCTAAGGAAAAAATACAATATTAACATGAATATCATGAATATAATATTGGATGCTGTGAATATTCCCAAATACTTCCCTCTCAGATTCCTGTTTTCTTTTGCAATATATTTGAAACTTATCAGGCTTGCCATGGATGCAATCAGAGTGCCGAGACCTCCAATATTGGTTCCGACAATTAAAGCCCGGTAATTATCTGTAAAGCCGGATAAAAGAAGCGCAGCGGGAACATTGCTCATAATCTGACTGGCAAGAACAGCAGTAAGTGTTTCCCTTCCTGCCATGATTCTTTCCAGAAAACTGCTGAATTGCGGAATCCTTCCAAGGTTGCCGATAAAAATAAATAATGCGATAAAGGTGGCAAGCAGGGAGTAATCCACCCTGCTTATATTTTCCCTGTTTCTTAGCAGCATATATATAAGAACCAATACAAGAGGAATCTGGTATGGAATGATACGTGCAACAGTGAGCAGGCAGATTGTAAATAAGATCAGGTAAGCGGCCAGGTATTCCATGTTAAGTTCTTTTCTGTCAGAGAATCCCAAAAGAGTTTTATCTTTTTCGGAACCGCATACGTGAGGTGCTTTGGCAGCGGCTACCTGTATCCATATCAGAAGAAGGATAAGTGCTGTGGCGGAATAGGGAAGCATCAGGGTTATTAATTCTGCCGCGGACATCCCTGCTCTGGCATATAGATAAAGGTTCTGCGGATTTCCGATTGGTGTGAGCATGCTTCCGAGATTAGCAGCGATTGTCTGCATGGCTACTATTTTAAGAAGCCAGTAATTGCCCAGTTCCTTTGGCAGTTTATGCACAATGATCAGTGCAAGAGGAACAAAAGTAATCAATGCCACATCATTGGTGATCACCATTGACAGGAAGAAACATAAGAGTACCAACAGCCTGATCACACCCACAGTTCCCGATGTTCCCATCAGCAATTTTTTGGCAAGTATATCAAAAACACCAACAGCCTTCAAACCAGCTACAATTGCCATCAAACAGAAGAGGAGCCCGAGAGTCCTGAAATCGATATAAGTAAAATAAGCCTTATCCGGTCTGACCCAGAACATAGAAAGAAGCGCCAGGATCACTGCAATTGACAAAACGGTTTCTTTCCTGAAAAAAACATATAATTTTTGTAACATAATATTTCCTTTCCGGTCTGATACGACCGCGTATAAGTATATCACAGAAACATCCAGGAAAAAAGAATATCATTTTGTATTGTGGATTGTGTTCGCGATTACCGCCTCATTCCTGTATAATAAAAATGTTATCAATGGCGACATCATTTCAAAAGTTCAATCCTTTGTGACAGCTGTTATACAAAACAGAATCTAAGATCTTTGGCAATAGGGAAGTCCTTGCCTATGTCACTGCCACAGAAAAAGAACATGGTACAAAACGCCTGTTTTTCAGTACCATTTCCCCGGAAGACTTGCAGATTTTCTGTGCCAGGCAGGAAAAAGAACCATACTGGTGTGAATAAATAAAATCTATAGAAAAGAACGAAAAAAGTGGTCTCATCCGGTTGGATGGGCCTCTTTTTTTGTTATTGCAAGTGTAAAATAAGTGGAAGTGGGCATTTTTGTCCACTTTTTAACATATATTGGTTATGGTACGATGAAAATAGAAAGCTGCAGAAATGCAGCCAAAGAAAGGGAGGAATTGCGTATGACGAAAAAAATGGCAAAGTGGCTGTCCTGTTTTCTGACGGTATGTATGATGGTAACATCATTGCCGATTTATCAGACAGCTGCTCATGCAGAAACGACAGATAAAAATGAAGAAGAGCAGGAACCGCAGCAGGATACGGTCAGCGGTCTTGGAATCACCTGGGATATGAACTGGGACGGAGAAGAGCCTGCGGTAAATGACGGTGCGGAGTTTGAAAAAGAAGTCTGGTGGGGAGATCTGCAGGGTACCTATCAGTTTAAAAGCTTCGATGCAGACGGACAGGTGCAGAAGATAATAACTGCTGATAAGCTGCAGCTTTACAAATGGAATGAAGAGAGTGATCAGCCACAATGGGAGCAGATACCGGCATTGGATGAAAAGCCGATTTTCGAAGCTGCCGGTGTAGAAGAAGAACTGGTACAGATTACATTCCCTGAGATAGGTACTTATCGCATAAGTTGTTCTGAGCTGACTTGTGGAGAAGAAGATAATTATGTCACGATCACAATAAGTTATCCGATATTTGCGTTTTTCAGCGATAAGACCAGAAGTGCAGACAGCTTTATGACAGAATGCTTCTATGGAAAATCAGAGGAGGATCCACAGGATAAGCGCCGCGAGTTTTATATGATCACGGACAGGGAGACGAGGGATGTTACGTTCTATTTGGATCGGGACGGCGAAAAAATTGCAGAGCATGATGCATATTTCACAGTCAGTGAACCGGTGACGGATGAAGCCGGAAATACCATCTGGCAGATCACCATTCCGAGAAACTGTGTGGGAAAATGGTTTTCCATCAGTGTGACCGGACAGGTAAAAGAAGAGGATCACTATGAGGAGATAGAATATGGCATGCCGATCAGCTGGGATGATGCATCAGTGGCACAATATGATGGACTTGCTGCCAAGACCGATCTGCTCTGGGATGATGATGGCACACCGTCACAAAATCCGGACAGTGATGAACAGTGGAGCAAGGAACATCAGGCAGATCTGCCGGGCATGTCTTTTTATTTCGCAAAGAATGGCGGAACAGAAAACATAAAGGCTTCTGATCTGGTACTTTCCTATGTAAGGGACGATGGTTCTCTGGAAACAGAAGGAATCGGCGTACTGCAGGAAAACGAGCAGAACGAGGAGATCACAGATGCAAGCTTTACAAAAACCGGAACCTATCAGGTTGCTTTAAAAGAAAAGGTTGATGCAGACACAGAGCCGGTTACGATCCATGTAGTATATCCGGTGATTGGGTTTTATACAACATCGGAGCCGGCAGAAGATGGTATTGTGACAGAAGAATTTCAGTATGGTGGCACACTGGCAGTCGGAGAAACCGACAATAGCACGCTGTATCTGCATGTACAGCAAAGACCGGATGAAGATATGACAGTTTCTGATCTGAAACTGGAAGCAAGTGAATGGGGCGAAAATGAAAATCATGAAGCAGAAAAAAAGGTTATGAACGTGCTGAATGGTGAATGTGATTATGTCAGCTGTGAGGAGCTTGGAAATGGCAGCTACCAGCTGACAATTTCCGACGGCTGTGAGGCATACTTTTCACTGGAAGCATCCGTGCTCTGTAATCCAGGGGAAAATGAATGGAGACAGGGAAGTTTTCTGAATCTGAGACCGGCGGAAGCTGTTGTGGCAGAAGATGGAAAAGCAAGAACCGGATTTTCAGGCTGCTTTGTAACAAAAGCTTCCTATGAAGCAGGTTCTCCTTATTTTATGGAAGAGGAGACGGAACAGTTCCCAAATGATTTTGAATACTGGGTACATGCAGATACCATGCAGGGCGTTATGGAAGAACTGCTTGCGGCAGACGGCAGACTGGTGGAATGGGCCGGTAAACAATATCAGGTAAAAAATACCGGATATATCTATATGACTATGAGCTACATAGATGCCTATGCGGAAAATGCAGAGGCTGCACAGTATGTAAAAACACCGGACAGCATCAAAGGAATCTGCATGGACTCCGGTATGGATGCGGAAATCTGTTATAAAAAGGGAACTGAGCAGTCATACGATATCAAAATAGCAAGGTTACGAAAAACAGACCATCTGGAGGATCAGGACAATACTGATGATAATACGGAATCTGTCCTGATCGCATGGACGGAAAACGGCTGGACATATGTGGAAAAGGATACAGAAGACGGTAAATATTACATTACTGATAATCTGGTAAACGACAGAGGCTTTGGTGAGACAGAGCCGGAGCCGCCGGTTGATCTGATAGAAATGCCGTCTCATACTTCCTACGCTATGCCACAGATTTATGTAGATGCAAAGACCAATTTGAAGATCACCGGCGACTGGCAGGATAAGGCGCCGAATCTGCAGGTCGGGTTCTATCCGAATTCGGAAAACAGAGTATCCGTTATGACACTGTATTGTTTAGCGACAAGCGTGGAAGATGGGGAAGAGGTAAAACTGGATACAGCCCTGATGCAGGATGAAAATTTTTGGAATAAGTATAATGTTGTAAGATATTTTTATCAGGAAAAAGTGAGCTTTGACGCAGACAGCATAGGAGAGAAGGATGTTTCCGTTTATCATCTGGTAAGACGCTACAGTGAAGAAGATAATGCCTGCTGGGATGAGTCGCAGGAAGTTTCTATGACCGTAAATTGCGTACTGGCAAAGACAGAAGCATCTGTAACGGGTGATTATACGGCAGAAGGCAAAAAGCCGGAGCTGAAAATCGCAGAGGACAGCAATGTGTCTGACTTACTGCCGAATCTGACAGAGGAAGAAGAAAAGGCATATATCCGTGGGGAAAATGCGAATCTGAAGCTTATCGTAGATCAGATCGACACTGCAAAAGCAAATGCGCAGATCAAAAATGAGATCAATAAGCTCAAGGAACTGGCAGAAAAGAGCGGAACGGTAAAGAATCTGATTCCTCTGGATCTGAATCTGCTTTTGCAGATCGGAGATCAAAAGGAACGCAAAGTAGAAGAAACAAAGCAGGAGATTTTCTTCTCTATTCCGGTAGAGGAAGCTTTACAAAAACAGCTTGGTACTGGTAAACTGAAATTAAAGCTGTTCAGATATCATGGAGAGCAGGCGGATGAGATCCCGGTCCGCTATGAGAACGGCAGATTATATGCAAGCTCTGATAAGTATTCTACTTATGCGATTGCAGTCATGGAAGAAAAAGCAGGGGCACCGACGCCTTCTCCGTCTACGCAGCCGACACATGTGCCAACGCCATCTGCGCAGCCATCACCTGCGCCTACGCCGTCCACGCAGCCGACTCCATCTGCGAAGCCGACACCGGTTCCACAGAAGAAGGGTACAAAACTGAAAAAGAGCGGTGTTACTTATCAGGTAACAAAATCCGGTGCCAAAGAAGGCTGTGTCGCATATACAAAGGCAAAGAAAAATGTGAAGGGCAGTGTCACGATCCCTGCGACAGTCACGATCGACGGTGTGACTTATAAAGTAACATCGGTCGCAGCCAACGCTTTCAAAGGAAACAAGAAGATTACGAAGGTAACGATCGGTAAATATATTGAAAAGATTGGTAAAAATGCATTTTATGGTTGTAAAAAGCTGTCAAGTATTACCTTTAAGACAACTAAACTGAAAGCTTCCAAGGTTGGAAAGAATGCATTTAAGGGTGTGAAAGCAAAAGTGACCGTGAAGGTGCCAAAGAATAAAGCAAAGGATTATAAGAAATGGCTGAAAAAGAAAGGAATACCGGCGAATGCCAAATTCAAAACAGCCAAATAGCAGATGAATTTTTGCAAAATTATACAGAGCAGGCAGCACAGAAACTGCCCGTCTTTTTACAGGACGGGTATTCTGTGCTTTCCTGTTATTATGAGCAGGAGGAGAAGAGCTGCTATTTGCTGCAGAAAAAAGAGACAAAAGAAAAATATATCGTAAAATGCAGAAAAGAAAGAGAAGACAGAGACAGTCTGCAGAAAGAGTATGAAGAACTGGGACGGCTTTCGGAACGCTATCCGAATCTGTATCAGCGGGCAGCTCTGCATAAGGCGGATGGCTATGTTTATCTGCTACGCACTTATATCGAAGGAAAGAATCTGGAAGAATATGTGGCAGAGGATCCGTATCTGAGACCCGAAAGACAGCTTGAGATCTTAGAGGAGATCTGTCAGGCTGTTGCAAGGCTGCATGCCATGGATCCGGTAATCCTGCACCGGGATATGAAGCCGCAGAATCTGATCCTTGATGCCGGAGGGCATGTGCACCTGATCGATTTTGAAACAGCGCGGGAATACGACGGGACAAAAAAGAAGGACACGGTCTTTTTCGGAACAGAGGGTTCTGCTGCACCGGAGCAATACGGTTATGCCCAGACTGATATGCGGACAGACGTGTTCGGGATCGGCAAGATTGCAGAATATCTTTATGAAGAATATCAGGTGGGATACGATCCGCTGACGGAGAAGCGGATGCAGCGTATCATTAAAAAGGCGACTGCATTTGATCCGGCTGACCGTTATCAGAATGTGCAGGCACTTTTACTGGCGATCCGAAATGTGAGAAGGCAGACCGAACGGGGAGAGAACAAATGGCTGAAGGCTGTTGTGGCAATCGAGAGTATTGTGCTTTTGCTCGTTCTGGCTGGAGTTTTATTCTTTTGGACGGGATTTCAGAAAACGAAAAATATGGAAGAGGAAGACTACGCGGCCGCCATAGCGGAACGACAGATTAAGCAGCAGAATGAGTCTGCAGAGGATCTGTCGGCGCAGGCAGATTCCGAAGAGATTGTTACATTGGAAGGGGATCCTCTTTTGTTGCAGGCAATCCGGGAAACGGCGGGAAGCAATGAAGTGACAAAAAGAATGTTATCCGGTATCACAAGGATCGCGGTGATCGGAGATCAGATCTATACGGAAGAAACGCCGGTGGAGGATCTGGAGAATATTGTATATCAGGATGGTTTTAATGACGGAATGGTAAACGGAGGGATCACGGATCTGTCGGTACTGACGAATCTGCCGAATCTGAAAGAAGTATTTTTATGTAATCAGAAAATTTCGGATATCAGCCCGCTACAGGAGCTTCCCATAGAAGGACTGTATGTGTGTGGCAATCAGATCAAGGATTTTTCTCCGGTTGAGAAAATGCAGGAGCTTTCAACACTTTATCTGGTAGACAATCCGGTCGGGAAAATGCCGCAGTTGTCAGGCTGCACGAAGCTGACCAGACTTGCACTGTGCGGAAATGATTATGAGACACTTGATTTTCTGCAAGGCAGCAGTGTCTGTAATCTGTATGCAATGGGAATTTACGTGGAAGATGAATCATTTGGAGTGCTTTCTACCATGCAGAGTCTGACAGAGCTGTATACCGGATCCGAGCAGAAGCAGTTTTATGAAATACTTCCGGAGCTGACGGAACTTCGTACGTTATCTTTATGGGGCGGCAATTTTGGAACGGATCTTACGATTGTCAGTAAACTTGTCAATCTGCAGAATCTGTTTGTAAATGATGAATTTGTGACATCTCTTTCCGGAATTGAAAATCTGCAAAGACTGGAAGTGTTTTGTATGGATGGCACAAATGCAACGGATATTTCACCGTTGACAAAGCTGCCGAGATTGCAGGTCGTGCGTCTGCAGGGCGTTCCGATCGTGGAGTTTGCGCCACTGTTTTCCTGTCATAGCCTGCAGGAAGTTGAGGCAGACAGCAGCCAGAAGGAAAAAATAGAACAGTTGGGAGATCCGGTATTTATGATCTTTGTGGAATAAAAGAACCACCGCTCATCGTAGCGGTGGTTCTCCTATTTCTTCTAAAAGATCGTTCAGATCATCAATCGACATATTGTGCTCCAGTGCATAGATAATTGCCGCATCAAACCGGTTCCTCGGATACAGGATAGCACGCTGGCAGATGGACAGCATGCGCTGGAATTCCGATAGGGACAGCTGTAGATAAAAGCCGATACGGAGCAGAAGAATCCGCGTAGGCTTTCTTGTGCCACGCAGGATCTGGTATGCGTAGGAGCGTTCCAGCTCCAGATCACGGATCAGATTGCCGGGCTGCAGATGATGTTCTTTCAGCAGTTTGGATAAATAAGCTCCACCGGATTGGACATAATCTGTTTCATTTTCCAGAAAAGAGGTCTGATCCTGTTTCTTCAGATCATTGATCAGTTCATCTGTAGATTTCATATGATACCTCCTGGCTCTTATATTTCATTATATGATGAACGTCTGAGGTATTCGGGAATTGCGAAAATTGTGCAGCAATTCGAATACATCAATGAGTGGCAAAATTCATTTTTGATATACATATCATTATATCAGAAATGTGGGGAGAATGTCGAGGCGCAGAGGAGATTGGAAAATACAGGAAAATAATTCGCGCAATCTCCCTAAATGTGCGCGATAATGCTGTCAAAAGCTGTTTGGTTTTAAAAGTGCCGTGGTATTTTTGGCGAAAACGTCGTTTTTGTGCGATGACTGTAGCTTGCAACACAAAATGACACATTGTTATAATATGCTACACAAGAAACAAGAAGTAAGGAGGGATTTTTCCATGCAGCAGCTTAATGTTGTAACTACACAGGATAACGATAGAATGTTTAAAATACTGACCGATCTGATCCACCAGGACAAGGAATTTCAAATAGTGATCTCCGTTCCGCCCAAAAACAGACAGGAAATGCATCCGCAGGCAGCAGTGCAGAAAGAGAAGCCTGTCCGGGATTTGGAAAAAGATGTGACAGACATGATCCATGAGCTTGGTGTCCCTGCCCATATCAAAGGGTATCAGTATCTGCGGGAAGCGATCATGATGGCAGTCGAAGATATTGATATGCTGGGTTCCATAACCAAGATCCTGTATCCGACGATCGCAAAAAATATCAGACAACCGCAAGCAGAGTAGAACGGGCAATCAGACATGCGATTGAAGTGGCATGGAGTCGCGGAAAAATGGAGACACTGGACGCACTGTTCGGTTATACGATCAATACAGGAAAAGGAAAGCCGACCAATTCGGAATTTATTGCACTCATTGCAGACAAGATCAGGCTTTTATATCGTGGAAATTAGTTCTTTCAAAATGCACGTAATTGGTGTATAATTATCCCAAGGTATTTGCCTGTCCGGGTAGCAGGCGAAAACAAATATTGGAGGATTATAAAGAATGAAGAACATACTGTTTATTGCATCTGAGGGAGTTCCTTTTATTAAGACGGGAGGACTTGCAGACGTTGTCGGATCTCTTCCGAAGAACATCGACAAGAAGTACTTTGATGTGCGTGTCATGCTTCCGAAATATACCTGCATCAAGCAGGAATTAAAGGACAAGATGAAGTATAAGACACATTTTTACATGGACTTCAACTGGAAGAGTGAATATGTTGGTGTGCTGGAAGCCAAGGTAGACGGTATTACCTATTACTTTATCGATAATGAGTCTTACTTCAGCGGCTTTAAGATCTACAGTGACAATGTACTCGATGAGATCCGTAAGTTCAGCTTCTTCTGTAAGGCAGCATTATCCGCTCTGCCTCTGACAGGCTTCAGACCGGACCTGATCCATTGCCATGACTGGCAGACCGGACTGATCCCGGTATATTTGAAGGAACGCTTTGCAGGCGGAGATTTCTTCCGTGGCATTAAGACAGTTATGACAATACATAATCTGAAATTCCAGGGACGCTGGAATGTCAAGGATGTCAAGGACATCACAGGACTGCCTGATTATTTCTTTACATCCGATAAACTGGAAGCATACAAGGATGCGAACCTGTTAAAGGGTGGTATCGTTTATGCGGATGCGGTAACAACAGTTTCCGATACTTATGCGGAAGAAATTAAGACACAGTTTTACGGAGAAGGGCTGGATGGACTTCTGCGTGCAAGATCCGGTGCGCTGCGTGGTATCGTCAACGGTATTGATTATGAAGAATTCAATCCGGAAAAAGATAAGAATATCGTAGCACCGTACAATGCAGCAAATTTCCGTAAGGAAAAGATCAAAAACAAACGTGCGCTGCAGCAGGAGCTTGGCCTGGAGCAGGATGATAAGAAGTTTATGATCGGTATCGTTTCCAGACTGACAGATCAGAAGGGCTTTGATCTGATCGCATATGTAATGGATGAGCTTTGTCAGGAAGATGTCCAGATCGTTGTACTTGGTACCGGTGAAGAAAAATATGAAAATATGTTCCGCCATTTCGACTGGAAATACAATAATAAAGTATCAGCCAATATTTACTACTCCGATGCTTTATCCCATAAGATCTATGCAGCATCGGATGCATTCCTGATGCCATCCCTGTTTGAGCCGTGCGGTCTTTCACAGCTTATGGCGCTGCATTACGGAACCCTTCCGATTGTCAGGGAGACAGGCGGACTGAAGGATACGGTAGAGCCGTACAATGAATACGAAAGCACAGGAACAGGCTTCAGTTTTTCAAACTACAATGCATATGAAATGCTGGCAACGATCCGTTATGCAAAATATGTATTTTATCAGCGCAAGCGTGAATGGAATAAGATGGTGGATCGTGCTATGGCGGCTGATTTCTCATGGAGTGTATCTGCTGCAAAGTATCAGGAAATGTATGACTGGCTGATCGGCTAGAATATCAAAAAATGTGTGATAAACAAACAAGACCGGTATTTCCGGTCTTGTTTATTGTCGGAACAGATTCAGAAAGGATTAAGCACGGGCGAGAAATAAATGGCATTTGATGGAATTACAATGGCCTGCGTTGTGCAGGAACTGAATGAAAAATTATTGGATGGAAGAGTCTACAAAATCGCACAGCCGGAAAAGGATGAGATCCTGCTGACGATCAAGGCGGGAGGAACGCAGCAGAGGCTTTCCCTGAATGCAGATGCATCCCTCCCGCTTATTTATCTGACACAGGAAAATAAAAAGAGTCCGATGACGGCACCGAATTTCTGCATGTTACTCAGAAAGCATATCCAGAATGGCAGGATCGTAAAGATTGACCAGCCCGGTCTGGAACGCGTGGTGCGGTTTGAGATCGAGCATCTGGATGAAATGGGAGATCTGCGCAGAAAGACACTTGCCATGGAATTGATGGGAAAGCACAGCAATATCATATTTTATGATGAAGAGAATAAGATACTTGACAGTATCAAGCATATTTCTGGACTTGTTTCGAGTGTGCGCGAGGTACTTCCCGGCAGAACGTATTTTATTCCGCAGACTGAGCATAAAAAAGATGCATTGATCGATTCGGTCAATAAGGAAAACTTCCTGACGGATCTGAAAGAAAATTCCGTAGCGGTCTACAAGGGAATTTATTCCCGCTATACAGGGGTATCACCAATCGTTGCACAGGAGATCTGTTACAGAGCCGGTGTAGATGCGGATCTGCCGACAAGCGTACTGGATCCGGCAATGGAAGAGAGGCTGTATCAGGCATTTGCTTCTTATATGGATGCGGTAAAGCTGGGTATTTTTGAACCGGCAGTCTATTATGACAAAGGAGAGCCGATGGAATTCGGTGTGCTTCCGTTTACCCTTTATGAAGAGAAAGAAAAGAAGGTATATGACAGTATTTCCGAGCTTTTGTGGAGTTATTATTCCGAAAAGAGCGCGGTGACAAGGATCCGGCAGAAATCCACGGATTTAAGAAAGATCGTCACAACTGCATTAGAACGAAATGTAAAAAAATATGATCTGCAGGTAAAACAGCTGGCAGATACGGAAAAACGAGAAAAATATAAAGTATATGGAGAACTGCTCCATACATACGGTTATCAGATCGAGGCAGGTGCGAAAAAGGCGACCGTTCCCAATTATTACACGGGAGAAGACATCGAGATCCCACTCGACGATCAGCTGACACCGATGGAAAATGCAAAGAAATATTTTGACCGGTACGGTAAACTGAAACGTACGTATGAGGCACTGACAGAATATGTGCAGGAAACGGGCGAAGAAGTAGAGCATCTAAGGTCCGTTGTCAATGCGCTGGATCTGGCGCAGGACGAAGCAGATCTTTCCCAGATCCGCGAAGAACTTGTGCAGAGTGGCTATATCCGTCATAAAGGCAATAAAAAGAAAGAAAAGATCGTTTCAAGACCGCTGCATTTTATCAGCAGTGACGGATTTGATATGTATGTCGGCAAAAATAATTTCCAGAATGAGGAGATCACATTCCAGATGGCACAGGGCGGTGACTGGTGGTTCCATGCAAAAGGAATGCCCGGCTCTCATGTGATCGTCAAGACGAATGGAAAAGAACTGCCGGATCGCACTTTTGAAGAAGCCGGCAGGCTGGCTGCCCATTATTCCAGTGCCAAAGGGCAGAACAGCATTGAAGTGGACTATGTACAGCGAAAGCATGTGAAAAAGCCGGGCGGTGCAAAGCCGGGATTTGTCGTGTATTACACCAATTATTCGATGGTGATCGATCCGGATATTTCCGCGATCAGACAGGCATAGCAGAAATAAGGCTGGATTTATTGCAAAATATGGGAAGATGGTTTACTATATAAAAGATAATGACATAAGAATGATGGCAATAGAAAATAGTGATAAGGGGAACCAAAATGATTAAAAGTATGACCGGTTTTGGCCGGTGTGAACTCGCAAGAAACGACCGTAAGTTTACGGTAGAGATCAAATCAGTCAATCACAGATATATGGATGTGACGATCAAGATGCCAAAGAAGCTGAATTTCTTTGAAGCATCCATTCGGAATCTGCTCAAGGAATATATGCAGAGAGGTAAGATTGATGTCTTTATTACCTATGAAGACTATTCCGAAAGCACAGTGGCTGTCAAGTACAATAAAGAGATCGCTGCAGAATATATGCAGTATCTGAATCAGATGGCAGAAGATTTCGGACTGGAAAATGATATCAAGGTATCCGGGCTTTCCAGATATCCGGAAGTATTTACCATGGAAGAGATCGCAGCAGATGAAGAAGAAATTTGGAAGCTTTTAGAGGAGACAATCCGTGGCGCGGCAGAGCAGTTTGTACAGTCCCGGGTTGTGGAAGGCGAAAATCTGCGAGATGATCTGATCGACAAGTTGAATGGCATGCTCGTGCATGTAGATTACATTGAGAAACGTTCACCACAGATCATTGAAGAATACAAGCAGAAGATTTACGAAAAAGTAAAAGAGCTTCTGACAGATGCGCAGGCTGAGGATAACAGAATTTTAATGGAAGTGACCCTGTTTGCAGATAAAATTTGTGTAGATGAAGAAATGGTTCGTCTGCGCAGCCATATCGAGACTACAAAGCAGACTTTGTTGGAAGGTGGCAGTATCGGACGTAAGCTGGATTTTATTGCCCAGGAAATGAACAGAGAAGCAAATACAACGCTTTCCAAAGCAAATAATCTGGATATTTCCAATCATGCAATAGAGCTCAAGACAGAGATTGAAAAGGTCAGAGAACAGATTCAGAATATCGAATAAGGAAATGCTCATATGAAAACACTTACACATATCGGTTTTGGCAATATGGTAAATTCGGATAAGATGATCGCAGTTCTGCAGCCGGATTCTGCACCGGTCAAGCGGATCGTGCAGCATGGTAAAGAGCAGGGGATCGTTGTGGACGCCACACAGGGCAGAAAGACAAAGGCGGTTCTTCTGATGGAAGATAACCGCATTATCTTATCGGCGTTAAAGCCCGAGACAATAGCACAAAGAGCAGAGACATTAACGGGAGAAGAAGAATGAACCAGAAGGGAATACTAGTTGTGGTTTCCGGTTTTTCAGGCGCCGGAAAAGGTACACTTATGAAAAAACTTGTCACAGATTATGAGAATTATGCACTCAGCGTATCCATGACGACAAGACAGCCGAGAACAGGTGAAGTAGACGGCAGGGATTATTTCTTTGTAACAGACGAAGAATTTGAAAACAGGATCGCAAATGACGGAATGATCGAATACGCCGGATATTGCGGGCACTATTATGGGACGCCGAAGGATTTTGTGGAAAAAAACCTGGAGGAAGGAAAAGATGTGATCCTGGAGATCGAGATTCAGGGCGCACATAAGGTAAGAGCGCAATACCCGGATGCGGTTTTATTATTTGTTATGCCGCCAAGTGCCAAAGAGCTGCATAACAGACTGACCGGCCGTGCAACGGAGACAGAAGAAGTGATCCGTCAGAGAATGCTGCGTGCGGTAGAAGAGTCGGAAGGTATTGACACATACGACTATATTGTGGTAAATGATAAGTTAGAAGATTGTATTGCACAGATCAATACAATCGTAAATGCGGCGCGTCATACGCCGTCTCAAAATATAGAGTTTATCGGTGAAATCAGAAAAGAACTCAAAGAGTTCCTTGGAAGCAGATAAAGGAAAGGAAGAGAAAAATGATACATCCATCTTACACAGAGCTTATGAAGGTCGTAAACAGCGAGGTTGAACCGGGAGAAGTCCCTGTAGTCAACAGCCGTTATTCCATTGTAATGGCAACTTCCAAAAGAGCAAGACAGATCATCGCAGGAGAAGAACCGCTTGTTCCTGCAAAAGGAAGAAAACCATTATCCATTGCGGTTGATGAACTCAATCAGGGCAAAATCAAGATTATGGGAGATGAAAAAGAGGAAGAATAATCTTTCTCTTTTTCCTGTTAGAGACTTATTATGAAAATTATGTTTATATCACTTGGCTGTGATAAAAATCTGGTAGACACCGAAATGATGCTTGGCATGCTGGCGGAAAAGGGCTATCAGTTTACGGATGATGAGCAGGAGGCTGAAATTGTAGTGGTGAATACCTGCTGCTTCATCGGAGATGCCAAGGAAGAAAGTATCAATACGCTGATCGAGATCGGACAGCTGAAAGAAACTGCTAATGTCAAAATGTTGATCGCAGCAGGATGTCTGGCACAGCGCTATCGGAAAGAGATCCGGGAGCAGATCCCGGAGGTCGATGTGATCATCGGAACGATGGCGATAGATAAGATCGTGGAAGCGGTAGAAGAATATCAGACAAAGCAGTATACCACCTTTGTGGAAGATATTGATAGGACACCTGTCAGCGGTAAGAAGCGTGTCGTTACGACCGGCGGTCATTATGCATATATGAAGATCGCAGAGGGCTGTGACAAACGCTGCAGCTACTGCATTATCCCAAAGGTAAGGGGCAGCTACCGCAGTATTCCGATGGAGACTCTGCTGAAAGAAGCAAATACACTTGTAGAGCAGGGCGTGAAAGAGTTGATCCTTGTAGCACAGGAAACAACCTTATACGGAACAGATTTATATGGGAAGAAGTCTTTGCCGGAGCTTTTACGGAAGCTTTCCGAGATCAGAGGACTCTACTGGATCCGTATTTTATACTGTTATCCGGAGGAGATCACGGAAGAACTGATCGATACGATCGCAGAACTGCCGAAGGTATGTCATTATCTGGACATTCCGATCCAGCATGCGTCGGATAAAATCCTAAAACGCATGGGCAGACGTACCAACCAGCAGCAGTTGAAGGACAAAATCGCAATGATCCGCAGTAAAATACCGGATATGTGTCTGCGTACAACACTGATCACCGGTTTTCCGGGAGAGTCACAGGAAGATCACGAGCAGTCCATGGCATTTGTGGATGAGATGGAATTTGACAGGCTTGGCGTGTTTACCTATTCTGCGGAAGAAGATACGCCGGCGGCGGGCTTCCCGGATCAGATCGAGGAAGAAGTTAAAAAGGACAGACAGGCAGATATCATGGAGCTGCAGCAGGAGATTGCCTTTGAAAAAGCAGAAGGTATGACAGGACAGGATGTGCTTGTCATGATCGAAGGCAAGGTAGCGGATGAAAATGCCTATGTGGGACGTACTTATAAGGATGCACCGAATGTAGACGGTCTTGTCTTTGTGAATACGGACAGAGAGCTTATGACAGGGGATTTTGTACCTGTACATATCACAGGTTCTTATGAATATGATTTGATTGGAGAAATAAAGGATGAAAATGAATTTACCAAATAAACTGACAATACTCAGAGTGATCATGGTACCGTTTTTTGTGGCATTTTTACTTCTGACACCGTCTCATACAGATTTTAAATGGATCGCATTTGCACTTTTTGTCGTGGCATCTCTGACAGATCTTCTGGATGGACACATTGCCAGAAAATATCATATGATTACCAATTTTGGTAAATTTATGGATCCGCTTGCGGATAAGCTGCTTGTCAGTGCAGCGCTCGTCTGTCTGACGGCACTTGGTTTTATCCCTGCATGGATGACGGTTGTGATCATCAGTCGTGAATTCATTATCAGCGGATTCAGACTGATCGCGGCAGAGCAGGGCAGAGTGATCGCAGCAAGCTGGTGGGGCAAATGGAAAACCTCTGTTACGATGGTGACACTGGCAATCCTGCTCCTTTTAGTCAATGATAAGGGGTTTGGCGCGGCTTATGATGGCTTTATGACGGTAACAACGATCCTGTTATGGATTTCCGTGATCCTGACGGTTGTTTCTCTTGTGGATTACCTGATCAAGAATAAAGATGTCATGAAGGAAGAAGACAAGGACTGATCGGCAGTGGCAGATGCGGATCGATAAAATCCGGAAACGGATGCAGCATGGAAAAGAGGAAGTAACGTGGCAAAAGAGATAGAACAGGAGATTGCAGAGCTCCTGATCCGGAATCATATGACTGTGACAACAGCAGAATCCTGCACGGGAGGGCTTGTTGCGGGCAGACTGATCAATGCGGCGGGCATTTCCGCAGCTTACAGGCAAGGCTATATTACCTATGCGAATGAGGCAAAGCATAAGCTGCTCGGCGTGAAAAATAAGACACTGAGAAAGCATGGTGCAGTCAGCAGGCAGACAGCAAAGCAGATGGCAAAAGGCGCAGCGGCGGCTGCCAAAGCGGATGCGGCAATTTCCGTAACGGGCATTGCGGGACCGGACGGCGGCACAAAAGAAAAACCGATAGGACTTGTCTATATCGGCTGTTATGTACAAGGAAAGGTGACAGTAAAGGAATGCCATTTTTCCGGCAGCAGAAGTGAGATCAGGCAGGCAACGGTAGAAAGTGCACTTATCCTGCTGCGGGAGTGCATTTTAGAACGACTGGGATGATAATCCCACGATATTTAATCGGGGCTTTTGCTCCGACATCATATCATAAAATAAATAAAAGATGTACCAATGGCGGAAATTCAGGCGAATGCGGCAGGTACATCTTTTTATATAGGAAACATGCAATGATGCGAGAGGTTTGACGATTGCCGGATTCCCTTCATAGGGTGACTATTGCCGAATTTCCTTCTTGCGGAAACAGAAAATATATGATACTGTCTAAATAAGCTTTTCTGGATAAGCTTATTTCTATGGCGCATGCCATCTGGTCCGGAGTTCACCGGAATTTTCACGAAAAAATAAAAAAGAAGGAGTGAATGCTTATTGAGGGACTTTTAACGGACTTTATCCGTGTATAATAAGGACATAAATTGCCTGTAGGCAAAAGAAATGATATACTCAAAAATAAAAGAAGATAGTCTATTGACAAAATCGAACATTTGTTTTAATCTAATAAAAGAACGAACAGATGTTCCTATAAGGAGAGAAAAATGGAAAGAGAAGATAAACTGAAAGCACTTGACGCAGCTCTGTCACAGATTGAACGCCAGTATGGAAAGGGCGCTGTTATGAAGCTGGGTGACAATACAGCAAGAATGAATGTGGAGACTGTACCGACAGGATCGTTAAGTCTGGACATTGCACTGGGACTTGGCGGTATTCCGAAGGGACGTATTGTGGAGATCTACGGACCTGAGTCCAGTGGTAAGACGACGGTAACACTGCATATGATCGCAGAGGTACAGAAGCGCGGCGGTATCGCAGGCTTCATTGATGCGGAGCATGCGCTGGATCCTGTTTATGCCAAGAATATCGGTGTAGATATTGATAACTTATATATTTCACAGCCGGACAGCGGTGAACAGGCACTGGAGATCACAGAGACAATGGTACGTTCCGGTGCGATCGATATTATTGTTGTGGACTCTGTTGCTGCATTGACACCAAAGGCAGAGATTGACGGTGATATGGGCGATTCCCATGTGGGCCTGCAGGCACGTCTGATGTCACAGGCACTGCGTAAGCTGACTGCCGTGATCAGCAAGTCTAACTGTACCGTTATTTTTATCAACCAGCTGCGTGAAAAGGTCGGTGTTATGTTCGGTAACCCGGAGACAACGACAGGTGGCCGTGCACTGAAATTCTATTCTTCCGTCCGCCTGGATGTCAGAAGGATCGAGCAGCTGAAGCAGAGCGGAGAGACAATCGGTAACCGTACAAGGATCAAGGTTGTCAAGAATAAGATCGCACCGCCGTTTAAAGAGGCTGAGTTTGATATTATGTTCGGTACCGGTATTTCAAAAGAGGGTGATATTCTGGATCTGGCAGCAGAGAACGGTATCGTCAATAAGAGCGGAGCCTGGTATGCTTACGATGGCAATAAGATCGGTCAGGGTCGTGAAAATGCAAAACAGTTTTTGCGGGATAATCCGGAAGCATGCGCAAAGATAGAAGCACAGGTACGTGAGCTGTTCGGACTGGAAGCAGATCCTGTCAAAGCAGATACAGATGCAAAGCCTGAGACAAAATCCAAAGCGAAAGAATAAGAGCTATGGAACGGGTTGTTACGGGACTTATGGAACTGGATAAAAAAAGATATCAGGTATATCTGGATGAAGAATTTGCCTTTGTACTATACAAAGGTGAGGTTCGGAAATATAAGATCGTAGTTGGAAAGCCTCTTGCACAGGCTGCTTATCAGGAGCTTGTGCAGGAGGTTTTGCCGAAACGGGCAAAGCTGCGTGCCATGAATCTTCTGACAAATCGTCCCTATACGGAGAAAAAACTCCGGCAAAAGCTGGTAGAAGGGAAGTATCCGGAAGATATCATAGATATTGCGCTTGCCTATGTGAAATCATATGGCTACATTGATAATGAAGCTTATGCAAGGGATTATATTTCTTATCATATGGCATCGGAGAGCCCTCTCAGAATCCGGCAGAAGCTGATGGAGAAAGGGATTGACGGTGATACCATAAACGCATGTCTGGAAGAACAGGATGCAGAAGCAATGCAGAAGCTGCAGCTCCGTCAGATTCAGCAACTTGCACAAAAAAAGAATCATGGAAAAAAGCCGTCAGATCAGCGTGAATCGGCAAAGGTTATACAATATCTGCTTCGGAAGGGATATTCCCTGTCTATGATAAAAGCTGCATTATCTGATGAATTATTGGAAGATTTATACAAATAGAAAGTTGAAAAACCACAAATACTTGACATAACATCTAATACAGTTTAAAATTGAAGTGTTGTAAAATTAGATATTAGGATGTCGTCTACATACATTCTATAGATAATATAAGTACAATGAAAAATGAATAAGGAGGTGCTCCTGTACATGCCGTCAATTGCAATTGCAGTTATAGCAGTAATTGTTGCTCTTGCCATTGCTATTCCGGTCACTGCGAAGATCGCGACTTCCAAATATCAGAAGGACGTAGAGAGCAAGCTTGGAAATGCAGACGATAAGGCACGTCAGATCATTGATGATGCATTAAAGACTGCGGAAGCCAAGAAGCGTGAAAGTCTTCTGGAGGTTAAGGAAGAGTCCATCCGTACAAAGAACGAGCTGGACAAAGAGATCAAGGATCGCAGAGCTGAGGTACAGCGTTATGAACGCCGCATCCAGCAGAAGGAAGAGAACATCGATAAGAAATCCGATGCGATCGAGAAGAAGGAAGCAAGCATTATCGCGAGAGAAGAGGAACTGGCAAAGCAGAAAAAAGAAATTGCCAGCTTAAACGAGCAAAGAGTACGGGAACTGGAACGAATCTCAGGATTGACCTCTGAACAGGCAAAAGAATATTTGTTGAAAATTGTTGAAGATGAAGTGAAACATGAAACTGCTGTCATGATCAAAGAAATGGAGAGCAGAGCCAAGGAAGAAGCTGATAAAAAGGCTAAGGAGTACGTGGTAAATGCGATCCAGAAATGCGCTGCAGATCATGTATCAGAGACAACTGTATCAGTCGTACAGTTGCCAAGCGATGAAATGAAAGGACGTATCATAGGTCGTGAGGGTAGAAATATCAGAACCCTCGAGACATTAACAGGCGTTGATCTGATCATCGATGACACACCGGAAGCTGTTGTATTATCCGGCTTTGATCCAATCAGACGTGAAGTCGCAAGGATCGCCCTTGAAAAGCTGATCGTTGATGGTAGAATCCATCCGGCCAGAATTGAGGAAATGGTTGAAAAGGCACAGAAAGAAGTCGAAGTAATGATCAAAGAAGAAGGTGAATCCGCTACGCTGGAAGTCGGTGTGCATGGTATTCATCCGGAGCTTGTCAGATTACTTGGAAAGATGAAGTTCAGAACCAGTTATGGTCAGAATGCCTTAAAACATTCTATCGAAGTAGCACAGTTATCAGGACTGCTTGCGGCTGAGATGGGCTTAGATATCCGCATGGCAAAGAGAGCAGGTCTTCTGCATGATATTGGTAAAGCAGTCGATCATGAAAGAGAAGGCTCTCATATCCAGCTGGGTGCAGAATTATGTAGAAAATACAAAGAGTCTCCGATTGTTATTAATGCTGTTGAGTCTCATCATGGTGATGTAGAACCACAGTCCTTGATTGCTTGTATCGTTCAGGCAGCTGATACGATATCCGCAGCAAGACCTGGGGCACGTAGAGAGACTTTGGAGACGTATACGACCAGATTAAAACAATTAGAAGAAATAACCAACAATTTCAAAGGTGTAGACAAATCTTTTGCTATTCAGGCAGGTAGAGAGATTCGTGTAATGGTAGTTCCGGAAC
>ENA-ORSK01001119-ORSK01001119.1-human-gut-metagenome-genome-assembly--contig:-NODE-1119-length-23046-cov-7.042321_pt1 | contig 23046 bp, 18 predicted proteins | sample MGYA00242192_ERZ509159 | MGnify/ENA primary metagenome ERZ509159 (study PRJEB26280, sample SAMEA2338663) | human gut metagenome | biome: human gut; feature: human-associated habitat; material: faeces...
TCGGACATAGACTTGTTTATCGTATACTAAACGACTTAATGCAGCATATTTGCGATGTAAAGTCGCGTTTTATGCAAAATATCCCCCAAAAATCCAAATAAGGAGATAATATTATGACACAAACAAAGGCAAACAAATCAAAGATACTTATGCTTGTACTCGGTCTTACGATGTGCCTTGCGCTTATGCTCGGCATAGTGTTTGCAAGCCCGACGAGTACGGTCTATGCAGAAGGAGAAACGCTTACGCCGTATGACATAATTTACATAAATAATAATCCGTTAAACAATGGTTATTATTTGAAAACGTCTGATGGAGATCAACTAAACGGCAACCCCGATACGGGTTACGTTGCCAAATACAAAGACGGCGTTTTGACTCTTAACAATTTTAACGGCGGGAACGTAGGTATAAATCCTGCTGTATCAGGATATTTCACAATCAACCTTATCGGAGACAATATTATTACCGGTGGGCAAAACGGCGTATTTATCGATGGAGAACATGAAGGACGAGTAACTATTACGTCTAATGCAAACGGAAAATTGACGATAAACGCTTCAAGCAGCGTTTCTTCTGTATGGGGAATAGCCTGCGGAGCGTCGGTAATGGCTAAGAACATTGACGTTGTTATTGGAGGCAACGCACAAGTCACAATTAACGCAACGTCTAATGGAGAAAACTGTCAAGTTGATGGTATTCATGCAAGGAACGTAACAATTGAAGACAATGCAAGCGTTAATATTGTAGCCAAAAACACAAACAATAGCACCGCAAGTCAATGGGTAGCAGGTATTTTTGCAAAAAACAATGTAACTATAAATACAAACGGCAATATCGATATTGACGTTAGCGTGGCGGGTGGCGATAGTGCTTATAGTTATGGTATTCGAAACTGCAAAACGATGACTAAAGCAGGCAATATGACCATAAAATACAAGAAAGCAGGAAGCAATGGCTGGCCTATTACCGGTGGTGACGTAGATAATACAACCCACGCTGTAAACGAAGATAGCGGAAATTGCTTTGCGTCCTACCGCTATGGCACACCGCGCTATGTGGCAGCAATAAACGGTACACTTGCAGGTCCGGGCGTACCTAAGGAAGCAAATAGTGGTAGCGGATATTTCCTTGCGGGTGACGAAATCACTTTGAATGCGCCTTCTTTGCAAGTGAGCGAAACGGATACGACAAACATACCGTTTGACAAATGGTTTTCGTTTACAAGTGACGCAGTTATAACAAACGCAACAAGCCAAAACGGAGCGAAACTTACCGTTCAAGACAAGGATATTGAAGTAAGAGCAAATTATAAAGCGTTTACGGTGCAACCTGTTTTTGAAAGAGAAAGTGGTACAAAAGGTACGGTGACATTTACTCTTATTAGTAATGAATTTAACCAAAGTAATTGGATAAAAATCAGACCGATAAACGATTTAACTATTTCAAAGGGTAACGTTGTGTCTGTTGACGGAACTACTTATAAAGCAACTCTTGAAGATAATGGGACTTATTACGGAACTCCTGCCGGCGAATATGTGGTTGAGGTTGTGTATAATAATAGAACGCTATACAGTGAGCCGTTCACCGTGGACTACACCGAAAAGAAAGCAACCATAGATAGCGTAACTATTTTCGGTGAGCAAGGCGAAGCGATTGCAAACACGGATATTACCGTTACTCTTACGGGATATACGTTTGAAACCGCTCTTTCGGGAGACTGGATAACAAATCTTCCCGACGGACTTGTTCAGTCTGTTACGAGAATAAGCGACACCGAGGCGAAAATCACCGTCAGCGGTACGCCTACTGCTCTTAGCGACCAGTTTGTAGAAATCACGATTCCAAAGGCAAATATCACGGGACTTACAAGCGATTTGACTGCCGAAAGCAATTCGGACGCAAAATTTAATATCGTTGCTACTCTTACAGAAATTGCCATTCCGAAAGCAAAAACGAATCTAACTTATACGGCAGGAAGTCAAATAGGCGTGGAAGGTGGCGTCGGCTATACGCTAACAGGAAATAGCGGCGTTGACGCAAAAACTTATACCGCAATCGCAAAATTAGAGAGCGGATATAAGTGGAACGACGGCACGATAACCGACAAGGAAATCTCTTGGAGCATAGGTAAGAGAAACCCTATTGTAAGCGATTTTAACTTCTATGAACCGAGCAACCTTACGTATGACGGCAATGCCAAAACCGCAACCGTTAGTTTGATTGCCCACTATGGTGACGAAACAGGCTTTGCTATAACGGTTAAGTACAAAAAAGGCGGAGTGATTGTTTCAGATGTAAAAGACGCAGGCGAATATGAAGTGTATATCGACACAACCGCAACGGCGAACTTCAACGCGGCAACCGATATTCACGACGTTTCGTGGAAATTTACAATCGCAAAGGCGGAGCAATCTGCACCGGCTGCTTCGTTGTTCACAACCGTTGCTCCTACTTCGGAGACTTCAACGGACGGAAAGATAACGGGTATAACAGCCGAAATGGAATACCTCAAAGTAGGCGATTCTGCTTGGACTTCGGGAACAGGTAGCGATGTTACAGGGCTTTCGTCCGGTAGATATCAAATAAGGTTTAAGGAAACGGACAACTACAATGCAGGAGAAGTTGTCGAAGTGCAAGTTCCTGAAAGCGGCGTTTCTTCATACAATCTTACCGTAATAGGCGGAACAGGCGAAGGTGTGTTTATTCAAGGCGCAAGCGTGACTATCACCGCAAACGAGCCTACAATCGGAAAGAAATTTTCGGGTTGGACGATTGAGGGAATAAGCGGTCTTGATACAACTAAAACAAGCCTTACCTTTAATATGCCTGCAAATGCTGTAACCGCAACCGCAAATTACGAAGATATCGAGTACACTATTACCGTAAACGGCGGAACGGGTGGCGGAACGTATAAACAAGGCGATGAAGTAACCGTAACGGCAGAAGATAAAGAAGGCAAAGAGTTCGTTGGTTGGCAGGACGCAAGCGGAAAAATCGTCAGCACCAAAAAGGAATATACCTTTGAGGTAAAAGACGAAATGGTCCTTACCGCCGTATATCAGGACAAAGCACCGGGCGGCGGCACGATTGACGGCGAAATCGCACCCGCTCCCGATAAAAAAGGGCTGTCCGGCGGACAGATTGCGGGCATCGTGATCGGAAGCCTTGCAGGCGTCGGAATTGTCGGGTTTGCAATATTCTGGTTTGTCGTTAAGAAGAAATCGTTTGCCGAGTTAATTTCCGCAATCAAAGCACTGTTCAACAAAAAACAATAAATCCAAACAACAAAAAACCGTCCGTATTTCGGACGGTTTTTCCTTGGAGTAAGCACAGAAGCGATGATGCGATGTTTTTGCCTCTGGCAAAAGCGATGTGCCTGCGGCACGATGTGTGCCTTCGGCACGTTGCGGATAGCCGGGAGGGTTCGACTGCGAAGCAGTGTGCGTTTTTGTTTAAACGCACGGACTCCTCCCCCTCCGTATACAAAAACAACCGCGGTTGCGGTTGTTTTTTGGTGTACCCGGGGGGAGTCGAACCCTCGACACCCGGCGTCGGAGGCCGGTGCTCTATCCAACTGAGCTACGGATACGTCTATGACGGATTATAGCACAAAACGGGCGGATAGGGCAACTTTATTAAAACTTATCGGAAAAATTGCCAAAAAAAAGGACGGAAAATTTCCGTCCTTGTGGAATCGTCGGTTATTCGGAGCGCAGGCACTCGACAGGATCCTTGTTTGCCGCCATATGCGCCGGTACAAATCCCGCAAGCACCGCCAAAACGACGCTGATACCGAACATCATAAGCGGCTGCCACCAGGTAAGCGTCGCAAGGTGCTGTACGCTGAACAGCTTTGCAATGACCGCGTTTATCGGCAAAATCAGTATATACGATATCGCAATGCCCAGCACGCCCGACAGACAGCCGATAATGCCCGATTCCGCAATGAATACGCCCGACACGTCGAGTTTCCTTGCGCCGATACTTCTTAATACGCCGATTTCTTTCTTCCTTTCAATGACCGACGTATATATTATGATTGCAATCATTATCGACGAAACAATCAGGGATATCGCGGCAAAACCTATGAGTACGCCCGTTATGGTTGCGGTCATCGACTCCACGTATGCCATTATCATCGACAGGTTGTCGCTGTATTTCACGGGAGTTTCGCCGTTTGCTTGAAGAGTCGCGTTGTAGTTGTTAAGGAACGCAAGGATTTTCTCTTTCGAGTCGAACGAACTTGCATAGATTTTGATTTTCTTGGGCTTGTCGACGTCGGACACGCCGAGTTTCAGCATGAGAGAATCGAAGTCAGTGCTCGGATCGATTTCGCTGATACCGACCTCGTCGTTGTTCAACGCCTTGACAAGCGGATGTTCCGACGCGCGCTCCGAAAGGTATCTGGACAGGGCGGCGGTGTAGCCGATGTTGCCGTTTATCGACGTAACGTTTGCGTCTTCGCGGGGACGTACGACGCCCACGACTTTCACGTTCACGGTGTTTTTTCTGCCGTCGGTCTCGCCGTCGATAAAGGTTTTTGCGCGTTGCTCGTCCCTTGCGGCAATCTTTTCCCATTTTCCCGTTTCGGTGTTTTTGTGATAATAGTCGCAACCCGTGGCGATTTGGTATTGCAGGGGCTCTTTGCCGTTTTCACCGATAATATCGCTTATCGAAAATTTTGAGTCGCTGAAAGATTCTTCTCCTTCCGTTTCGCCGGTCGAGCCGCCCAACGCGCTGCCGATATCTTCTTTCGATTTAAGCCCGAGCGCGAAGAGCGCATAGTCGTTAATTTGGTTTTTGCGGTCAACGACAAGCACGACTTCGTCGTAATTCGTCGGCCATTTGGAATTGCCCAGAAGTTCGTACTGCCGGTTCAGAAGCGTTGTGTTGTCGGTCATTTCGTCCCACACGGTGAGATAGGACGAGAACATTTCAAGTTGCTCCTTGAAGCCGGAGAGCACGGGAATATCCGCAATCGCGTCGACGAAAGGCTGCACTTTCATATACTTGTCTTCGTCACCTTTCGAGTGAGTGTAGTCGCAGTAAACGTCGAAATCCGTGCCGTAGTTGTACTTGACGTAACCGATCGTTTCGTCAAAGTTGTCGTCAATATACGACTTTAATCGTGCCAAATCGTTCTTTGAAGTCAGCAAAGGGATATTATCAAGGACGTTGCCGATGACTTGTTGCGTATAAATCGTGTCGCCCGAAGGATATTTTTCGCGCTTTGCCGTGTCCGTTGTCAGAAGGGACAGAATCGCCGACAAGTCCGTGTTGCTTTCACTGATTTCGATGGGGTATTGCGACAGCGCGTTTTCTTCCATTTTTGAAATGAACGACCTTGCGCCCGTCGAAAGCGCAAGAACAAGCATTATGCCGATGATACCGATGCTCCCCGCAAACGACGTCAGAAACGTGCGGCCTTTTTTGCTTATCAGGTTTGTGAAAGACAGCGAAAACGCGGTGAGCGGCGACATCGACGCCTTTTTGCGCTTTTTCTTTTCAATGCGTTTCAGCGCGCGCTTGGCGTTTTTCGCACCCGACTGTTCGATGTCGGAAAGCGCTTTTTCTTCGGCGGCGGTTTTTGCGGCAAGGTCTGCCGCCTCGTCGCTAAGACACTCGTCAAGGGTGTACTCGTTCGTGTCACCGACGATGAAACCGTCCGACATATTGAGAATACGGGTTGCGTATTCGTCGGCAAGTTGCGAGTTGTGCGTGACCATGACGATAAGGTGATCTTTTGAAATTTCTTTCAGCAGTTCCATAACCTCGACGCCGCTTTCGCTGTCGAGCGCGCCCGTCGGTTCGTCCGCAAGAATGATTTCTGGATTGTTGACAATGGCGCGGGCAATCGCGACGCGCTGCATTTGTCCGCCCGAAAGTTGCGACGGATGTTTTCTAGCGTGCGCTTTCAGCCCGACTTTGTCAAGCGCTTCAAGCGCGCGAGCATGGCGTTCTTCTTTTGTAACGCCCGCAAGCGTCATCGAAAGTTCCACGTTTTTCTGAACCGTCAGGTGCGGAATCAGATTGTAACTTTGGAAGACGAAGCCGATACGCTTGTTGCGATAATCGTTCCAGTCAAGGTCGTTGTATTCTTTCGTGGAGCGGCCGTCGATGATGACGTTGCCCGACGTGCATTTGTCCAGCCCGCCGATTATGTTCAGAAGGGTTGTTTTGCCACAGCCGGAATGGCCGAGTATTGCCACGAATTCTTGTTTGCGGAATTGGATCGTGATGCCTTTCAAGACGTTTACGACGTTGTTGTCTGTCTTAAAATCTTTTTTAATTTCTTCAAGTCTCAACATAAAAAGCGCCTTCCATATTTTTTGATTTTAAAATAATAGATCTTAATATTAAAAATAAATTAAAATTGCAAAATTGATAAGAGTATTTTTTAAAAAACAGGAAAAGTTTTATCATCATTTACAAAAAAAAGACAAAACGCGGGTTGTCTTTCCCTTAAACGCTTGAAAAACAGGGCGGCGAATGATATAATACCTATTATCTTTTGAAAATCCATAAGGAGAGATTATGAGTAAAAATCCAAAAGTCGACGCTTTCCTTCATAAGCTTTTCGGCACTACGCCGGGCGAGGGAATGCAGCCGAAAGAAGCGATTGCTTATTCCGTTGCCGGTTTCGGACAAAACTTCATTTGTACGATTATCGGCAGTTATCTTACCGTCTTCATGACGGACGCACTGGGCTTTGACCTTAACACGAAAATCGGCGTTATGTCGGGCGTTATGGCGGTTGCCTGGCTTATGCTCGGCACACGTATCTTCGACGCTTTCAACGATCCCATTATGGGCAGCATCGTTGACAGAACCCGTACGAAGTGGGGCAAGTGCCGTCCTTATCTCAAATGGATGGCGATTCCCATCGGCGTCGTTACCATTTTGTGCTTCCTGCCCTGGTACCCGAAAACGGGCGGCGGCTTTGCGGCTCTTTCGGTGATTTACGTTATCTGGTCGGTCGTGTATACGGTTGCGGACGTTCCTTACTGGGGACTTTCTTCCGCAATGACAAACAACACCGACTCCCGCGGAAAAATGCTGACAGTTGCGCGTCTTGCGTGCACGCTCGGCGCAGGTATCGTTACCGTTTTCGTGCCTATTATTACCTCGGGCGTCACTGCGGAATACAAGTATAACGAACTTGCGGTGCAAACCCCCGTCATCGTTTACCAGATCAACGACGTCAACGACAGCACGAAAAACGTTTACGTCTTTGATACGGAAATGCAAAAAGCATACTTCAACGACGGCGATATCAAGGAAGGCAACCTTACCGAAGCGGCGAAAGCGGCAGGCTTCAAATACGGCAGAACGGTTATCTACGACGATAAGGACAGCCCGAAATATCTTAATATCAAATTCAAGAAAAACGGCGATATCAAGAGCGTCGAAGTCAAGGAAGAATATTATAAGCAGAATTTCCGCTCCGCAAGCGGTCTTTTAAGGACGGAATGTGCGGACGCAAACCAGAAAGCCTTGCGTTATACTTACTTCATCGCGGCGATAGTGCTTGTCGTGCTTGCGATGCCGATGTTCTTCTATGGTTTCAAAAACACCAAAGAAAGATTCGGTGCGTCGGAAGACGACAATCCCCCGACGCTCGGACACAACCTCGGGTTGCTGTTCAAAAACAAACCTTTGTTGCTCCTTGTTCTTTCGGGTATCCTTGGCGGCGCGAGAATGGTTTATACATATACGGGCGGCTTGTACTTCTGTAAATACGCCTTGCAAAACGAAAGCGCATACAGCCTTTTGACGATGTTGGTCGTGCCGGGCGGTCTTGTGGCTTCGGTGCTTTGTCCGTGGCTTACCAACAAATTCGGCAAAAAATGGACGTTCATCGGCTCGCACATAATCGGCGCGGTCGCAATGATAATTATGTTCTTCATGTGGGATTTCAGTGCAGGCGCACTTCGTGCGGGCGGCATTTACGTCGCGGCAATCTGCCTTATCCTTATCGGTATCCCGCAGGGTATTTCCAACATTATGACCTACGCGATGATCGGCGATACGGTTGACTACCTTGAATGGAAGACGGGCGAGCGCGGCGAAGGTATCTGCTTTGCAATGCAAACCCTTATGAATAAAATCGGTATGGCAATCGGCGCGTTCATCGGTGTTCTCGCATACGGAATGAGCAACATTTCCCCGACCGACCCTGTCGGCAATATGGACGTCGCGGGACTTAACAAGTTGTGGATGATGCTTGTCTTGTCGGGCGTCGTGAGCTTCATCGCCTGCATTATCCCCATCTTCTTCTACAACCTTACCGAAAAGCGTCAGCGCGAAATGGTGAAAGAAATCGCCGAAAGAAAGGCGGCTGCGGATATTACGGCGGAACTCGATATTCCCGTAACTCCCGAAGCGTAATCTTTCGTAAAACGAGTTTTAACCCCGCTTATGCGGGGTTTTATTTTTGAAAAATGAAGCGTGCGCACTTTCGCCGCTTGACTATTTTTCCGCCGCGGTTTACAATATTTTACGAGGTGAATTGTATGTTATACGACAATATTCTGGAAACAATCGGGAAAACCCCGCTTGTGAAACTCAACAGCATAAGTTACGACGACGTGAACGTCTTCGGGAAGCTGGAATATTTCAATCCGTCGGGCAGCGTGAAAGACCGCGCCGCTTATAACATGATTCTGGAAGCGACGTCGTCGGGCGCAATCGACAAAGACACCGTTATTATCGAGCCGACTTCCGGCAATACCGGCATAGGACTTGCCATGGTATGCGCCGCTCTTAAAATGAAACTTATTCTCACAATGCCCGAAAATATGAGCGTCGAAAGAATAAAAGTTCTGAAAGCGTACGGCGCGGAAATCGTCCTTACGCCAAAGTCGGAAGGCATGCGCGGCAGTATCGAAATGGCGGAAAGGCTCAAAGCACGTTACGGCCACGCTTTTATCCCGTCGCAGTTCACAAATCCCGCAAATCCTGCGGCGCACTTTATGCACACCGCAAAGGAAATCTTTGCCGACCTTAACAACGTCAGCTGGATTGTCGCGGGCATAGGCTCCGGCGGCACGATAATGGGCATTAAAAAATATATCGACACCTATAAAACTTCCACGCTTATTTGCGGGGTTGAGCCGAAAGGAAGCCCCTTGCTCACGCGCGGGAAAGCGGGACCTCATAAAATTCAGGGCATCGGCGCAAACTTCGTGCCGAAAATCCTTGATCCCGACGTTCTGGACGCAGTCGAGGACGTGTCGGACGAAGACGCCATGGAATGCGCCAGAAACCTTGCGAAAGAAGAAGGCATTTTCGTCGGTATTTCGTCGGGCGCGGCGATTCAGGCTGCAAAAAACCTTGCGTCGCACGGGGAAAAGGGCAACATCGTCGTTATCCTTCCCGACGGCGGTATGAAATATCTTTCGACGGAGTTGTGCGGTGAGTAAGAAAAGAGTTGTGCTTGGTATGAGCGGCGGCGTTGACAGTAGCGTTGCCGCGCTTCTCCTGAAACAGCAGGGCTACGACGTCATCGGGCTGTTCATGAGAAACTGGGTTGAAGAAGACGAAAGCGGTTGCTGTACTGCTCTTGACGACTACGACGACGTGCGCGCCGTCGCGGGGAAACTCGACATACCTTATTACACCGTCGATTTGTCCAAGGAATACTGGGATAACGTTTTCATGCAGTTTGTCGATTACTATAAACGCGGGCTCACGCCGAACCCCGACGTCCTGTGCAACAGGGAAATCAAATTCGGCCCGTTTGCAAAGTACGCCAAAGATCTTGACGCCGACTTTATCGCGACGGGACACTACTGCAACGTGCTGAAAAAGGACGGTCGCACCTATCTTGCCCGCGCAAAGGACGAGAACAAGTGCCAGACGTACTTTTTGAATCAGGTGTCGGAAAAACAAATCGAAAACGTCATTTTCCCTGTCGGAAACCTTTTGAAACCCGAAGTCAGGAAAATCGCCGAAGAAAACGGACTTTCCACTGCCGAAAAGAAGGACAGCACGGGCGTTTGCTTCATCGGGGAGCGCAACTTCCGCGAATTCTTAAAAAAATATATTCCCATGCAGGAAGGGGACATCAAAACCCTTGACGGCAAAACCGTCGGCACTCACAGCGGCGTGTTTTATTACACCGTCGGACAAAGAAAAGGATTCGGTCTTGGCGGCGCGGGCAACGGAGAGCCGTGGTACGTCGTCAAAAAAGACGTGGAAAACAATATCCTTTATGTAAATCAGGGAGAGTGCGATCTGCTGTTCACAAAGGAGCTCACGACGCGCGGCTTCAACTTTATCACAAAAAAACCTGACGAGAAGGAGTTTCGGGTGCTTGCCCGTATCCGTCATCGTCAGCCCCTTGAAAACGCAACTGCGGTAATCGACGGCGACGACGTGCATTTATACTTCGACCGTCCGCAACGCGCCGTGGCGGCAGGACAATATGCGGTGATGTATGAGGTTGATTCTCCCATATGTCTCGGCGGCGGCGAAATCCGTTAAAAAGTCATAATTTTGCGATATTCTGATTTTTCGGCGGAACCCGAAAAATCGTGTACGCCAAGTACATTGGATTTTCCAGAACCCGCCGAGAAAACCACAATCTCATCAAAATTCTGACTTTTTAGGGAGTGTATTTTATTCCGTACGAAGTACTTATGTCATTGCGAGCGCAGCGTGGCAATCTCCCGGAAGGGAAACCTCATTATAAAACCCACGCTAGATACTTTTGTACTTGCGTGGAGAAAAAGGCGCACACAAGCAAAAGAGTGAGCGTTATCGCTTGCGATAACGTGATTTCAAAAGCGCAGTGTGCGACGCATCTCCCGGAAGGGAACCGCATTTGAACTTGTATTGAACAAAAAAGATAGTTTAAGTTATAAAAAAACACCTTAAAGGAGGTTTTATGGATAAAATTGTCGTTTGTCCCGAGTGCGGGGCACAGATGACTTTGCAGGACGGACAAGTCGTGTTTTCCTGCGTCGATTGCGGCACCCGACTTTATTGTATTAAGGGCGTCGTCATCACGAAGTCGCAGGCAAAAATATTATTGAAAAAACTTGTTGAAAAGAAACAGGCGGAAAAAGCAAGACAACTTGAAATCGAGCGAATCAGCGCGGAAAACGTGAACGAAACAGTGCGTCCCGAGCCGCCGATGCCGATGCAACCCGTTGCGCCCGTGCAGGTAAAAATGCCCGAGCCCGAGCAAAAAATCAATATCGCGCCGCCCATTGCGCCTGCACCCAAACCTGTTGAAAAACCCGTCCAAAAACCCGAAGAAAAGGCGGAAGCGGCACAAATCGGAAAGGTCAATCACACCGTAAAATCGGGTATGGCGTTTGCGATTTTCACGTACGTATTTTTCACGGCGTTTATGTTTGCGTGGTTTTATCCGCTGCACAAAATGTCGTTGTCGTTCGTCAACGCGTTGCCGAGCGTCGCAAACGACGAACTGCTTAAAACAATCGTCGGATACGTCTGGATTTATTTTGACCTGCTGGTATTTCTGGCTTGGGTATGCGCGTCGAGTTCGTTTATGTCGCTCGGATGCGTGCGCCGCAGAAAAATCGATACGGGGGCGGAACTTATCGCCTCGGCTTGCACGATACTGAATCTCCCCAACGTATTCCTTATGCTGATTTTAAGCGCGAACCGCAAAAAAATCACAAAGTACAAACGCAGCGAATACGGCGTAAAATACAATATCCGCAAGGACTACGTCCCGACAATTGCCGTTCTGGAAACTCTGACGCTTGCAGCCGTCGCGTATTTCCTTTACACTCTGGTAAACCCGTATTTCTTCGTGAACACGCCGGATTTCTCAAACTACGTGAAAATTATCATCGACGTTGCGTCAACAATGCTCATACCGTTTATGGCGGGCGTAATATCTTTGTCAAGGCTTATCAAGATTATGGCGAGACGTCGCTAACAAGACACAAAACAAAAAAAACGTACGGGCTGCCGTACGTTTTTTTATGCTTTTTATATTAGTTTGTCGCCGCCCGTGGTCGAGATAACGTACAGAATATTGATTTCTTCGCCTGTCAGAGCGTCGATATAAATATAATATATTCCGCCCGATTCCACGATGAATTCGTAACAGAGCTTTTCGGAACTTGTCTTGTACGGAATGACGCAAAGTCTGCCGTCCGACGCGTTTTCAAAGCCGACTTTCGCCTTTGCGGACTCGCGGGAAACCGCGGGCGTCTGCGTTTTTCTTTCAACGTGGTTGAAGGCATAATTTACCGCGTCCATTCCAAGAACGTCGCCGTTATCCGCGGCAATTTTCACCTTCACAAGGTCGGGATAAAGTATCGTGCCGTCCGACAACACGGGCGCAAAATTGATATAAACCGTGCTGTCGTCGTTTGCGCTCCACACGTCCCGCATGTCGTGAAAACCGCATTTTTCAAGGAAAACTTTTGCCTTTTCGACGCAATCTTCAACCGACAAAACGGGGTTTGTAACGTCGCGGCTACCGCTCACGTTCAATAACATTCCGCCGCGCTTACTGACCTGCAAAGTCGTTCTCACGCCCAAAAGCATGCAGTCGAAATTGTACGTTTCGATGTCGCCGCCCCACTGACCTAGAAAGTTCAGATTTTGTATTTTGTCGCCGAAAATATCCGTGACGATGGCGGTTGCTTGCTCTTTTGTTACTTCGTTTTCGGGAAGACCTTTTATTACCTTATCGTTTCTGCCGTCGCTGAAAGGTCCGTCATAGATAAGTTGCGGGTATTCGACAGACGGGTCGTTTAATGCGGCGAAAACGTCGGATAAAACGTCCGATTTGTCATTTACGCCGTTTACGAAAAGGTATCCTTCGGATATTTTGTCCTTGACTTTATTAAGTTCCTGCGACAGCGTTTTCAGCATTTCGTGAATTTTCCCGATTGCCGTGTTTTCTTCCGCCGTAATCTCTCCGCCCGATTCGAGTTTGTCTTTGAGATACGCCGAAAAGTCGCCCGTCTGGTTCAGAAATCGCATTGTGTTTTCGATGCTCACGTCCGAGCCCGAAAGGGCGGATAACGCGCAAACGGCAAGTTCCCCGGACTTCACGGCGTCCGACAAAAGAGAAAGTCTTGTGGTTTTCCCCCGTGCGACGGTCAGTTTTGCGAATTTTATTTCCAGGTCGTTCGTTTCGTCCAGCAGGGTATAATAAGATTGCTGGTAATGCGCTTCCAACACGTTTTCGGTTTCGGCGCGCGCTTTCTTTTCTCTTCCGAAAAGCACGCCGAGAGTTATCACCCCCGCCGCCATTGCGACCATAATCACGCTTACCGCTATTATTGCTTTTTTATTCATACGCACCTCATTTGGCAAAGTTGTGCTTGCCGATGGAAAGCATCACCGTTCTGGACCAGATCCACTTTGACGTGGCGGTTGACGGATTGTAATAATACAGACAGCCGTTTGTGGGATCCCAGCCGTTCAGGGCGTCCTTTGCGGCTTTGATTGCGGTGGCGTTGGGCGAAAGATTGATTTGTCCGTCGTTGACTGCGGTAAACGCCCACGGCTGATAAATCACGCCGGCGATAGTGTTGGGGAAAGACGCGCTTTTCACGCGGTTCAACACGACTGCCGCGACCGCGACTTGTCCGACGTAAGGTTCGCCGCGCGCTTCGGCGTACACGCATTTTGCAAGAAGGTATTCGTCCGACGACGAGTATCCGCTTGACGAGCCCGTCGCGTTGCCCGTCGAAAGACTGATTCCCATTGCGGCGGCGGTTTTTTTGCCGACGATACCGTCTGCGGTCAACCCGTTTTTGCTTTGGAAATATTTCACCGCTTTCGTTGTCGCCGCGCCATATATGCCGTCGACCGCGCCCGTATAATAGCCCCAGCGTTTGAGTTTCGTTTGTACGGTTTTCACCTGATTGCCCGTCGAGCCTTGTTTCAGCACGACCGCTTCGGTCACGGCGTCGTCTTTCGTCATTACGCCCGAAAACGCCAGAACCGCCGTGAGCATTGTCACAAATAGTACGAAAGCGCACAAGATTTTTTGCGAGTTTTTATTCATCTTCACCTCTGAATTTTTTGATTATTTCAACGATTTTCGATTTGTATCGAAAGTTTTCGCTGCCGTCGTCGGGGACGAAACACAACGGCGGAAAACACACGCACCACCAATTATTTCCCGTCCCTTCGCCAAGTTCCACGATAAGCGCGTCGTAAACGCCCGCGGGGAAAGATACGTCGTCGTATTTCCTATAAGGAAACTTTTCCGAAGAAAGCCGCACGGTCGCGCGGTAAGGAAAACCTTTGTCAAGAAGGACGTCGTCCGACGTCTTTTTCAGGGCGCCAAGATTGTTTCTTATCACTTTTTTTGCGTCGTCCGACGACTTGCAATCAGAAAGCAGCGGCGTAAGGTAATTTACGACGGCGTCGCGCACATCAAGCTTCACGCTCTGGTCGATTTCGGAATTGCTGTTCGCGCGAATATGTATCCGTACGCAGTCCTGTTTGCGATTTTTCGTATCGACGCAGCCCGAAAGGGAAATCATCAGAAGAAGAGTTACGATAACGATTTTTTTCATTGTTCACCTCGTATTGTTCTTGTCCGACATAATTCTTGCCCGTATTTGCGTTTCTATACTTGAACGGCGGCGGCGGATTGTGATATAATAAAAACGGAGGCAGTATGAAAGAATACGACGTATTGATAATAGGTGCGGGACCTGCGGGGCTGACGGCGGGTATATATGCGGCGCGCGCGGGCGCAAAAGTCGGCATTGTCGAAAAGTCTGCGCCGGGCGGCAAGGCAAATCTTGCAAACGACCTTGAAAACTATATGGGCACCGACGGGATTTCGGGCAGCGACCTTATGATTAAATCGTTTTCGCAAGCCGAAAAGTACGGCGCGGAGTTTATCTTTGACGAAGTTACGGGCGTTTTCCCCGACGAAAGCAAAGCGGTGCTTAAAGGCGGCGACGTGAAATACAAAAGTCTGATTCTGGCAGTCGGCACTTACGACAGAAAAACCGGCGTCGAAAACGAAAAAGATTTTATCGGGCGCGGCGTGTCGTACTGCGCGGTTTGCGACGGGAATTTCTTTAAGGGGAAAACCGTCGTCGTCGCGGGCGGCGGCAACACCGCTTTCAAGGACGCGCTGTACCTTGCGACGATTGCGAACAAGGTTTATATCGTGCACAGGCGCGAAGGTTTCCGCGCCGAAAAAATCCTGGTTGAACGGGCAAAAAACAACGAAAAAATCGATTTTGTGTTAAACGGCGTGATTAACGCGTTTCGCGGTAACGAAAAACTTGAATCCGTCGACGTGAAATTTAAGGACGGAGGCGTGAAAACGCTTGAAACCGATGGCGTATTCGTCGCGCTCGGCGCAGAACCCGAAACGGGCTTTATACCGTCGGAAATCAAAAAAGACGACAAAGGTTATATAGTTACCGACGATAAAATGCAAACGAGCGTCAAGGGGATTTTTGCCGCGGGCGACGTGCGCGAAAAAAACCTGCGCCAGATTGTCACGGCGTCGTCGGACGGCGCGATCGCGGGGCAGTTTGCTGCGGAGTATGCGCTGGAAAATTTTGACAATCGTCAAAATATGTAAAATTTTATATAGACATATATCAATATTTGTATAATGAATTGATAAAAATCGTAAAAAACGTATCAATTTCGGTCGTTTAACCGACAAAAGAAAAAAAATAAAAAAATTTTGTAAAAAGTTGTATAAAACCACTTGACAAGTCAAAAATATCATTGTATTATGATGCCATAAATCAAGTGAAATTACATTTGATATTAAATCGCTCATAATTTTCCCCCTTATCATATAATTAGTGAGGTGGCTCGGATTCTTCCGAGCCACCTTGCTTTTACCGCGAAAATTTTATCCATTTCAACCCCCAAATAAATATCGCGTCGTTACGCATAATAGGCGTATGAAGAAGTTCATAAAAGTCATAATTTCCGCGGCGATTTTTGCGGTTTTTTCGTTGTCGGCGACGGGAATAATAAATTGTAACGCGCGCGTCGCGCGCGCGGAAGTTCTCGAAACGAAAATCGTAACGATAATGTATCACAGTGTGTTAAACGGAAGCAAAGGAAGATATATCGTCAGCGAAAAACAACTTGAAAACGACCTTGTCGCGTTTAAAAACGAAGGGTTCGTTTCGGTAACTCCGAATGAAATCATCGCGTTTTCGGAAGGGCGCGGTATGCTTCCGGAAAAACCCGTGCTTATTACTTTCGACGACGGGCATTACAACAATTTATATTACGCCGTGCCGATTCTGAAAAAGCACGGATTCACGGCGGTCATCAACGTGGTCGGGGCATATTCGGAACATACGACGACATCGGGCGACTCCAAAAACCCCAACTATTCGCACATTACCTGGGACGAAATGGCGGACGCGGCAAAGGACGGCGTGATATATTTCGGCAATCACAGTTTCGGAATGCACAAGTTCAAGCCGCGTTACGGAATCGCGCAAAAACCGTACGAATCGGACGACGAATACGTGAAAATATTCGCCGCCGACACGATGAAACTGCACGACAAAATCAAGGAATACGCGGGCTACGACACGGCGGTTTACGCATACCCTTTCGGAAAATATTCAGCCCTTGCAAAAGACACGTTGAAAAATTTGGGATACAAAATCACCCTGACTTGCAACGAGGGGGTAACGAGCGCAAGATTCGGCGATCCCGACAGCGTGATTTATATGAGGCGTATCAACCGCGAAGGTTCGTACTCGACCGAGGAATTTATAAACGTAATAAAAAAATATTATAGCCGTTGATTTTCCGCCCGTAGTTTGATATACTTGAATACGGAGTATTTTATGGACAACGTATTCAATTTCAGAGATCTTGGCGGAATCCCCACGGCGGACGGCAGAAAAGTCAAAAGCGGACTGTTTTTCAGAAGCGGTCTTTTGGATTTTGCAAACGACAACGATATCGCGTTTTTGAAAACCCTCGGTCTTTTGGAAGTTTTCGATTACCGCGACCGCGACGAGGTGGACAAAAACAAAGAATATATTTACGAGCGCATCGGCGCAAAGCATTTTCATTATCCCAACGACATCACAAAGGGCAAAGTTTTCAAGTTGCAGACGGGCGGAATGGAAAGAATGTTCATAAAAATCAAGCCCGCGGACGTGTGCGAGTTTTATTCGTACCTGCCTTTCGGAAACGACGGATACAAAAATATGCTGCTTGCGGTAAAGCGCGGCGAAGTGCCGTTTTTACAACACTGCACGGCGGGAAAAGACCGCGCGGGGTGCGGCAGCGCGCTCCTTCTTGCGGTTTTGGGCGTGTCCTACGACGAAATCGTGAAAGATTACCTTAAAAGTCTGAAAATACGGGACAACATCAGAAAAGTAATGTTCGACAAAATCCCGAAAATCGTGCACCCGTTCATAAAAAACAGTTACGAGCCGCTTTTCATCGTCGACAAAAGTTACCTTGACGCCGCCCGCGACGCGATTTTTAAAAAATACGGCAGTTTTGAAAACTACCTTTTGAAAGAATACGGATTAACTCAACTCGACGTGGACGAAATCCGCGCAAAATACACCGAATAAACACAATACACCGAATGAAAAACAAAAAGCACCGAGAAATCGGTGCTTTATTTTTGAAAAGAAAAGTTGTTACAGGACGATCGATACCGTCATATAGGCGACGTAGGTTGCAAGGATAACGCCGCCTTGCACGCGCGAGAACTTTTTGGTGATAACCGCGGGCAGAATCGCAAGCAGAGTGAATCCTATGCAGAAGGGCATATCTATGTAAAGCGAGTTGAATTCGATGGGCAGTCTGCCGCCCGAAATCATTGCACAAACCGGCAGGATTAAACAAATATCGATGACGTTTGCGCCGATAATATTGCCGATGGACAAGTCGTGTTTTTTCTTGATAATCGACGTAACCGTCGTGACAAGTTCGGGCAGCGACGTGCCGATTGCGACAAGGGTGATTGCGACGATTCTTTCGGGGACGCCCATATATCCCGCGAGTTTGCTGCCGAAAGTTACGAGATGTTGCGCGCCGCCGACGATAAACGCCGTGCCGAGAATAAAGAAGATAATGCTTTTTGCGATGTCTTTCGTCTTTTGTTTTTTGGCGGCCAAGGCATCCGTGTTTGTGCTTTCGGCGGTTGCGTTTCCGGACTCGGCGGGGTTGCCGTTCGCGTTCACAGAAGCGGGATTCGTGCCGTTGTCGACAAGTTTATTCTTTGTCGCTTCTTTTTTTCCGACGATGATATTTTCCGCCACAAAGACGAGAAAAACAACCAGAAGAATAATTGACAAATATGCGTTCAAATAACCTTTCAGGCACATTAAGAACAAAATAACGATGGATAAAATCATTGTTATGCCCTTAAAGAGATATGCTTTCTTATCAAAAGCGTGCGGTAAAAACAAAAGCGACACCGCCATAATAAGCCCGATGTTCGCATTCACGCTGCCGACGGCGTTGCCGATTGCGATTGCCGCGTTGCCTTCGCCTGCGGCAATGGACGACGTGATAAGTTCGGGCAAAGTCGTGCCGATGCTCACGACCGTCGCGCCGATGATGAATTGCGGCACGCCCGACATTTCGGCAATCTTGCTTGCGGAATCCACAAACCAGTCGCCGCCTTTGATGATAAGGACAAGCCCCACGAGAAACAAAAACACGGTAAGGCAGATATCGCCCGTGCGCGTTATTGCAAGAATTTCAACCATTGTTCCCTCCGTTGTTTTTCATAAATAAAAAAGACCTTGTCACGGCGAATTGCCGTCCAAAGTCTCGTGAATTAAGGCAAACCGGACCGTCTGGTCAGCATGTCGGCATTGCCACTCAAAGAGTTACTACTCCCCTTGAACAAGGTTAATGTAGCACATCGAATGACAAAAGTCAACGTTTTTCGGAGTTTTTTATGGAATCGATTTTTGCCGACAAGGCCTTGTGTTTTTCCATAAATTCACGATACGCCGCCGCCGAAAAAGGGCTTTTCACGGTGTCGACTTCGCTTGGCGTCGTCGCGGCGATTTTCGCGTTTTGCGGTTTTTTCGGTACTCCGCCGTTGTCAATCTTGTAAAATTCGCCAAATTTTTTATACATTGAAACCTCATATCGTCAAAAATTGTTTATTTTCGTTTGCCATAATTTATTGTTTACTATATAATATTTTTATCTATGAATTTATATTCAAGGAGATTGTCATGAACAAAAAAATAATCGCCGTTATAGCACTTGTTCTCGTCCTTACAATCGGTCTTGTGGCGTGCAACGGCAAAACTTATAAGGCAAGCGGCGTTGCCGACGGCAACAAATACGCTTCGAGCCCCGTTGAAAACAACGGCAGTTTCGTCGTGAAACAGGGGGGCTACGTTTATTTCGTCAACGCATACGTCGGGGCGGACGCCGAAAACAAATTCGGCAAACAGGAAAAGTCCTGCCTGTACCGTGCGGAACTTGACGAAACCGGCAACATCATCGAGGGCAGCCGCGTCGCGCTTGTCAACAAAAACATTTATTCGACCAGCACGAAATCCGGCATTTACGTCAGGGGCAACTGGATTTACTTTGCGTCCCCCAACACCGACAAAACCAAGAGCGGCGAAGTCAATACGAAATACCTTGACTTTTTCCGCGTGAGTCTTGACGGCAAAAAGACGGAACTGTTATACACGATCGCAAATCGTTCCGCCGACTTCTTCGTTACGGACAACTCGATTCTCGTCCTTGACGGCGGCACGCTCAAAAAAATCGACCTCAACAAAAAGTCGCTGGGCAAAATCAACAACAAGAAAAACTACGTCGAAGTACGCAGCAACGTTTCGTCGTTGCAACCCATCGTCGCAAACGGCGCGTTCTCCGGCATGGCGCTTATGGTATCGAATGCTGCCGACAGCGACAGCTGGAAGAAATTCAACACCCTTTCGGTCATTTATGCGGACGGCACGATTAAGGACGTCATCACCGACAACTCTTTCGGCGGCGATGCGGACAGCTATCTTTACAACGCGACCGTGTCCGTGAAAGACTACGTCGTGAAAGGCGACAAAATCACCGTCTATTACACCAAGACCGATAAGGATTCCAAGGTTCAGCTTTGTGCATATACGTTCGGCACGGACTTCTCGTTCGACAGCAAAAACGAAGTGCTTCTGATGAAAGACGCGTCTTCGTCCAACGTTGCGGCGGTAAAGGGCATCGACGAAAAGTCGGCGTTCGTCACCGTATCTTCCGCCCCTTATCTTAAATACGTGGAACAGGGCAAAGAACCCCGGAACGTCCCCGCAACCGCGACCGAATCCGACAGCCAACTCAAACGTCAGATCACAATCCGCGACGTCAGGAACGGCTACGTCTTCTATACCGACGCGTCGAGCGCAAAAGCGCTTTATCGCTATAATTACGCGTCCCTTGACCTTACCACGGAAGAACTCGTTGCGGAATTCAACCTTTCTTCGTCCTGGTTCGCGCCCGTAATCTTAGGCGATTACATGTACTTCCTTGACGGCACGAAAGAATATACGTATCGCGTTAAATTGCAAACCGGCGATATCGTAAAGCCCGAAACCAAAGATATGGTTGTCGGCAAAATGACCGCGGACGACTACAAGGCGGTTTTCGAGTCGGAAAATGAATAAAAAACCAAGCCGTCCCGTAAGGGGCGGTTTCTTTTTAATTTTTAATTCGACAAAATTAGACAAAAATCGACAAAAACAAGTGAAAATCATTGAGTTTTTACTTGTTTTATTTGTTATAATCGCATTGCAACACGGAAAACGAAGTATTATTTTGGTTTCCGTCGAATAATTACATTTCAGGGGGTAACTTAAATGCACACAATCGTTATAGCGGACGATAACATCTCTTTCGCAGAAGAAATGCGAAATTATTTCACGAACAATACCGATTTCAAGGTGGTTGGCATCGCGCCCGACGGGGTTGAAGCGATAAAACTTGTCGAAAAACACAAGCCCGACTTTTTACTTCTCGATATCGTTATGCCCGAACTGGACGGATTCGGCGTGTTGAGCGCGCTTTCCGCTTTTGACGAAAAACCGAAAACAATAATGGTATCGGGGCTTGCAACCGACGGCTTTGTTACGAAATCGTTGCGCCTCGGAGCAAGTTACTTTATGGCAAAGCCCGTAAATTACGATAAACTTGCCGAATATATGCGCGAAATGCTTGCGCCCGCCGCAACCGTCGCCGCGCCGCGTGAAGAAACGCACAAAGTGTCTTCTCGCGTGAACAGGTCGTTGGACGAAAGAATCGCAAACATATTTATTTCGGTCGGCATTCCCGCCCATATCAAAGGCTATCAGTTTTTAAGGGAAGCAATCAAAATGGCGGTCGATACGCCCGATATCATCAACAACATCACCAAAAAACTTTATCCGTCGATTGCCGATAAATTCGACACGAGCAGCAGCAAGGTCGAGCGCGCGATACGACACGCAATCGAAGTCGCCTGGAATCGCGGCAAAATCGAAAATATCAACAGCATTTTCGGCATAAAGGTTTACACAGCAAACGATAAGCCCACGAACGGGGAATTTATCGCGCTTGTCGCGGACAAGATGATATTGGAAGGCGCCTAGTCGCAAACTGCGCTTTTGACCAAACAAACGTATTGCATTTGTTTGTTTGTCTTTTACTTGTTTGCGCCTTTTTCTCCGCGTCGTATGCTTCGTTTTTGACCAGTCAATCGCCGCACGCGACAATCGCTTGTCTTACGCTCGCATACTCCTTTTCCCCAAAAGTACGAAAGTATCTTTTGGGGTCCCCGTTTTCCGCTCGCAATGACATAGTACTTCGTACGGAAGAAAACGAGTATTGTGTGTGCTCGCAATGACATATGGTTTCAGCAACCGCTTTCTGCGGTTGTTTTTATTTTTCCTTAAAAACCGCCGAAAATAAGGAATATTCCGGTAACGGTTTTTGTCGCGCGCGTATAATAATGTAATAAATAAAAATACTTTTATATTATTTTACATAAGTCGCAAAATTGTAACATAAAACAGTTTACAAATAATCGTATTATGATTATAATAGCAACGAAAAAAACAAGCAATATTAAGTGAGGTGCTTTATGGCTTACAAAAAATGCCCAAGGTGTGAACTTAACTGGATAAAAGACGACGAAGATTTGTGCGACGTTTGCAAGGCGGAACTTAAAATCGGCGGTATGAGCCTTATCGAAGACGACGAGGACATTCTCGATACCGAAGAAAGAATTTGCCCCATCTGCAAAATCAACCCCATCGACGACGGCGAAGATATGTGCGCGACCTGCCGCGAAGAAATGAAGTCAAAGGCAGCCGATGCCGAAGAAAAGGAAGACGACGACAACGACGACAACGACGAAAGCTGGCGCGAGTACGTCGAAGACGACACGGTCGAACAAATGGACGAGACCGACGAAATCATGCTGTCCGAGCTTGAACACGACGAGAGGAGGAAAGACGACGACCTCGAAGACGAAGACAGTTTCGACGACGACGAAACCAAGTACGATTACGGCGAAGGCGACGATATCCCCGACGACGATTTCGACGACGAGGAAGACGACGAAGAAGAAGACGAAGAAGAAGACGAGGAAGATGACTTTTAATCTGAAATAAAACAAAATAAAACATATTATGCCCGACGCGCATCGCGAAAGCAAAACGCGGCGGGCTTATTTTATCAAAAAACGGCAATACTTTTCTTATGAGAGAAGCGACAAACAATATATCAGTCGCCGTGGAGCGTGTGAAAAACCTGAAAGGAATCGACCTGAAACTCCTTATCAATCGTGGAAGAAACAGGTTTATCCGCGTCGACGGCGTGATCGAAGACCTGTACCCAAACGTATTCACCGTGAAAACCGAAGACGCCCATACGAAAATACTGACGTTGACGTACGCAGACGTCATGATGAAAAACGTCAGATTCTTCCCGCGCGGGAAAAACGAAAAGGAAAGCAAACCGAAAACCTAAGTTCGCATTATTATCTGTTGGTATGCCAACAGATAGTAATACAAACATTGCCAAAACGCCGATATTTCAACGCTTTTATGAAAAATGCTCGCTTGTAGTACG
>ENA-ORSK01001124-ORSK01001124.1-human-gut-metagenome-genome-assembly--contig:-NODE-1124-length-23005-cov-21.633943_pt1 | contig 23005 bp, 18 predicted proteins | sample MGYA00242192_ERZ509159 | MGnify/ENA primary metagenome ERZ509159 (study PRJEB26280, sample SAMEA2338663) | human gut metagenome | biome: human gut; feature: human-associated habitat; material: faeces...
TTGCCCTAGTCTCTTTGGTTCTTTCCCTCGTTAATATTGACAGGTGTACCCACTCAAATAGCGAACCCGAGAAGTGCTGTCCAATAAACAGAACTATCGGTAGCTTGCTATCGTAGGCAAAGCTGAATAATATAGCAGAAGCACATCTAATACAAGACTTTTTCAACAATCTGCGTCCGTAGGCTTAGCCTACGGGCTTTTTTGACGCTTTTTCCCGAATATAATCAAAAAATAAAACGAAAATGTTGTGAAAATTTACAAAATAGCTTGATTTGCGTTCTTTTTTATGGTAAAATTAAATAAAATCATAATGGCAGTACTGTGTATATCTGTAAAGCAATCATATTTCACTGCCTTTGATTTAAGGCAATACCGCATAATTAACGGCTATCGCCTTTGTTGCACGCTCAGCTTGCATATTTTCCGCCATCTTGCACAAATTTCGCTTGACAGGCGCCAGCCTGCCCACACTCAATTTATACAACCTGACGAAAAATCTGACTGCGCAATCGTACGACAATAATTATGCGGTATAGCCTTAAGTTATTTTAATTGCGTTGCCCCACTTTAACAGTTTACCATGTTGAACTATTACATACATATTAGCCCAAGGAGGCGAATAAGGTGCAGTTAAACACCAACGGTCAGAAATTTATAAATATAATAATCGGCTTTTCACGGGATTTTCCCTTTACCGTAAACCCGGGCGAACATTCCGAGAAAACCTACCCTTCTCTTTTAGAACTGATAAATCCCGATGATATTCCTCCGATAACCGAAATGTTCACCGATGTATCACAGGACGAGGAAAAGCGTTTTGAGGCGCATTGTCGTTTTATGGTGAACGATGAATATCACTGGTTTTTCCTTTCGTGCAAGGCGGTATATGCAGAGTACGGCAGGCCTGTGCGTTTTGAGGGAACGATGTGCGATGTATCGACCTACCTTGAAACAGCGGGTGACGACCTTGTATATAACGAATTCCGCAAAAAGCACAACATAAAGCTGTCCGAACTTAAAAAAGGCGCACCGGGTCTTGCCGATGTGCTTGATGTCGACTACCTTACAAGCATACAGCGTCCTTTTGCCGTGCCACAGCTTTATTCCGCAATATTTGACGAAAAAGGAAAGCTGATATGTGCGCCGAAAACACAGCATAAATCCCTTTCTCCCGATGATTTTGCATATCAGAAGAAAAAGAATATCCGCATAAATCACCTTGTCAGCGGAACGTGGATACTGGGAGCGAAAACGCAGGAATTGCTCGATGACAACATTCAGCTGTGGGAAACGCTTGTACAGACAGTTTCCCGTATGGCGAACGCATTTGTTGTAGTTCTTTCGGAGATGGACAATTCGCAGAATGCAAACAAGCTGCTGGGTCAGAATGTCGAGGAGCAGATACTGCTGAATAATATCTACGCTATCATAATGCAGAGCAAAAGCGCAGATATTGCGTTAAACTCCGTCACAGAGCTTATAGGCGATTATTTTCACCTTGACAGGATAACCATAATCGACCGTGACGATTTTACTCAGGAGTTGTGCTGGTGCAAGGATTACAAGTACCGCCACCTCCCTCTTGAAATAGACGGCGATACCGCACTTGACTGCGCCTCGATCCGTGAGGATCTGAGCCTTACATCATCGGCTTTTTCGGATACGGATACCAACGACCTTGCAAAGTTTGGTATCAAGTCGTATGCTATCTTCAAGCTGATAAATTCGGGCACTTTTGACAGCCTTATAATGTTCCAGACGATTGAAAAGGAACATAACTGGACACAGCGTGAGCGTAAACAGCTCCGCAACATTTCACAGATAATCTCCTCGCTTATGATGCGTAAGGAAACGCAGGATAAGCTGGAGCAGTCGCAGAAGCGTATGCGTCAGCTTGCCTTTTATGACGCTATCTACAATATTCCGAACCGTGCAAGGCTGAACAAGGATCTTGACAAGATAATGAAGCGTAACACAAAAGGCTCGCTTATCGCTTTCAAGGTCACCAACACACGCACTCTGTCCGCAGTTTACGGTCACACCTATTCGGATATGCTGCTGCGCAGTATCGCTCAGTATCTTAAGGACCTGCCCGTAAAGGACATTGGTGTATATTATTTCACAAATGCGATTTTTATGCTTAATCTTCCGGATTGTACCGACAATGAAGCTAAAAATCTTGTCGAAATGCTGATACACCGTTTTTCAAAGCCGTGGAAATTCGGTGAGGATGAGCATTCAATCCATTGCAGTCTTGGCATAGCGTTCTATCCCGAAAACGGCGAGGATGCAGAGGAGCTTTGCAAGGCGGCAAGCACGGCAATGTACCGTGCAAGAGAATTCAAGCAGAACAGTTATGCTTTCTATTCAGGCTCGCTTGAGCGTACAAGAATGTTTGCGGCAAGCCTTGAACAGCATATAAGAGAATGTATAAACGACGGTATGAGGGGCTTTTCACTGCGTTTTCAGCCGTCCTTCAGTGCGGTTGACGGCAGTATAATCGGCTGTGAAAGCTTTGTACGCTGGCACGACGAGCAGTATGGCAATATTCCTAACTCAACTTTGTTCCCTATGGCTGAAAATCTCGGCTTATCCCACGTCATAGATGGCTGGGTAATGGAGCGTTCGTGCGAATTCTGCAAGGAGATACAGGACGCAGGCTTTGAGAATTTTACCGTCAGCGTAAATCTTACCGCAGGCGAACCGCAATCTGCCGAAATCGTAACTCAGGTACGTCACGCTCTTGAAGAAAGCGCACTCCCTCCGTCCTCACTGATACTCGAAATTCCTGTAAAAGCCAACATTTTCTACAGCGACAGCACACATATCCTGCACGATCTGCGTACTCTCGGTGTAAATATTGCCATAGATAAATACGGCACGGGGAATATTTCGTTAAAGGTCCTCAAAAACTCATACGTCAACCTTGTGAATCTTCCGGCAAAGCTGTTTATGAATCACGAGGACGAATTTGACACTGAGCTTGTAAGCTCGGTCATCCATCTTGCAAAATGCCGTAAGCTTACCGTATGTGTAAAGGGCATTGAGGACAAGGAACAGCTTGATACCGTGCAGAAGTTCGATATTGACAGGATACAGGGCTACTACTGTTCACGTCCGCTGTCGCTGTCGGAAGCAAAGACAGTATTTACCGAAAGTATAAGAATAAAGGGATACTGAGCGTATCCTCAGACTGTTGATAAACCCACGCACCGCAAAAATGCAGAAAAGTAAACCGGCGCAAACTAAAAATCCGATAAATTAAAAGAATTTCGCACAGCCGTAAAAAACGGCTGTGCGAAAGCATTTTTGCTTACTGCGTCAACCGCCCCTCAACGTACCTTTGTACGCCTGTCGGGGCGGTTTCCTTGTCTGCGTGTGTTTCTCAACGTCTGCAGCGTGCCGTAAGGCCGCAGGATATATTTTAATGTCACTTGTTGAAAAAGTCGAAGAATTGTTGATAATTCTTCGGCTTTTTGTATTTAATTTGCAAATTTGATGTAAAGAACGCTTTTATTTGCAATTCGCTTGAAAAGAGCGCATTTTTCGAGTATAATATACTTATCTGTAATTGTAAAATCGACTGCGGCTGAAACCGCATTTATATTAAAAGGAACACAGCTTTATGAAACTTATTCTAAGCAAAATTAAGACCTATTTCGGAAAACTTGATAAGCTGCTGCTGTTCATGTGTATGGGCATTGCTTTCTTTGCCGTATTTATCCAGTATACCCTTTATGAAAACGATATAAGCTCGGCAGTTACCGCAAGCCAGTATAAGACGCAGATCATAGCCTTTATCGCAGGACTTGTAATAGCAATGGCACTGGCGGCAATCAACTATAAATATCTGGCGAAGCTCTGGTTTATATACGTTCCGCTGGCAATGGGGCTTACATTATTGCTGTTCACCCCTCTCGGAATAAAGCGTGAAGGCGCAGACGATATAGGCTGGCTCGATCTCGGTATAATGACGATACAGCCGTCTGAGATACTGAAACTCGCTTTTATACTCTCGCTTGCCTTTCATCTGTCAAAGGTCGAGGACAGAATGAACGAGCCGATACACTTTATCCTGCTGTGCATTCACGGAGCGATACCTACACTGCTTATAAGGCAGACGGGCGACGACGGCTCGGCTTTGGTATTCCTGTTCATCTTCATTTGCATGATGTTTGCGGCAGGTCTTTCGTGGAAATATCTCGTAATGATAGCTGTTGCTATTCCTCCGGCTGTCTATGTTTTGTGGAATTACCTTATGCAGCCGCACCAGCAGAAGCGTTTTCAGGTACTGTGGGACACACAGATGCAGGAGGACGAAGCACTGGGAATATATATGCAACAGCGTGTGGGAAAAATAGCCTTAGGCTCGGGCGGACTTACGGGGCTTGGGCTTTCTGGAGGAGATTATACCTATGTTCCCGAGATTCACAACGACTTCATTTTTTCGTATATCGGAATGACTATGGGACTGCTCGGCTGTCTTCTGGTGGTAGTGCTTATAGCGACTCTGTCGCTTAAAATCCTGTCAAACGCAAGCGGTGCAAAGGACACTCTCGGCAGGCTTATCTGCATAGGCGTATTTGCTCTTATAGTATTCCACACAACAGTAAATATCGGAATGGTACTCGGCATCGCTCCCGTTATCGGCATACCGCTCCCGTTTTTCAGTGCAGGCGGTACATCGGGAATGTGTCTGTTTGTGGCAATAGGGCTTGTGCTGAGCGTAAGCTATCATAATTCAACCAAGTACAGAATGTTCTATACGGAAAAGGATTAAACTCCCTACGGGAGAAAAGATAAAGCAGATAAAGCAAAATGAAAGGAAACGATCATGGCAAAAAAGACAATTCACACGCTTGAGGAGATTTATCCGGAAAGTGCTGTAGCGGCGCAGAGAGAAAGATATGAAAAATCTGCGGAGGAATTCAGGAGCATCTTCGGCGACAGCGAACAGCTTCGTTATTTTTCCGCACCCGGCCGTACAGAAGTCGGAGGCAACCACACCGACCACAATCACGGCAAGGTGCTTGCGGCAAGTGTAAACCTTGACGTTATCGCCGTTGTAGAGCCTACAGACGACAACATCATCACGATAAAGAGCGAGGGCTTCCCTGAAGATTCGGTTGACATATCTGACCTTTCTGTTCACGAGGGCGAAAAGAATTCATCTGCCGCTCTTATAAGAGGCGTTGCCGCCGGTTTCAAGAACAACGGTCTGAACATAGGCGGTTTCAAAGCTTACACTACATCAAACGTTATGAAGGGATCGGGTCTTTCAAGCTCTGCGGCATTTGAGGTGCTTATAGGAAATATACTTTCGGGCATATACAACGCAGGCGGTATCAGTGCTGTGAAAATCGCCCAAATAGCACAGTACGCCGAGAACGAATATTTCGGCAAGCCAAGCGGACTTATGGATCAGATGGCAAGCTCGGTAGGCGGTTTTGTTGCTATCGACTTCAAGAATACACAGGCGCCTATCATCGAGAATATCCCAGTTGATTTCTCGTCATACGGACACGCACTGTGCATAATCGATACAAAGGCAGATCATGCCGACCTTACAGACGAATATGCCGCTATCCCCCGTGAGATGAAAGCTATAGCAGGCTACTTCTCCGCAGAATATCTGCGTGAAATCTCCCGTGCGGATGTAATACTCAATATGGGTATCTTAAGGCAGAAGTACGGCGACCGTGCCGTTTTGCGTGCCCTCCATTTCTTCGAGGAAAACGAGCGTGTGGACAAGCTGGTACATTCGCTGAGGCATCAGCATTTCGATGATTTCCTAAGCTCGATAAACGAAAGCGGAAACTCAAGCTACAAGTACTTGCAGAATATTTTTGCCGTTTCGGACTATACGCATCAGGCGGTAGGCATAGCACTGAACGTTGCGGAACACGCTCTTACAAGAAAGGGTGCGTGCAGAGTTCACGGCGGAGGTTTTGCCGGTACTATTCAGGCATTTGTTCCGCAGGATATTTTAAAGAGCTTTATAGTTGATATAGAAAAGGTATTCGGCGCAGGAAGCTGTCACGTTCTTTCTATTCGTCCCGTCGGAGGTACTGAGGTACAGCTCTGATTGTGACGGGTAAAACAAAACAGCCCTTTCGGGCTGTAATGTATATCGTCAGATGACAAACTCCTCATACTCATACTTATGCAACTTGTCCACAAGGGCGGTTACGGCGATGCCGTTTTCGAGGTATTCCTCGCTCAGCACCTTTCCGTGTGAGTGGAGAGCCGCCGCAAGTCCCGACTTGTCATACGGTATCAGCATTTCCATACGGCTTACCTTGTCGGTAAGATTATCCGATATGGCTTTCAGCAGTTCGTCAAATCCCGTGCCGTTCTTTGCGGAAATCATTACGGTATTTTCTGCGGGCGGCAGTTCATAATCGAGCTTGTCGCATTTATTGAGAACGGTTATTACCGGTATTTCGCCGCATCCAAGCTCCGACAGCAGAGAAAGCGTTGTTTGTGCTTTTTCTCTTGCCTCAGGATCGGACGCATCGCAGACGTGCAGGATAATATCCGCACTTGCCGCTTCTTCAAGCGTTGACTTGAACGCTTCTACAAGGTGGTGAGGAAGCCGTCTTATAAGCCCTACCGTATCTACAAGCGTAAGACTTCTTCCGTCGGGCAGTTCTATTGCCCTTGATGTAAGATCCAGCGTTGCGAACAGCTTGTCCTCCGCAAGAACACCTGCGCCTGTAAGTGCATTGAGCAGGGTTGATTTTCCGGCATTCGTATATCCTACGATAGCACCGACGCATACGCTGTCTTTCTTACGGCGGCGGCGTGACAGATCACGGCGTTTTTCAAGCTCTTTAAGCTCATCGCTGAGTTTATCTATTCTGCGTCTTATGTGACGGCGATCGGTTTCAAGCTGGGTTTCACCCGGTCCTCTCGTTCCTATACCGCCGCCAAGACGTGACAATGACGTACCTATTCCCATAAGACGCGGCAGACGGTATTTAAGCTGAGCCAGTTCAACCTGAAGCTTTCCCTCGTTTGTCACTGCTCTGCCGGCGAATATGTCAAGGATAAGCATTGTGCGGTCGATAACACGCACCGAGGTTATATCCTCGATATTGCGTATCTGGCTTGAGCTTAGCTCCATATCAAATATAATAAGCTGTGCGTCAAGATCCTTTGCGGCGGCACTGAGTTCTTCAATCTTGCCCTCGCCCAGAATTGTCGCACTTTCGATAGCAGGACGTTTCTGAATAATACGGCATACAGTCACCGCACCTGCGGTTTCAGCCAGTTCTTCAAGCTCGTCCATAGATATTTCCGCATCATATTCGCCGGTATCTACTCCTGCGAGTATGGCACGGGTCGATTCGTTTTCCTTTAAGATCGGATTGTTTACGGTTGATTCGTTCATAGTGTTCCTTTCCGGTTTATAAATAATCAATAATAAAGTAAATTTATGCGGTAATCCGCAAAAGGTGGTAATCTTTATGAAGTTCAAAGAATACGACGTAATAATTGTCGGCACAGGCGTTTCAGGTCTTTATGCCGCACTCAACCTTGACAGCAGTATGAAGATACTTATGCTCTCAAAGCGTGAGCTGACGCTGTGCAACTCGGCTCTCGCACAGGGCGGTGTTGCCGCTGTAATGGACACGTCAAACGACAACTACGAACTGCACATCAAGGATACTCTTATAGCCGGCGGCTACAAGAACAATATCGACAATGTACGCATACTTGTCGAGCAGGGTCCGAAGGACGTTAAGAATCTGCTCAATTACGGAGTTGACTTTGACAGAAAGCAGGACGGCTCTATCGACCTTACCCTTGAGGGCGGTCACTGCCGTCACAGAATCGCTCACCACAAGGACAGCACCGGCTTTGAGATAGTTACTTCGCTTATCGAGGGTGTAAAGAAGCTGTCCAATGTCACGATTCTTGAAAACACTCACCTGCTCGGTCTTACCAAGCGAGGCGACGATTTCCTGTTTGATGTGCTTCACGAAGGAAAGCACAGTTATTATACCACAAAGAACACCATACTTGCAACAGGCGGTATAGGCAGAGTTTACGATTATACAACAAACTCTGCGATAGCAACGGGCGACGGCATACAGTTTGCTTATAATATGGGGGCTGATATTCAGCATTTAAGCTATGTGCAGTTCCACCCCACAGCCTTTGCCGACCATGAAAACCGTGAGTGCTTCCTTGTATCCGAGGCGGTAAGAGGCGAGGGCGCATATCTGCTCAACTGCAACAAGGAACGTTTCATGCACAAGTACGAGCCTGAACGTAAGGAGCTTGCTCCCCGTGACGTAGTTTCAAAGGATATGATGAAAGAGCAGAAGGAAACGGGCAGTGACAAATTCTATCTTGATATTTCGTACAAGGATCCCGAATTTATCAAAAACCGCTTCCCTATGATATATAACAAGGTTCTTGAAAAGGGCTACGATATGACCAAAGAGCCTATCCCGATATACCCCTGCCAGCACTATCTTATGGGCGGTATCGGCGTAAACGGACACGGCGCTACGAATGTAAAGGGTTTATATGCCGCAGGAGAATGTGCGCATACCGGCGTCCACGGCATCAACCGCCTTGCAAGCAATTCTCTGCTTGAAGCGCTGGTATTCAGCCGTCTTATCGCAGAGGACATAAACAAGAACAATACCCACAGAGAACTTGGAACGCTTGAGGCTGATTATCCCTCGCCTGACGGCAAGCCGCTACCTAAGGGAATACGCACCGAGATAAGACACATAATGCAGCGTTCTTATTTCGTTGTACCGGACTACGTTGAGGCGGCAAAGGATATAAAGCGTGTAACGGAGCTGAAGAATCTGCTCGATAACGGCGGTTTTGAGGTAACTCCCGACTATATCGAAGCAAAATCACTGACGACAGTTGCTTACATAATCCTCAGCGAAGTAGTCGCAGAGGGAAAGGAAAAGGGCATTATATCATGAAATTATTACAGTTTTACGTTGACGATCTGATAAAAAGAGCGATAACAGAGGATATAAACTACATAGACAGCACCACCGACCTGCTTATTGACGAGGACGATATTTCGGAGGCATATTTTGTATCAAAGGCTGACGGCGTTCTTGCGGGAATTGATGTTGCAATGCGTGTGTTCACATTACTTGACGATACTATCGAGATGAATATTCATTTCAAGGACGGCGACGCTATAAAGAAGGGCGATGTTATCGCAGAGTTCAAGGGTCACACCTGCGCTATGCTGAAGGCGGAGCGTACAGCGCTCAATCTTTTACAGCATATGAGCGGTATTGCAAGCTACACAAACAAGTGCGTAAAGGCAGTCGAGGGTACTGACGCTTCTATCGCAGATACGAGAAAAACGCTCCCCGGCTTACGTCCTTTACAGAAATACTCCGTAGTGGCAGGCGGCGGAAGAAACCACCGCTACAATCTTACCGATGCGGCAATGCTCAAGGACAACCACATTGACGCATACGGCGGTATAACACAGGCCGTTACCGCTCTGCGTAAAAAAGCGGGACATATGCTTCAGATCGAGGTCGAGGTGCGTAACTTTGACGAACTGAATGAGGCACTTGCGGTAAAGGCAGATGTTATTATGCTTGATAATATGAACTGTGAGGATATGAAGAAAGCAGTAGAGATAACCGCAGGCAGAGCAAAGCTGGAAGCCAGCGGCAACGTAACGCTCGACAATATCCGTGACGTTGCACTGACGGGCGTTGATATAATCAGCCTCGGTGCGCTCACTCACAGCGTGACAGCTTTTGATATTTCGATGAAGTGGAAGAAGAAAGCATGACCAACTGTGATTGCTGCGTAAACTATGTTTATGATGATGAGTACGACTGCTACACCTGCCTTGTAAATCTTGACGAGGATGAAATGCGCCGTTTTATAACGGGCGACAACTACAACTGTCCGTATTTCAGAAACGATGATGAATACGAACTTGCAAGAAAGCAGTAACACTGAAAGGAAAAGCTATGACAAAGATACCGAGAGGTGACAAATCATATATCGGAAAGGCTGTCACTGTGACGGTTGACCGACCGATAGGCACACATCACCCAAAGCACCCTGAAATAGTATATCCGATAAACTACGGCTATGTCGAGGGGCTTCTCGGCGGTGACGGCGAGGAACAGGACGTATATATTCTCGGTGTTGATAAGCCCGCCAACAAGGCAGAGTGCGTTATCATCGCAACTGTTATGCGTACAGACGATAACGAGGACAAGTGGGTAGGAGTGCCGTCTGAGCTTGTCGGCTCTGAGCTTTGCTGTGAGTGCAATATAGTAAATGCCGTTCATTTTCAGGAGCAGTTCCACACCTCTGAGATATTCGCCTTATATGAAAAGACCTGCGGTGCGGTAATGTACACAGGGGACGGCGATGACCGCAGATATTTTCTTATCAAGAACAACAGCGGTCATATCGGCTTTCCGAAGGGTCACATCGAGTACGGCGAAAATGAGCGTGAGACCGCTCTGCGTGAGGTTTTCGAAGAGTGCGGACTTGAAGCGGAATTAGATGAAGATTTCCGTGCGGAGTACACATTCCATACGCTTGACAACACCGAAAAGACAAGCGTATTCTTTGCAGGAAGGTTTGACAGGGATGCCGCCGTGAAGATTCAGCAGGAAGAGGTAATAGGCGACTGGCTGTTAAGCTACGGGGAGGCTATGAACAAGCTGAACTGGGAGCAGGACAAGGCGATTTTAAAAGCCTGCGAGGAATATCTCAATTCAAAGCAGAATTAATTATATATCTGTAAAAATACCCTTGCGAAACGTTTTGGAGTTTGCAAGGGTATTTCTTTATATTTTTGCATATAGAAAAGGACGGGCAGAACCCGTCCTTTGAAAAAGCGTATTCAGCGCAGAACTTACTTGAGTTCGATCTTTGCGCCAGCCTCTTCGAGCTTAGCCTTGATTTCCTCAGCTTCAGCCTTAGAAGCGCCTTCCTTGATAGCCTTAGGAGCAGCTTCAACGAGCTCCTTAGCTTCCTTAAGACCAAGACCGCAAACGTCCTTAACTGCCTTGATAACAGCCATCTTAGCATCACCGAATGATGCGAGAACTACGTCAAATTCTGTCTTTTCTTCAGCTGCTGCTGCACCGCCTGCTGCGGGGCCTGCTACTGAAACTGCTGCTGCAGATACACCGAATTCTTCTTCGAGAGCCTTAACGAGCTCGTTGAGCTCTAATACTGATAAGCCCTTTACTTCTTCAATCATAGCTAAAATTTTCTCTGAAGCCATTTTAATTATCCTCCGTTAATATGTTTTCATTGTTTGTGTTACGGCAGGTTTATGCCGCCGATTTTGTCCGTACAGAAATTATTCTGCTGATTCGGACTGCTTCTTCTCGATTTCGCTTACTGCGATAGCGAGCTTCTGGATAGGGGACTGAAGCATAAATACCAGCTGTGCAAGCAGTGTTTCCTTTGTAGGAAGCTTTGCGTATGCAACAACTTCGTCCTTGCTGATGCCCTTACCGTCAACGAATCCCTTCTTGATTGAGAATGATCCGTTGCTTGCTTCTTCCTGCTTGTACAGGATCTTAGGAGCAGTTACGATGTCTTCCTCTGCGAGTGCGAGAGCTGTTGTTCCTTCGAGAACATCCTCAATACCCTCAACGCCTGCCATCTCAGCTGCACGCTTTAAAAGAGTGTTCTTAACTACGAAGTAGTCGATACCTGCCTCACGAAGTTCCTTTCTCAGAACTGTGTCATCGGCAACTGTGATACCGCTGTAATCAACGAGCACACCGCAAGCGGACTTCTTGAGCTTTTCAGCGAGTTCAGCAACGTAATTCTGCTTTACCTGTAAAACTTTCTCACTAGGCATATTGTTTTCTCCTTTCGTGATTTACTGTTCGTAAAAAGGAAAAACATTTAATAAAAATGCCCTCCTCTGTAAGACAGAAAAGGGCAGAAAATTCAGTATTCTTCCCATTCCTCGGCAGGTGAGCATATGCTCGTTAGCGGTAAACCGACCTGCTGTCTTTAGAACAGCGTGATTATTATATCATATTAAAATGCGGTTGTCAAGTAGTTTGACGTAATTTTTTATTTGTCTATATGTGAAAAACACGGCGGGAGGGTTTACGGCTGTCAAAACGCCGATTGACCGCACACCGAAGAAATACCGGAATGCTTATGAAAACGATTATCGTAGCAGGTATGAATAAAGCCGTTCACAGAGCCGTTTTTCAGCTCTGCGAACGGCTTTTAGCTTATTGCGGGGATAATGACACTTATCGGAGTAATCTTATTTAATCAATCCGTATTTGCAAGTGCCGATATACTTGAAGCCGTCCGATGATACCCGGTACAGCAGAATTGTGTTGTTATCGTCATTGGGATCTACATCTGTGTCATCATTCCAGACGTATGCTCCGACATAACCGTAATATATATTTGTCGTGCCGGTTTCCTTCTGTATCATAGACGTATATACTGCTCCGTTTCCGGTCGTACTGATAATATCAAACATTCTGTCGTATTTGTTTGTTTTTGATGCCGCATTTCCGCTCTTTACATCGGCAATATCAAGCTCATCGAGATATGTAAGGGATAAGGTCTTATTTTTCAGCGGCTTGTTGTTATTGTCGGTAATAAAGCAGCTTTCTTTATGCGGGTCTATTGAAATATAACCGAATTTGTCGTAATTATCCCTTGTCACAGGCTGAGTGACCGTTATTACGGAATCCTCAGCATATTCGCCGGTCGCCTTTCTGAATTCTTCTGCGTTGACATACGGTTTTGTGCATTTTATGGTTTTATCGCCATTGCTGAACGACACTTCACGGTAAACAACATCGGATATGTTGTAATAATCCTTGTTATTTATTCTGAAATGCAGGGTGTTGCCGCTACCGTTTGCATAGATTTTTCTTACACAACCGTCCTCGCCCTTGCCGTAGTCCTCTATCACAGCTCCCGTAAACCATCCGTCTGTGGTATCTGTGTCGCAAAGCTCATATTTCTTACCGTTGACTTCCATGCTTTCATAATACATATCCGCAAGGTCTGACAGGGTGAAATCGTTTGTTTCGCCTACAACCTCAAATTTTCCGGCAGAGAGTGTGCCGTTAGTCAGATCTACATTTATAACGCTGTTACTGCTCTTTTCGGTTACGGTGAATACCGTAAAGCCGTTGTCGCCGGTAGGCTTCATCATAGGACCGCCTATAACGTATGTGCCGTAATCAAGGCTCTTGAAGGTGTAATCGCTGCCGTTTGTATTGATATACGGCACTTCCGAAATTTTGAGTTCTTCTATTTTTATAATTTCGTTGTTTGTAAGGAACGCTTTATCAACCTTGTAGTAGAACAGCATACTCTTATCAAGATAGGCGGCACTGCCTTTCATTCTGAGAGTAACATTTTTTGCAGTATTCGACGGTGCGGGGGCAGGCTTTGCAGTTGCCGATGTTGTCGGTGCTTTTGATGTTGCTGTAGTTGTCGTGGTTACGGTGGTTGTCGTGGTTGCGGTTGTCTGCGGTGTGGTTGAAGTTGCGGGAGCCGTGGTTGAAGTAGTTGTTTTGACTGTTGTCACAGCCTTGGTTGCTTCCGGCGTTGATGAGCTGTCGCTGTCACCCGCCACAGAGGTTATATCAATGGTTTTTGCGTCTGTTCCCGCTTTGTTTTCAATTCCGAAATTGAACATATAATTATTGTAGCAAACAGAACTCAAAAATATATAGTCATAAGGCGAAACGACTATACGGAGTTTTCCGTCAACATACTTCATGGATATATATTCAAGCTCAAACGTTTTGCTGTTGTTTGCGCCGTCTTTTGCGGTAAGCGATAACAGGATCAGAGAATTATGGCTTTCATCGGTATAAAATGCCGTGCAATACTGCGTATGCGCCGAGTACAGCTCCGGCATAGGAAACTCTTTGTCTATATTTATGCCGAACTTTGATTTTGTGTTATTTTTATCCGCCGGCTGGATATAATCGGGACAGTACTCAAAAAAATATTCTTCAAATTTGTCCGAGTTACCCCCTGTGTATACCTGTGATACAGCGTTGATAAATTCCTCTGTGGTGTCAAACCCGAAATACGCTTTGTCGGCATAATAAAAGCGCGCGTCATTATAAGAAGCTCTGCCTGTAAAGTAGTTGGCACTGTTGTTTTTGAACTTTTCAATTTCCTGCGCACTCATATCCGATGATATGCCGACTGCCTCGTTAATATTGGGAAAAATAATATATTTATTCGTAATGTCAATTGCATTATCGAACAGGTCAAGTATTTCGCTCTGAACCTGCTTATCCGTGCAGAAAATGCTGTCAAAATCATCTGCCGCATAGATTTCTGTATTAACAGCCGTTGTTATGTCTACCGGGAAATATGTTATTCTGCCAAGCTGTGCCCAGAATGTCTTGTCATCAACGAAAGTCATTCCGCTCTTTTCGGAATGTACCTTTGTGTTTTCCGAAGGCGTAATAATACTGTCGGCGGCACTGTTGTCGCCTATTGATACGTTTATAGGTCCGCCCTGATTGTTTGTTACCGCAAAATGTATACCGACACCTGCCGTGCCTGCGGCGACAACTACTGCGGCGGCCGCTGCGGCATAACGTTTTATCTGCGGTATGAAGCTGCGTTTCTTGTCGCTTTGCAACAGCCTGTCAAGGCCGTTTTTCTTCTGCTCGTCTGTAGCGTTTACTTCATCGAATGCCTGTTTAATTGTCATTTTATTCAACACTCCTTTCGTCACCGAGGACATTTCTCAGCTGTTCCCTCGCTTTCTGCAATCTTGTGCGGACCGCAGAAGAGCTTATATGCAGCATCTGTCCTATTTCTTCGCTTGAGTATCCGTCATAATAGAACAGATACACAGGTATTTTCAGCTTGTCGGGCAGTTTTGAAAGCTCGCTGAGAAGCTCTTTTGCTTCATTGCTTATATTGCTGTCGGGAATATTGTCGTTGAGCGGCTCGTTTTTTCTGCACGCCGCCTTGAGCATATTCTTGCAGATATTTGAAGCAACACGGATAAGCCATGCTTTTTCGTGATTTTCGCTTTCAAACTGTTTTCTTGTTTCGATTGCTTTCAGAAAAGCGTTATGTACAGCGTCTTCTGTATCCTGTATATTTTTCATATACATATAGCACACCCTGTAGAGAGTGTCGAAATTGCGTTCATAAAGCTCTCTTATGCTCTCGGAAGAATAATCTGACGTCATAAATCGTTCCCCCTGAGTTTTTCTCTTTGAATGTAATACAACTGACAGATGTGTTTTGTCTGTCGGAGAATAAAAAAATGCGGTTGAAAGTTCAACCGCAAAACAAGGACGGAGAAACCCGTCCTTTATATCATCTTTCTTCCCTGAAGTACGCTTCACCGAGCGCCTTAGGCGGCTGATTCTCTTTCTTCTTTCTCATTGCTATGAAAATCAGCACTATAATAGTGGCGATGTAAGGGAGCATTGTTAAAAACTGCGAGGGTATCTGTATCTCCCAGCCCTGCATCTTGTAGTTTAAACCTCTCAGCATACCGAAAAGGTAGGCGGCGAATATCGCCTTGAGCGGATTCCATGTACTGAATATGATGAGAGCAACGGCTATCCAGCCTGCGCCTGCCGTAACGTTATCCTGCCAGGTTGTCAGGAATGCGGTTGACAGATAAGCGCCGCCGAGTCCGCAAAGAAAACCCCCGAGCAGAATATTTATATACTTATGGAGCGTAACATTTATACCCGAAGCATCAGCCGCACCGGGATTTTCGCCAATCGCCCTTACATAAAGTCCGAGCTTTGTCTTGTTGAGGTAGAAATACGCAAGCACGGCTATGACAAGTCCGAGCCATACATATATATCCTGCGAGAAAACAGCCTCTCCGAGTATCGGGATATTGCTGAGAACAGGTATTTCTACAGGGCGGAATGCCGAGCTTACCGACTGGGGTATCTGTTCGCTTGATACCCAGCCGCCTATAAGACCGGAAACGCCCGTGCCGAATATGGTCAGCACAAGACCGGTAACGACCTGATTTCCTCTGAGCGTGACGGTTATAAAGGCATATATAAGCGCACCTGCCGCACCCGCAGCACCTGCCGCCAGCATAGCGAACAGAGGATTTCCCGTAGCACACGCAACTGCGAAGCCGAGCGACGCACCCATAAGCATCATACCCTCGACACCGAGGTTCATATGACCTACCTTTTCACAAAGTATACCGCCGACAATGGCAAACAGTATCGGAGTACCTGTCTGAATGGCAGTCTGTAAAAACAGACCTATCTGATGAAGAATCTCCATTATTCAGCCTCCTTTACTGCGGTATGCTTGCGAAGCGATATTTTATAGTTTATAAAGAACTCACACGCAAGAACGAAGAATATGATGACACCCTGCATTATTTCCGTAATGGACGAGGGTATTTTCATTACCTGAAGCGAGCTTCCGCTCTGGAGAAGTATCGAGAACATAAATGACGCAACCACTATAACGGGCGGCTTCAGCTTTGCAAGCCAGGCGGTGATTACCGCAGTAAAGCCAAGACCTGCCGACATTGAATCGGTTATCGACTTCTCAACGGCGCTCGACTGCATAAAGCCTGCCATTCCGCAAAGACCGCCGGAGATAAGAACTGCGATCACCAGTATTTTAACCGTATTCATACCGGCATATTTTGCTGTGGTTTCGCTTTCGCCGATAACGTCTATCTGATAGCCGAGCTTTGTGTAGCGGAGCAATATCGTCATAATAATTACGAGTACCAGCATTATTATCCAGCCTGCGTGAATGCCGAATACATCGGGCAGTACCGCATTTTCCGAGAAGTTAGGCACCTTTGCCGCACCGAGTGCCGCAGGGTCTTTCCACGGGCCGTATTGCAGATAGCTTATAAAGGCTATCGCTATATAGTTCATCATCAGCGTTACAAGCGTTTCGCTAGCACCGAATCTTGCCTTGATGACCGCAGGGATAAGCGCCCATAAGCCGCCGCAGACAAAGCCTGCAACGCACATAAGCGGTAAAAGGAGTATCGGCGGCAGATCGGGACACATAAAAGCCATTGATGCCGCACCGAATGCGCCCATATAGAACTGACCCTCAGCGCCGATATTCCAGAACTTCATTCTGAACGCTATCGCTATACCGAGCGAAAGAGTGGTAAGCATTATCGTTTTGTTCATAACGTCCTTGAAACGCTTGAACGGGGTCTGTATTATTTTGCCGAAAACCTTGAAAGGATCATAACCCATTATGGCAAGAACAATGCCGATAAATATCAGCGACAGCACGATGGCGCCTATTCTTATAAGAACGTCAACGAGCTTTGATGTGCCTTTCTGCCGCTTTGAAATCTGTATCATGCTCATACGGCCTTCTCCTCTCCCTTATTGATATGGTCGCCCACCATCATAAGACCTATGTCTTCCTTAGTGACGGTCGTGGGGTCTACTATGTCGATTATCTCACCGTCGTGTATTACCATAAGTCTGTCGGAAATGCTTTTCAGCACGTCAAGATCCTCGCCTATGAACAGCACGGCAACGCCTTTTTTCTTCTGCTCGTTCAGCATATGATATATATTGTATGACGCACCTATATCAAGACCTCTTACGGGATAGGCTGTTATAAGTACCTTGGGCGAGAGCCATATTTCTCTGCCGAGAAGCACCTTCTGTATATTACCGCCGGACAGCTTCTTTACCGTGTAGTTTACAGACGGGGTGTAAATATCAAAATCATGTACGATCTGCTCTGCGAGCTTCTTTGCAAACTTGCTGTCTATGAACGGGCCGGGATTATGATTATAGGACTTTAAGATAACGTTGTTCGTTATACTCATTCCTGCCACAAGACCCATACCGAGTCTGTCCTCTGGAACAAAGCTCATACTGATGCCCTTGCGGATTATCGCTCTGGGATCGAGTCCCTTTATGCTGTCGCCGTCAAACTCAATATCGCCGTCGGTCATTTTGTCAAGACCTGCGATTATCTCGCAAAGCTCCTTCTGACCGCTTCCTGCTATGCCTGCGACACCGAGTATCTCACCGCCGTATACGTCAAAGTTCACGTTATCAAGCACGTTTACGCCGTCTGTGTTTTTCTTCGTGAGATTTTTTACGGAAAGCATCGGCTTTGCGTTATAGTCACAGCACTGCGGACGCTCTATTTCAAGCGTTACAGCCTTGCCGACCATCATCTCGGTAAGCTGTTGAGGGGTGGTTTCACTCGTCTTTACCGTACCGATACATTCGCCCTTACGCAAAACGGTAACACGGTCGGAAATATCCATAACCTCCGCCATCTTATGAGTGATAATGATTATCGTACAGCCCTGCTCCTTCATCTTTCTGAGAATAGCAAACAGTGCAGTTATCTCCTGCGGAGTAAGCACCGCTGTAGGCTCGTCAAGGATAAGAACGTTTGCGCCTCGGTAGAACACCTTCATTATCTCTACAGCCTGCTTTTCGCTGACAGACATATTGTATATCTTCTTGTCGGGGGTAACGTTAAGGCCGTATTTCTCGTTCAGCTTGTTCACATGGTGAGCCATACGCTTTTTCGATGTGACAAAATGCTTTATATGACCCATTACCACGTTTTCTGCGGCGGTCATTACATCGACCAGCTTGAAGTGCTGATGTACCATACCGATGCCTGCCTTTATAGCGTCACCGGGTGAGCCGAAGTGCATCTTCTTACCGTCAATCGAGATAGTACCGCTGTCGGGCGTATATATGCCGCTGAGCATATTTACAAGGGTACTCTTGCCCGAACCGTTTTCGCCGAGCAGGGCAAGTATCTCGCCCTTGTATACGTCAACGGAAATATCCTTGTTTGCGTATACCGAGTCAAACGATTTGGTTATGTGTTCAAGTTTTATATAAGGGTCTGCCATATAACCTCCTTGAAAATAGCGATTTGTCTTTTTAAAACATCGCAGATATTCCGGTGCTTTAAAAAGACAAATCGGGCAGCCGCAATGGACTGCTCGTATTGTCTTTAATGGTCTTAAGATTCTGTAAACTGTAGATTATGCGGGGATAGTACCTGTTACACCCTTTACAAACCAGTTCATGTTCCAGATCTCGTCATCTGTCATCTTAACGCCGTCTTCAACCTTCTTGTTGCCTTCCTGATCGTAAAGAGGGCCTGTGAAGGGTTCGAGTGTGCCGTCAATGATAGCCTTCTTAGCTGCATCGACCTTTTCCTGTGTGCCTTCTGCGCAGAGGTCTGTCAGCTTGTCAAGATATGTCATGTTAGCGGCAAGACCTTCCCAGTATGCACGGCTTGTCCATGTACCGTCCATAGCCTTCTTTACATCGTCTGTGTAGAATGTCTTCCAGTCGAAGCAAGCGGCTGTGAGGTAAGCCTTGGGAGCAGCGTCTGATGTGGGGAAGTTGTAGCCGATGCAGTATGCGCCCTTTTCTTCAGCGGCAACCTGAGGAGCTGTTGTATCCTGGTGCTGAGCGATTATGTCAACACCCTTGTTGAGAAGCTCAAGTGCTGCCTGCTTTTCAACAGTGGGGTCATACCATGTATCTGTGAATACTACTTCTACCTTAGCGTCGGGGTTTACAGACTGTACACCGAGTGTGAATGCGTTGATACCACGGATAACCTCGGGGATACCCTTAGCGGCAACATAACCGATGTAGTTCTTCTTTGTCTTCATACCTGCAACGATACCTGCAAGGTAACGAGCCTGGTATACCTTACCGAAGTAGGTTGACATATTGTCTTCTCTCATATAGCCTGAGCAGTGAGCAAACTTTACATTGGGATGCTCCTTTGCCATCTGGTCTGTACCTTCCATAAAGCCAAATGAGTTTGTGTAGATAAGGTTGCAGCCTTCATCGATAAGTGTCTGGATAGCTTCCTTAGTGTCGGCAACGGTTTCGGGTACGTCCTCAACGTAGAAGGTCTTTACGCCCATAGCCTCAACTGCAAGTCTGCCTGCATCGTGAGCCTGTGTGTAACCGCCGTCGTTGATCTTGCCGATGTAAACAAAGCCTGCTACAACATCGCTCTTGGCTGTGCTGTCGCCTGTGCTCTGTGTGTCGGAAGTCTTGCTTTCATCCGTACCGCTTGTTGCGGCATTGCCGGAGCAGCCTGTGAGTCCTGCTGTAAGTGCGCAGGTTGCCGCCAGTAAAATGGCGATAAGTTTCTTTTTCATGTTTTTCCTCCCTATTAAAACAGTAAAAGATATATTAACGGCACTTTGCCGCTAAATACGGTTATTTACGGCTCAGTGTCTGAAAATACAGCCGCCGTCAACGCTCATCGAGTCAACTATTGCGAGCGATTCTACTCTGATGCCTTTTGAGCGGACAAGATCTCCGCCCTTCTGGAAGCCCTTTTCTATAACGATACCTGCGCCTGCTATACTTGCGCCTGCGCCCTTTACTATGTCGATAAGGCCGAGTAAAGCACAGCCGTTTGCAAGGAAGTCGTCGATTATAAGCACGTTGTCATCGGGCGACAGGAACTTCTTGCTGACTATTACGTTATATGTACGCTTGTGCGTAAAGCTCTCGATAGAGGTCGAATAAACCTCGCCGTCTATGTTTACGCTCTGCGCCTTCTTCGCAAATACGACAGGACATCCGAAATACTGCGCCGTAACGCACGCAATGCCGATGCCCGACGCTTCTATAGTCAGTATCTTGTTTATGCTCTTGTCGGGGAACAGTCTGCGGAACTCCTTGCCGATCTCGTTGTAAAGCTCAATATCCATCTGATGATTGAGAAAGCTGTCAACCTTGAGTACGTTTCCCTCTTTTACTATACCGTCCTTGTTTATGCGGTCTTCCAGTAACTGCATTTTACATTTCCTCCGTTTATTTCAGTAATTCACGTCCCATAAGCACGCCCATTACAGACGCCATCATAAGTCCTCTTGTCCAGCCGCTTGAGTCGCCTAAGCAATGCAGTCCCTTTACGTTCGTGTTGAAATGCTCGTCCATCTTTATACGGTTGCTGTAGAATTTAAGCTCGGGTGAATATAAAAGCGTTTCACGGCTTGCAAAACCGGGAACGACCATATCCACAGCCTTTATGAAATTGATAATGTTAGTCATTGTACGGTAAGGCATAGCCGCCGTGATGTCGCCTGCAACCGCATCGGGCAGGGTGGGTCTTACGTTGGAGAAGTTAAGCTCCTTAGGCCATGTACGCTTTCCGTCAAGAATATCACCGTAACGCTGTACAAGAATGTGACCGTTACCGAGCATATTGGTAAGCTCGCCGACCTTCTTCGCATATTCGATAGGCTGGTTGAACGGTACGCTGAAATTGTGCGAGCAAAGTATAGCAAGGTTTGTGTTGTTGCTCTTAAGCTCTTTATATGAGTGACCGTTTACAACTGCTAAATCGTTGTCGTAGTTCTCCTGACTCACAAATCCGCCGGGGTTCTGGCAGAATGTACGCACCTTGTTCTTAAACGGCAGAGGATAGCCGATGAGCTTTGACTCATAAAGGACGGCGTTTATCTCCTCCATGACCTCGTTTCTGACTTCCACTCTTACACCGATGTCAACAGTACCCGGTGTATGCTCTACATTATGCGCCTCGCAGGTCTTTTCGAGCCAGTCTGCACCCTTACGGCCTGTTGCGACTACTATCTCGTCGCCGTATACGGTTTCCTGTTCGCCGCCGTCACGGGCATTTGAAATGATAACACCCTTACATACGCCGTCTTCTATTATAATATCCTCGCAGTTCTTGCCGAACAGCACCTCAACGCCGCTTTCGATAAGATACTTTTCTATCTTGAAATAAAGCTCATGCGCCATTTCCGTTCCTAAGTGGCGGATAGGACAGTCAACCAGCTTCAAGTTTGCGTTTATGGCTTTCTTTCTTATATCTCTTATCTTGTCGGGGTCGCTTACACCCTCAACGTGCTTATCTGCACCGAATTCAAGATATATCTTGTCTGTGTAGTCGATGGTTTCCTGTGCAAGCTCCTCACCGATAAGTTCTGGGAGCGTTCCGCCGACCTCGCACGACAGCGACAGCTTGCCGTCTGAGAATGCGCCTGCGCCCGAAAAGCCCGTTGTGATATGGCAGTAGGGCTTACAGTTCATACAGTGCTTTGTTTTTGCCTTAGGACAGCTCCTTTTCTCTACCGAAGCGCCCTTTTCGATTATCAGAATTTTTTTGTCTGAGCCGTTTCTGACCATTTCAATTGCGGTGAAGATGCCCGCAGGTCCCGCTCCTACAATTACTACATCGTATTTCAATTACTTTTCTCGCCTTTCCGTTTTGCAACAATAAGGCGTTTTACCGCTCCTTTGCAGAAAAACGCCGAATTTACATTAATATAATTATTTTGACACAATTCGAGCCTAAAGTCAATATCAAACCGACACAAAAATGAACTTTTGTGAATAATTTTTGTATCGCTTCCGGTAAAGCGAAGAATATAGTACAATTTACAGCTAATTTAGCACAATACAGTAAAATAATACAAGATGGGCTTGACAAAAAAACATAATATGCTATTATAAAGGTAATAGCAAATGCAATGCTTTAGCAATGCCTGCAAATTGAAAGGAGTCCACTTTATGACCAAGATCGGAAAACGTATCATTATCATCGCAATACCTGTGGCAGTATCAGCCGTTTTGCTGTTATCATCTGTCTTTTCTGCGGCAAAATTCAACACCTTCAACTGTTTTTCTTCGTTCCCTGCATTTTTTGGGATCATAAGCGGCTCGGAGAATGTGACAGAGATAGACGGCGGAAAAATTATAATGTGTCCGCCTGCGGATTCTGTTGAAAAGCTGGCAGATTATCTGAAAGGTAAAGGCATTGAGCGAGACCCTGAAAATGATATGGGCGGCAGGATCGGCTTTATCGAAAACGGTGAAAAAATTCAGTTTGCATCCCGTATAAACGGTTATTACGGGTTGTTCACAAGGGTGTAAGGCGATAACAAAAATTGACAGCTGAACTGTGTCTGTTTCAGGCACAGTCAGTCTGTCGAAAAACCTCCTGCTTATTTAAAAATGGGGTCGCAGGGGCGGAGCCCCCG
>ENA-ORSK01001126-ORSK01001126.1-human-gut-metagenome-genome-assembly--contig:-NODE-1126-length-22989-cov-12.519142_pt1 | contig 22989 bp, 23 predicted proteins | sample MGYA00242192_ERZ509159 | MGnify/ENA primary metagenome ERZ509159 (study PRJEB26280, sample SAMEA2338663) | human gut metagenome | biome: human gut; feature: human-associated habitat; material: faeces...
ATGCCCCGTGTTTCGGCGGAGGCGGACAGCGTCTCGGCGATGCGGATAACGCGCAAAGCCATAGGCACGGTCAGTATTTCGATATAAGATGGCAGCGCTCGCAGCTTCTGAAGCGGTGTTGCAAATGCGCCCCGCGTGCGGATGGACTGCCGCAGCAGCTTCATGTCTCCCGACAGAACGGGGAAGAAGCGGAAGATTACAGCTACGATCATAATGAGCCGTTCCGGCAGGTGCAGATTACGCAGCGCTGCCAGGGTGCGGCTGGCTTCATTCCGCCCAATCAGCGTCCGCATGGAAATGCCAACGGCAATGATACGCGGGAACAGCACTAACATAAAGGAAAACACCGTGCCCGGCAGCAGAGCGTTTGCCGCCCACAGCAGCCCAAAGCTCATCCCACCGGCCAGCGCCGTTCCGAACCAGCCGTCCGCTGCGGTCAGCAGGATCAGTGCCGCGTATGCGGCATAAACTAAGTGGTTGTTGGACGTGGAGATCACGACCAGCAGAGTCAGCCAGTAAAGCAGCTTTGTCGCCGGATGGAATCGTTCTTTATACTGTTTTTTCGCAGGAGCATCGGAGGGATGGAAGTGCTCCATATATTGCCGTACCGCTTGCAGATCTTGTTCCGAACGAACGGAGAATTCTGCTTCTGCACATCCATCCGACAGCCCAATGCAGCGGTCACACGCACCTGCAATTAGCTCAGGGTCGTGGGTGATGATGAGAACAGTCTTTTCCTTCCGCATCTCCCGGATCAGTTCCGCGCACCGCTCCAGACTTTCCGCATCCTGTCCTGCTGTCGGCTCGTCCAGTATGACGATTGGCCTGTCGGATAAATACGCCATCATCAGCGTCAGACGCTGCATCTGCCCGCCGGAGAGGGAAAAGGGATGCCGGTCGCGGCAGTCCCACATATCCATACTTTTCAGCAGCGCTTCCGTTTTTGCTTCAAGCTCCGGTGTCACCGCATGGCCGTATTGCAGTTCGTGCAGGACGGAGCCTGTGAAGAACTGGAACTCCGCCTCCTGAAGGATAAACAGCACTTGCTTTTGCAGCTGCTTTGGATTTTGCGGCTTTCCGAAAAGCATTATCCTGCCGCCGGAGGGGCGGTAAAGCCCTGCAATCAGCTTGCCGATGGTCGTTTTGCCGCAGCCGTTTGCGCCCACAAGACCGACGATCTCATGCTCACGGACGGAAAAGCTGACATCGGAGAGGGTATCTCCGGCCTTCCTGCCGTATGTATAGCGGACATCTGAGACGGCAAGCGCCGTCGGCGCGGTTTTCGGCAGCGGCTCTTTCTCCGGTACGGTGATCTCCGCAAGGTCGAGCGTGCGCAGAGAAAGTGTTTGTCTCCGCTCCGCCGAGAACGTCTTTGCCTCTGCGGCAGTGTATTTTCCTTTGATCTCGCCGTCTGCCATGACCCAAAATTCGTCGGCAATGTCGGCAAGATAGTAGAGTCGGTGCTCGCTGAGCAGCAGCGTTTTGCCCTGCTTTTTCAGGGCAAGCAGAATCGCTTTTAACTGCTGCGTGGCTGCAAAGTCCAGATTGGCCGTGGGCTCGTCCAGCAGAAGAGTATCTGTGTCCATTGCCCACGCAGACAAGATGGAGATGAGCTGTCGCTCGCCGCTGGACAACTCGTAGACATTGCGATCCTTCAGCCGCTCCAGGTGAAAGATCCGGAAGGCCTCATCTACCCGCCGTCGGATTTTATCTTGCGGCAGACCGTGATTTTCAAGACCGAAGGCCACTTCATTGGAACTGTTCACGGTAAAAAACTGACTTCGCGGATCCTGAAATACCGATGCTGCCAGCTCGCCGATCTCGCCGATACGCAGCCCAGCGGTGTCCTGCCCGTTCAAGTGGCAAAAGCCTTTTAGCTCTCCCTCGTAAAATTGCGGTATCAGTCCATTGATGCACCGCAGCAGCGTGGATTTTCCGCATCCGCTGCCTCCGCAGAGCACCACGCAGCGTCCCGCCGGGATGCCGCCGCCGACCTGTCGGAGGATGGGCAGCTTTGCCTCCGCATATTGGAATTCAAATTCAAAATCTATCATCGCAAGCTCTTTTCTTATTAGTTAGCCGTCTCTAACCAGCAGCCGTAAGAAACGGACGGATGGACCGTCCGAATCAACTTTTCGAATTTATTGCAAGGTATCGCATAGCTGCCGCCAGCCAGCGTTGGTGAAATCAAGGACTGACTGTAAGCAGGTAAACATTCTGCCTTCCTCCATACGCTGATCCAGCAGCTGGCGGAAGTACCAGAACTGTGAGCCCATCAAAAGACGGATCGCATCGGCATTTGGCGCTTTTCCATAGATATGCGAAAAGAACTCTACCGTTTGTTCCGCTTTACGGTTCATCAGTTCATGCAGCACGGTTTCAATGGAGCTGCCATCGCTGCGGCAGAAAAATAAAGTGCAGTCATCATGGTGCTCGGTCAGGAGCCGAAAATATACTTGTTCCTCGGCGTTTATAGCGCGGAGGATATCTTCCGGTTGTGCGCTGCACTTTGCTTTTTCGTATTCTTCCGCGATGGGGGTAAAGAGAACCTGCATCGTCTCAAAAAAATCCTGAAGCAGACTGGCAAACAACGCGTCTTTGTTTTTGTGCCTTGTGTAGATCGCTCCTGTGGTGACACCGGCTTTTTCGGCGATCTTGTGCAGAGAGGCTTTCTGAAAGCCGTAAGCAAGAAATTCCGAATAAGCAGCCTGAATGATCCCATCATCCAAGGAATGGTCTCTATTGGCCATGTGTTGACCTCCCCAAATTACGATAACAGCATAATCGATAACGATGTTATTATAACATCTATTTCACTGTTTGTCAATGAGAAGTCTGAAATGAAACAACAACAAATCTCGTCTCTTTTTGGTTTTTTCTTTCATAAAAACCAACCAAACAGAGGTCTGTCCTCATCCGTTAGTTTGTTTTCAGTAAAATGAAAGTATCACAAAAGATCCCCAAAGTAAGCATCCCAAACAGCATAAAAATGAGCCATTGTCAGCACCTGAAATAACCGCTACCATTAGTTTGTCCAAGACTAATGAGGTGGCAGAAAGGTTCTAAGAATGGCTCGAATCAAGTATATCAAAGATTTCTACGAACAATTTACCCCTCGATTTCTGTGCCACCCTGGAATTTGAAGGTCATTCGTCCGTCGGCGTGAACGGTCACTGTGTCAATAGTGGTCAACCAGAGCTTTTCGTCAAACTAGGTGATGGTGTCCAGTTCCTGCATACATCATGATGCGTAAGTTCGGTCTGATTCTTCTAAAGGATATAATGGATGACAGGGATAGCCTTGTTCGCCGTGAATTCGCTGCATTTATGCCAGAAGGCGGTGAGCAGACCATTCGTGAGAAGTTTGAGGGGCAGAAGGAGTTCATTGACAGTGATATCAATATTTCTGCCGATCAGTCAGGCGGCTTGCAGCAGCAATCCGAAACGGGACGCAATACCCAAAATCCCAGGACGGTAGATTTTCACATAAGGTTGTGCTTGAATTCTTGGAAGAACTAAGCCGTATTTTCAATTGGGATAAGTACGAGTTTGGCACACTCGGAAAACGAAACAGAGCCGGCGATCACGCAAAATTAAGCTGGTATGCGGTCATTCTCTCCCAATGGATGGAAGGTCACGGGTTGAGCTATATCATGCGAAAAGCAATCGAATATATGAAAGACAACCCGGAAAAGTTCTGGCTGAACGACTATACTCCGTCATATTTTGACGATGGTCCCGAACATCGCAATGTAGTATTTGCCGATACGCTGGAGGTTATCGAAAATGTTATCCTCTTCAGCATATCAAACTACTTCCTGCGGTTCTCCAATATGTACATAGCCATCAACGGTGAGAATTCTCTTGATGACAACAACTGGTATGAATTCGTAGAGTACGGTACAACAAATGAAATAACGGTGTTCCTGCAGAGGAACGGCTTCTACCGCGAATCCGCAAACTACATAAAAGATCACCTGGAGTATATTTTCAGAACGGACGAAGGATTGAAGCTCCACCGCACCCTTTTGGAGTGCAAAAATAATGACGCACGGACAGAGGCGGAATTGATTGCTCTGAATAGGCCTAAATTATTTGAAGAAACATAATCTACGAACGAGGAGAAAAAAGTATGGCATATGGAAAATCAATAGAACTGTTTCTCGCAAACGGAACAGCAGATAGTTTAATAATTGCGGAACTATCCAACTGGAATGGCAAAGCAATAAAAATACCTCGTATTGAAGTTGCTGATTGTAAACGAGACGATATTAATGGAGCCGGAGTGTATTTTTTTTTCTGCAAAGAGGAAGATGATACCGATTCCGTCTATATCGGAGAATCCGAAACTGTACAAGATAGGCTCATCCAGCACATTCGGGATTACAATGCCGAAAAGGAGAAATTCTACTGGACAACAGCGGTTATCTTTTTAGGTCGTGATTTGAACAAAGCTCTCATCCGTTATCTTGAAGACCGTTTCGTTCAGATTGCTCGTGAGTGCAAACGATATAATGTGTTAACTAAAAGCACCTACAGTCGTACCGTTATGAAAGAAGCTCATATTGCAGCGATGGAGGAGTTTATTGACAATGTGCGAGTCCTGATAAATGCATTGGGATATAAAGTTCTTGAGCCTACGGTTCAAAACACATCAAGCTCCACCCAAGATGATGAAATTCTTTATCTAAGCACTGGTGCTGCTAAAGCTAGGGCCATCGTGCCTTTTCAGGCATAGGCACCTCGGCATTCGGCTCGACGATGCCGATAACCGCTTCGAGGACGGCTTTGAAGTCCTCGCCCTTGTTCGAGGAGAAGGCGCCGGGAACATTCTCCCAACAGATCCATCTTGGATATTTGCCATCGGTGGCACACCTCATTTCTTTGATAATACGGACGGCTTCATAAAAAAGACTGGAACGGGAACCGTCCAGACCGTCTCTTCGGCCTGCCACGCTCATGTCCTGGCATGGGCTTCCAAAAGTGATAATGTCCACGGGTTCGATCCTGCCGCCGTCCATAGCAGAGATATTCCCGTAGTGCTTCATAAAAGGCAGACGCTTGGTGGTCACTCGTATGGGAAACGGCTCAATTTCCGAAGCCCACACGGGAGTGATACCGGCAAGCAGCCCGCCCAAAGGAAAGCCCCCGGAGCCGTCAAACAGGCTTCCGAGGGTTAAAGTCTTATTCGTCATGGGGTGCTACCTCACTGTACTTGTATTCCTTGCCGTCCCGCAGCACGCTGACCTTTTCATCCGTGCCGACCTGTTCGATGTATCTGCGGACAATGACATCGCAAAATTTCTCGTCCAGTTCGATGGTATAGCAGATGCGGTCGGTTTGCTCACAGGCAATGAGCGTAGAACCAGAGCCGCCGAATGGGTCGAGCACCACGGAGTTTGCCATAGAGCTGTTCTGAATGGGATAGGCAAGCAGCGGAATCGGCTTCATGGTAGGATGGTCGCCGTTTTTCTTGGGCTTGTCGAACTCCCAGATGGTGGACTCCTTGCGTCCGGTGTACCACTGATGCTTGCCTTTCTTCTTCCAGCCATAGAGGCACGGCTCATGCTGCCACTGATACGGGGAGCGACCCAGCACCAGAGACTGCTTCTTCCAGATACAGCAGCCGGAGAGGTAGAACCCGGCAGAGTCAAACGCCTTGCGGAAGTTCAGCCCCTCGGTATCAGCATGGAACACATAGATGGACGCATCGTCCGCCATGACTTTCTCCATGTTGGAAAAAGCGTCGAAAAGAAAGTCGAAGAACTTCTCCGATGCCATGTTGTCGTTTTTGATTTTCCCGGCGCTGCCCTCGTAGTTCACGTTGTAGGGCGGGTCGGTGATGACGAGGTTCGCCTTGCGGCCGTCCATAAGGGCAGCGTAGATTTCCTCTTTGGTACTGTCACCGCAGATGAGCCGGTGCCGCCCCAGCGTCCAGATGTCACCGAATTTTGTGAAGGTCGGCTTTTGCATCTCGGCATCCACATCAAAATCATCTTCTTCGGTTTCAATGCCGTCATCAAACAGCTTCGACAGCTCCTTTTCGTCAAAGCCGGTGAGGAGCGGGTCAAAGTCCGCTGCCTGCAAGGACTCGATCTCCACACGCAGAAGTTCTTCATCCCAGCCTGCGTCCATTGCCATGCGGTTATCGGCAATGATGTACGCTTTCTTCTGGGCTTCGGTGAGGTGGTCGGCAAAGACGCACGGCACTTCGGTGATGCCTTCCTCCTTAGCGGCAAGAATACGACCGTGACCGGCAATTACGCCATAGTCACGGTCTATAATCACGGGATTAATGAAGCCGAACTCTCTAAGCGAGGAGCGGAGCTTGGGGTTTGCCGCCCTCCAAGCCTGAACAAGCGGCTGAAGCTCCTCTTCGGTCAAGCCCATCTCTAATGCTCCCATTGCCTTCAAAGCACCCACGGAGCCGCCGTAGCCGAGAGCCAGTTCAGCGATTTTGCCTTTCTGACGGAGGTGTCCGTTGACACCGTGCTTTTCGACCGGCACTCGAAACATCTGCGATGCTGAAGCGCAGTAGATGTCCTTGCCTTCGGCGAAGACCTCCTGCCGCCACGACTCTCCGGCGAACCATGCGATGACTCTCGCTTCGATTGCGGAGAAGTCAGCCACATAGAACATCGCGCCCTCACGGGGAATGAAGGCGGTGCGGATGAGCTGCGACAGCGTGTCCGGCACATCCTCATACAGCATTTTCACGGCTTCATAATTGCCGCTGCGGACAAGCCCTCTCGCTTCGGCAAGGTCGGACAGATGGTTCTGGGGCAGGTTCTGCATTTGAATGAGCCTGCCTGCCCATCGCCCGGTACGGTTGGCACCGTAAAACTGAAACATCCCTCTGGCTCTGCCGTCCGAACACACAGCGTTCTGCATCGCCTGATACTTTTTCACCGAGGACTTGGCAAGCTGCTGACGGAGAACAAGGGCATCGGCGAGTTCCGGCGGTGCGGTCTTCAGCATTTCATTGACCGCCTTTTTGCCGAGGGTATCCGTTTCCAGACCGTTGTCGGCAAGCCACGACCGCATCTGTGTTACCGAGTTGGGATTTTCCAATTCGGTGATGCGGCGCATATCGTCCATCAGCTCCTGTCTTGAAGCGGCGTCCATGCGGATGGCTGTATCTACGAGGGGGATATCCAGCCGGACTCCACGATCATTGATTTCCTGATCAATGTGGTATTCATCCCACACGAACTCCGGCACGGGGAACTTCGTTAGCTTCTGCTGTATGCCCATCTCCGTCTCAACGTCACGAAGGTTGTAGGATTTGAAGAGCGTCCATTTCTCCGGGGCATCCTCCGGGCGGTTGCGAGTTCTGCCGCCGTTGCTCTTGGTCGGAGCGCACGGAGAGCAGAAATACTTGATGAGTTCCTTACCCTCGGTCAGCTTCTGCTTGTCGAGGTTCAGAACCGTGCCGACACCTTGCAGCGAAAGCGGCAATCCCATGTACGCCGCCCACACCATCGTGCATCGCCAGGAAGACGGGTCGAGGTATTCGCCCGTAGGCATTCCGAGATGCCGGGAAAGACAGACCCTCTCAAAGTTGGCGTTGAAGGCAAACTTCAGCACGTTCTCATCGGTAAGCGAGGCGGCAATGTCTGCCGGTATTTTTTCGCCGAGTGCCAGATCGACCACATGGATTTCGCCGCCGTCAACGGCATAACCGAAGAGCAAAACCTCGAAGTCAGGGGCTTCCGTGTATTTGTAGACACCGCACTTGCCGAGGTCGGTGCCGCTGTATGTTTCGATATCAATACTTATGGTTTTCAAGAGTTGTCACCTCGCATAGCCGTAAAGGGCGGCAGGATCGCTCCCACCGCCCACGGCGGTTGATTGACTTGGCTTCCCAGACGTTTGCGTAAGACCAGCGGGTGTCTTTGCCGGTGATGACCTTCATGGGGTTGTTGACTTTGGTGGTGTTATTAGACATAATCGTTTACTCCTTTAATTTTCAAAATCTGATGCCGCAGTGTTCATAGCCGGACGCTTGTCGGACATCGGAACGAGCGTGGGCTTTCCCTGGGGCTTCGTGATGAAGCGGCCAAGGATTTCGTCAAACTTGGCTTTGCCAAGCGTTTTCTGCATCTCGGTAATGCCGAGCAGTTTCTGTTCATAAGGGTCGCGACCGGCGGCAATGACCGCTGCGGCTACGAGCCTTTCATCGGTGTACTTGCGGTTGGAGCGTCCCTCGACAACCTTCCAACCGTTCCATGCCTTACCGCTGATGGCGGCTTGCAGAGCGTATTCCTTGATGTCGTTTGCCCAAGAGACGAGGTCATCGACTTTGGCAAGAACCTCTTCGACCTCCTCATCGGTGAGGAGCGGAGGCTCGGCGAAATCGTAGGCGGCAAGCGCGAGGTTCGCTTTTGCACGTTCCCGGCAGTCCGCTTTCGCCTTGCAGAACTGACACCACTCGCCGCAATGGAACTCACCCTCACCGCTGAAAGCGAGAGCGGCGGTCGGCTTCAGAACGGTTTCTGCCCATTCGAGAAGCTCGGCGGTCGAAACGGTGTAGGTGCTGACGTTGGAGCGGCGAGGCTGGTAGATGGTCATCGTGACCGTATCGATGTCATAAAGGGCATCGAAGATCTCCAGAGCGCCGAGCGCATACAGCATCATCTGCGGATTGTGTTCTGCCGAGACCTCCACACCCTTGCCGTGCTTGTAATCCACGATGTTGAGGGTGCCGTCAGCGATGAGGACGCAGTCCCCGGTGCCGAAGCCGCTCTCGACGTATTTGGAATAATCGAGCCGCTGTTCAATCAGCACGATGGGGTCGGTCGTGACCTTCTTCGCTTCGGCGAGAAGTTCAAGAACATAGGCGGCATAACCGCTGGCGCATTCCTCCATCTCCTCGTTGTACCAGGTGAGATTTTCGGTGGGGTCTTCGGACGGAATGCCCAGAGCCGTTTTGAGCTTGTGTTCGCACAGGCTGTGGGCATCCGTACCCTCGGCGGCGAAATCGCTGCCCTTGTCCTCGTAGTTCTCACCGAGCCTTGCGGACGGAGGGCAGTTCAGCCACCTGTGGGATGAGGACGCGGATAGCAGAGCGTGATTACCCATTTTCGAGTCCCTCCGCATCCTTGATGAGGGCGGCGTACTCCGAAGGGTCAATGCCGGAGAGCGTTGCCGCGCCGTGCTGACGGAGCAGTTCCTTTACCTGAGCGGTGAAGCCACGGCTGGACATCTCTGCGAGGATCGCACGGACGTCTTCTTTGGTGGGAACCGGCTCGGTTGGTGTTGCCGGAGCTTCGGCGGTCTTCCCGCTGAACATCTCCGTGAGGGTGTCAGCCGCATCGTTAATGGCGGCAGCCGCAGTTCGCAGGTCTCTGATCACGGCATCCAGTTCGCTCATTTTTGACATCTTTGTACGCTCCTTCCTTGATTTGCTTTTCTCTCACCGCCTGGGTGACTTTCTTTGCCAGTGTTGCCGACACGATGATGAAGTCGAGCAGAACGTCAACGAGTTCTTCCTCCGGCTTCAGAGCATCTCTCTTTGCTTCGTTCATTCGTTTTCACCTCCCGAAGGAGCGGTATCGTTTTGCTCCTTACACTCTCCCATGAACATGAGGAGGGCATTTCGGAAAAAATCCGGGAAATTCTTTCAAAAAATGTCCGGGAATTCTTTTTCGAGGACGGCTTTAACCTTTTTTAATCTGTAGGCATAGGTCTTTCTGCCGATCCCAATGCGTTCGCCGATGGCATCCTCTGATAAACCCTCAAGCCGCATCTCGCCGATTTTGATTGCCTCCGGCATCAGTTCTGTAAGCCGAGCGTACAGAGCTTTCATTTCGGAAGCCTCGATGATGATGTCTTCGAGTAAAGGCGAATCGTCTGGGATTTCATCGACCCAGGCAGTTTCGTTTCCTTCGTCATCGGTTTCGGTGTAATCGAGAGAACGCATATCGCCCATGCGGTGGAAGGGGCAGGTCAGACAGTCCATATCGCAGGTGAGCCGCTTACTTGCGGGACACACGCAGCGACCGTGCCTCTGCTGACGGATTCGGTAGATATTGATGTCGTGGTAGTAGGCATCGAATTCTTCCTTGCTGACGGGGATGCTCTCTTTCGTGGAGCGGATGTAGATGGTGTACTGGTTTTCGTTGTTTGTCATAAAAAAGTCCTCCGATTTTCGATTTCTCGAAACGGAGGACTCCGGGTTCGGCTGCAAAATGGTGCAGAAAACTAACCACAGCCCGACAGAGAAATTCTCCGTTTCGGTCTGCGGCAACCCGCTCAAAAGGCAGCCGTTGTTATTCAGTTGTCCACTGACTTCCGTTGAGCCACGGGTGATCAGTCCGTGCGGTCATCAGCGGTACGAAAGGCAAACTTTACATTTGCGACTTTACGTTTGCGTTCGTAAACAGAAATTTTGCAAAAGGGGTAGATTTTTTCACAATTTCGTGCTATAATATAATTTGAATTAACAGCTACCCTCGTCTGCCGTTCTGAAGCTCGGTGCTTCTTGTGAGCTTCTATCTTAATTATAGGAAATAGACCCGGTACAGCTCGGTATCGGTCGGTAGGCTTCGGTAGGCTTCGGTACGAAAGGAAAAACATATGGAATTTTCAGAGTTTGCAGGAAGGCTCCATGCAATAATCGGTGCCGGAAGCAGTACCGCCGCCTTTACAAAATCCATCATCGAGACCATCCTTTCGGATGAAGCTCCGGCAATAACCGATGAATACGGCGATGATACTTACAAGGCATACTTCAACGGCAATACCAAAATCACGAGATTGGCGAAGAAGGTCACGGCGTATATCGAACCCTTCAATTTCTCGGCATACATAGATGAGTTCCCGGATGCCACCCATGATTCATTGGCAGACAGCTTCTCTGATGCACTCCCGGATGCAACTTCTCACGATATTGGAGAACAGCTTGCGAGGCTGTTTGAGTCCATCCTCAAAGAAGCGGCTATGTCAAAACGGAAGACTCCAAAGAAAACAGAGCCGGAGGTTGTTCCGTCTGACGATCAACAAGAAATCATTGATAATATCAGCGGTGCGTTGCTGATGTTTGCAAAAGCCGCCGATGCTACAGTTCATGACATGGCAGAAAAGAGTCGTCAAAACAAGAAAAAAGCGGGTCCACCCGAAGATGAACCCGATACAGTTACGGCGGAGGTCGTGGATGACGAAAAGCCATCAGGTGCCGCCGATACAGATGCTGAACCGATAGACGCAGAGGTCGTTTCCGACCCGGATGTCAAGGTTCAGATCATCAATAACCCCACGATAGTAAATCAGAACGGAGAAAAGAACATCCACATAGAGCATTTGGATGTTTTGAACCTTTAATCGGAGGCACGGATGAAAGACGAATTGCAGACTGTTTCCGCTGCCGGGGTTCCGGCTACCGTTGTCAATCAGAACGGCGAAAAGAACGTTCATATTGACCGAGCGGATACGGTAAATCAGAATATAACCTTCAACTTCCCATATGTTGCCCGGACTTCAGACGGGAGAATGCAACCGACTTCCAGAACCATCAATCAGAACTATTACAATCTTTTCGTTATGGGAGCCGAGCCGTTCGACCACGACCACTTTCTTGTGCCGCCGGACAGAGCCTTTTCCTATTACTGGACGTCAGAGGAATTGCGTATCGAACTTGGGGAGCTGACGGATGAGGCAGTCGAAAAGATAAAAACTTACCCGGCCCTTTTTATGCAGGAAGCGGAAGGCTACTACGCAAAAGCGTCCGATAAACAGCAGGCGTTCTTCGGTTTCGTAGATGGCGTGAGACTTCAAGACAACGGCATCAAAATCCGCTGTCAGCTTCTGTGGCCGATACCTATGCAGCAGATAAGCAACATCGGCTTTGAACTCGGAATGAAAGATATGACAAAGGCAATTACAGAAATGAACCATACGCATTGGGCGATAAAACGCATCAACCTCATTGAGGAACTGAAGGATGCCGGTATCAGCCTGTTTGGATTATAAAGGAGCGAAATTAGTGAGAGAAAAAATACCGTCCGAGATTGTTCGGCTTGCCCCGAATGACGCCACCTATAAAGACTGCGGTGTATCCGTTGTGCCTACGCTGATAAACTTCTTCTTTGGCAACAACGGCTGCGGCAAGTCCACCATCGGCAGAGCAATAAAGGTAGACAGCGGCGTGTCTTGGCGAACCGGGAGATCGGTATCGGACTATACAATCCATGTCTATAACCAGGAATATATTACGGCGAACCTTGCCAGCTACCATAACCTTCCCGGCGTTTTCACCGTGAATGAGGTAAATGTAGAAATACAGAGACAGGTTGAAGAAAAGTACGCCGAAAAGAAAACCGCAGCCGATGCGTTCAGAGCGGCTACGGAAAATAAAAAGAAAAAGCAGGACGCACTCGATCAGTCGTTTGCCACCTTCCAAACCGAGTGCTGGGACAAGACCGCCGAAATCAGAACGGCATTCCGTGCTACCCAAGGCGGTAAAATGCAGAAAAAGACCTTTGCAGAAGAGGTTCTCGATAAGAGTGGAAAGGCAAATGAACACGATGTCGATGCTTTGAAGCGGCTCTACGATGTAGCGTATTCTGCCGATGCAAAACGCTATACCGAGTTTACTGCCATTCCCGATACTTCGGTTCTTGATACCATCGCCGGACGGGAGATTCTCGGTGAATCCGTTGTTAGTAGCGCAGACACGCCGTTTGCTCAATTTGTGAAAGCTATCAACGCCACGGCTTGGGTGCAGCAAGGTCACAGCCAGTACCACGGCACGACCGAAGGAAAGTGCCCGTACTGTCAACAGGATTTACCAACCACCTTTGAGGATGACATCAAGGCTTGCTTCGATGCGCAGTACCAGGAATCGGTCAAGGCTATCGCAGATTTTTACGATGCCTACCGCAATGCGGCAAATGCCTTATTTGCACCGCTTCAGACAACACCGACGGAGTTTTTGCCCGGTACAGACCTCACGCCATACACCGACAAACTGGCGGCGATTAAAGGCGTTATTTCTACAAATCTACAAGCCATCACAAATAAAAAAAGCGACCCCTCAAAGGTCGTTACCATTGAGGAAGTCGCGCCGATGCTGGACGAGCTTGCGGCAATCATCGAAGGCTTCAACAAGCTCATACGAGAGAACAATGCAGTTCTGGACGAGAAGCCCGGAAAGCAGGCAGAATGCAAGACCGCCGTGTGGGAACATATCGCCTTCATGCTGAAGGACGAGGTTGCCCGCTATAAGGCAAGCAAAGCAGCACTTGAAAAAGAAATGTCTGACCTCGCTGCGGAAATTGCCAAGCAGCGGTCTGCCGAAAGTGAAATTGCAAGAGCAATCGCCGACCTTAACAAGGGATATATAAATACGAGTGCCACCATCGACAGCGTAAATATGCTGCTCCGTGATTCCGGCTTCCAGGGCTTCAGCATTCGTGAGAAAGCCGACACGCCAAATGTTTATGAGGTGGTTCGCCCGGATGGGTCGATTGCCGAGAACTTGAGCGAAGGCGAACGGAACTTCATAGCCTTCCTGTATTTCTACCATCAGGTCAAAGGTAGCGAAAACGCTGACGGTGGTCAGAAGGATAAAATCGTAGTGATTGATGACCCCGTTTCAAGTATGGACAGCAGCTCGCTCTTTATCGTCAGTTCGCTTGTCCGGGAAATGATAGAGGTCTGTGCGAATAATGCGGTCGGCGGCGATCCTGTTGCCACAGGCAGATACATCAAGCAGATTTTCATTCTGACCCATAACGCATACTTCCATCGTGAGATCACCTATAACCGAGTTCGGGACTATCAGTTCGTAAACTTCTATCTCATTACGAAGGTCGATAACAAGTCCTCCATCCGAAACTGCGTGAAGAAGAACCCGGAAGTGCTGACCGAGGAAATAAACTACAACCCCGTCCAGAACTCCTATGCGGCTCTGTGGGAAGAATACAAGGTGGTCAACACTCCGATACCGCTTATGAATGTCATCCGCAGAATCCTTGAATACTACTTCCTTCAGCTTTGCGGATATGACGGTGCCACGCTCCGGCAGCGTATCCTGAAGGACAACAAGGATAAGTTCATTACGAAGGACGAGTCTGGCAACGAGGACTACACGCAATATCAGATGGCATCTGCCATGCTTTCCTATATATGTGCCAATTCAGTCGGCATTAATGACGGCATAAACTTTGTAGATGACTGTGTTGATATTGAGCAGACGAAGGAAACATTCAAGATGGTGTTTACTTTGATGAACCAGGAACAGCATTATGAAATGATGATGGGTTCCAATTAGTTGAAGCATAATTAAGGAGAATAATGCAATGAAGATCAGCTACAACAAACTGTGGAAGATGCTAATCGACAAAAACATGAACAAGCACGATCTGAAGGAGCTTGCCGGCGTCAGTTCGGCATCCATTGCGAAGCTCGGCAAAGGCGATAATATCACGACCGATGTCCTCATCAAAATATGTGAAGCTCTCCATTGCCGCCTGGAAGATATTATGGAGACGGTCGATTAAAGTCCGTTTTTTGGTACACCACTTGTGAGATAATTACTATGGTGAAATCCACCGACCATATCTATATGGAATAAGAAGTTTTGTACTCAAAACGAATGGGAGAAGACATGGACTATGTAGCAGAAATCGAAAACACCATCACCACAGTAACTTCGCTCCTCAGACACGATGTTCCGAAAGGAAAAATCCGTGTGATCGACAGGGGCTGTCCGCATACACCGAAAAGTCTCTCGCCCGGAACGATGGGCGTTTATACTTTCCTTTACGAAGACCGTTTCTTGAAGATAGGAAAAGCGGGTCCGAGCAGTAACGCCCGGTTTTTGAGTCAGCACTACAATCCGGGTTCGACTCAAAGCACTCTCGCTGCGTCCATTCTGATGGATGAGGACATGGAGGGAAAAGGGATAACGGAGAGCAACATCGGAAACTGGATCAAGCAGAACTGCCGCCGCATCGATATTATCATTGACGCAGACCTCGGCATTTTCACGCTTGAACTGGTTGAGGCAGTTCTTCACTACAAATACGAACCGAAATACGAAGGCTTCAAAAGTCAGCGATAAAGGAAAAATGTGCTATGGCAGAAAGAAGGATAATAGAATGAGTAAAATTAAAGGACTTTCACTTTTTACCGGAGCCGGCGGAATGGATGTTGGCTTTGAGGCTGCCGGTGTAGAAATAGTGGCTGCAAATGAACTTGTAAAATATGCGGCTGATACCTATGAAGCAAATCATCCAGATTGTGAATTGCTACGCGGTGATGTTAATCAGTATTATGAAGAACTTGGAAAATATAGCGGAGCTATTGATGTTGTATTTGGCGGGCCACCTTGTCAGGGATTTTCTGTTGCTGGAAAAATGGACCCTAATGACGAACGTAGCCAGCTTATTTGGTCTTATTTGAAAGTTGTTGAAATTGTTCAACCAAAGGCATTTGTGATGGAAAATGTAAAGGCTTTGGGTGAACTTGAAAAATGGAGCGAAGTACGTCAAAGATATTTATCTCGCGTTGAAGAAATGGGATATCATTGTCACTATTTTATTTTTAACGCTTCCGACTATGGCGTTCCGCAGAATCGAGAGAGGGTCTTCTTTATTGGGCATAAGGATGAATTCCAGCCGGATAGCTTTCTTGCTGAAATGGATAAACAAAAAGCCACGCCGCTTACTCTTCGAGAACTTTTTCAGTCTTTGCCTAAAGCGGGCACGGATGGAAACCCCTTGACGTGTACTGCTCGAATAACTCTGGCGGCTACTCCAGTAATGCGAAAGAGTCCGTATGCCGGTATGTTGTTTAATGGTATGGGGCGTCCTATGAATCTTGATGCTGTTTCGTGTACCTTACCAGCTTCAATGGGAGGAAATAAGACTCCAATCGTAGATACACAATTATTAGAAGATGCCAATGCTGACAACTGGATAAAAAATTATCATGATGGTATTGTTGACGGCACAATAGTCCCAGAATATCGTCCAGCACCTGAACGCCTACGCCGATTGACTATCAATGAAGCTGCCCTTATCCAGACATTTCCTCGTGATTATATTTTTAAGGGAACTAAATCAGCAATTTACACACAGATTGGAAATGCAGTCCCTTGTAAGTTGGCTGAGTGTGTTGCCAGAAGCGTTTTGAATTTGTTTTTTCAGGAAGGAGATAGAAAAGGTGAATAATGCAGATGTAAAGAAAATCCTTGAAAAAGCCTATGCGGATGCATCCTCTGGAAAATCCGTTCTTTGTAAATCAAAAGGACTTATTGACTTTGTCCTCGACAATACTCATCTAACCTACAAATACATTCTTGTTACAGCACTTGCATCAAAAGCAACAGATGAAAGCATTAACCCACTCTGTCTCCAGGCAAAGTCATCTTTACCAGGAGCCTATGATGCCAGAACGGTATGCCACGGTGTTATTGTCCCCTTCGAGAAAAACACCCTCGGTAAGGCTTTGGGCGGTTCAAACGAGCCGTTTCTCAATAAACCTGCAAGGTTTACGGAGTTAAGCAAGGACAACGCAGTACGACGTGGTAACGATCAGACCATCCTATATAGATTAGTTGATGATCTTCCGAAAATAACAACAAAAGAAGAAGCATATAGCGGCTTAGTATATGCTATGAAAAAGCTGATTGCAGTTCGTGAGAAGAAGGCGGCACTTACTGAGTTTTCTCTTGAAAACCTTGATTCAAATGCTGCCACACTCTATAGCTTTATAGATAAACTACTATGCGAAAACTATGAAGGCGAAATTCTAACTCTCGTTGTCGCAGGGTTATTTGAACAATATATGGTTGGGCACGATAATTATAAGGTCGAAGTTCACCCGGTAAACGAGAGTGGTGCCTCAAGCAAAGAAATCAGTGACCTTGACATCTACCTTGACGGAAAACTGTTCGTGTCAAACGAACTAAAAGACAAGGATTTCACTGACCACGATATGGAACACGCAGCAGATAAAGTGATTGCTGCAGGAAAAGGTCAAATCAATTTTGTGATAGGACGTCATGGTGGATGTCCTCAGAAAGTGATTGTTTCAACTATTCGCAAGTATTTAGCGAAAGGCTTTGTGATTAATGTAATTCCTGTGGATTTCTTTGTGCTTACCATTCTCAGCATGATAAACACAATAAATATCGAATACTTTTTGAAATATATTTTGGCTACAGCACGGGACACAAAATTTAAGGAAACCACTATTAGCTTCATTCAGTCGGTTGCCGCTGATTCTTTTGACTTTTCGGGCAAATAAAAAAAGTCAAGTCAAGCTATGAATAAAACAACATTATTTACGAATGATTCTCCCGAGGTTGTTTATCTCAAAAGCCGAGACCGCCGTTTGGCGAAAGTGATTGAACTTGTTGGAGAGGTTGAAGGTCGAGAACACAACGATCCATATACTTTTTTGGTTCATGAAATAATTGAGCAGATGTTGTCCGTAAAGGCGGGAGCGCGGATTTATAATCGCCTTGAAGATTTATGCGGTGGCTCAATTTGCCCTGAAGCGATTGAAAGTTTAGCCGATGAAGAAATTAGAAATGCTGGAATGTCGACTGCAAAAGTTGAGTATATACGTATCTTAACAAACGCAGTAAATACCGGTGCTTTGAACTTTTCACGGCTTGAAGATGAAACCGATGCGACTATTATTAAAGAACTGACGAGCTTGCGGGGAATCGGAAACTGGACGGCAAAAATGTATTTGATTTTTGTCTTAGGTCGCTTGGATGTTCTTCCTTATGAAGATGGAGCTTTTTTACAAACATATCGTTGGATGTACAAAACCGATGACATTTCGTCTGCCTCAATTAAGAAGAAATGCAAAAAGTGGTCACCATATGCTTCGGTTGCAGCTCGGTTTATGTACAGGGCATTGGATATGGGACTAACAAAACAGGAGTATCATCTGTTCAAATAGAACACAGGCTGATTTCGTTTTGAAAAGAGGCGATGAACTTTGTTTGATACTTTCACGGTGTCATTCTTCGGGCACCGCCAGATTGACCGCTTCTTCGATGCGGAAGAAAAGGTTACTGCTATTGTCAGAAGTCTCATCGCGGAAAAGGAATATGTCGAGTTTCTGATAGGCCGTGACGGTGAATTTGACCAGATTGTCTCCTCTGCGGTGCGACAGACGAAAAAGAGCATCCGGGATGACAACAATGAACTCACCTGGATAATGGCATATCCAAAAGCAGAGTACGCAAACAACGAGGAATCCTTTGACGCGTATTATGACCGAGTAGAAGTATGCGATGTTTCGGCTCGTAGCCATCCGAAATCAGCTATTCAGATCAGAAATCGAAGCATGGTGGATAGCTCTGACTTGGTAGTCTGTTACATAGACCATCCGTCCGGCGGAGCATTTCGGACAATGCAATATGCCCAGAAATGCGGCAAGAAAGTAATCAACCTTGCTCTCGAAAATGAGCAATAGAACCTTTACACGATTGAAACTCCGCCGCACTCTTCTGGAACTCAAAAATAATGACGTACGGACAGAGGCAGAATTGATTGCACTTAACCGTACCAAACTGTTTGAAGAAGAATAAAAAATTATGGAGGTGTAGAATGGCTATACCAAAGATTAATGAGAAAGACATCCTTGAGGCATTAAAGTATATCGATGAAAACGGAGTTCCTTCCTATAATCAGAGTGTAAAGTATTCACTTGTGACGGAGGACGGAAAAAGATATCCCCCGAAGTATGTAGTGGCTGTAGCTAACCATTTAGCAAACGGGGTGGATATTTCAACGGAGAGCTATAACGCCGTTGAAGCAAAGAATTTCTTTGAGAGCCACGGATTTACGATTGAAACGAAGCAGCAGGAGAAATTCGAGCTGACTATTACCGCCGAAAGCGTTGTATCCACCGATGAACGCTTTACGATGGACAATTTGAGCCTCGGCGATAACTATAAGCCTCTCGATGCCTATTTCAAAAAAGCAACCGGTGAAGTCATCAAACGCTCTTACAGCAAAGGTGAAAGGCGGAACTCTAACCAAACCATGCCACGCATCGCCTGCCAGTTGTTCGAGAAACAGATTTCCGGGCTGTCAGTTGAGGAAAAGGAAGGTTTTCCGATCTGCAAATACAATCCCGACAGCGAAATGATCTGCGGTATCTATCCGAGCGTGGACGAGTTTAAAAAGCATCGGAACACCATAGAGTATCTGACATACGGCTATGACAACGGCAGACAGTTCGTCCTGTACTGTTGGAACATCTTCTCTACGATTATTTTTGTGCAGGAATGCTTGAGACGTTTCGGCGAACCCGGCGATCAGTTCATCATTACTTACCGTGAAAAGGACGAGAAAGAAACAGCGGCAGCGGAGACCGAGGCTGCAGTGCAGGAGGAGCTTGTACAGCAGTTCAAAGGCTATCGAAATCCTTTCTCCTCCATGCTGATTGAATCGAAAAACTTAATTTTCAGAGGTGCCCCCGGCACAGGCAAGTCTTACCTTGCAAAGGAAATCGCCACAGACATTATCAGTGATGGCTATTTTGACGATTATACGCTTCTGTCCGATGAGCAGAAAAAACAGGTGGAATTTGTACAATTCCATCCGAGCTATGACTACTCGGATTTCGTTGAGGGCTTAAGACCGAGGGTAAATGATGACGGGACGATGGGATTTGAACTTCAAGACGGCATTTTCAAGAAGTTCGTAGCCCGTGCCAGGAAGAATTTCGAGGATTCCCAAAAATCACGGGAAACCATCGAAAAAGAGCTATCTGTCCAGGAATCCTTGACGGAGTTCTTTACAAGCATCGAACTCGGTACGGATACTTTCAAAACGATTAACGGCAATGAGTTCACTATCACGAGCGTGGACGATGCGCACATTTATATCTCCATTCCTGGAAATGCGACCGTAAACAAGCTCACGCTGAATTTAGATGAAATCAGAAGGATGCTTGAATCCGGGCAGAAGTTCGACAAGATAAAAGATGTAACAACATTCTTCGGAAAGACATTCGCAACACAGGGGTATTCTTACGACTTTGCGATTTACAAGGCTATCCGTGCAAAAAAGAGTGCCGTTTCAAAAGCGAAGGCAAAGCAGGCAGAACTGAAAAAATATATCTTCATTATCGATGAAATCAATCGCGGAGAGATTTCAAAAATCTTCGGAGAACTGTTCTTTGCTATCGATCCCGGATATCGCGGGAAAGCCGGAGAAATTTCTACGCAGTACGCAAACCTTCACGCCGACCCTGACGAGAAGTTTTATATCCCAGAGAATGTCTACATCATCGGCACCATGAACGACATTGACCGCTCCGTGGACAGTTTCGATTTTGCTATGCGCCGGAGGTTCCGCTTTGTCGAACTTCGGGCTGATGAGCGGCTTGAGATGCTTGCTCTTCTGGAAGATGAGGATTTGGAAGCCGAAGCAATCAGGAGAATGGCTGCGCTCAATAAAGAAATCGCAAATGTTGAGGATTTGAATGAGAATTACCAAATTGGTGCTTCTTATTTTCTGAAGCTGAAAACACTCACCTTTGACCAGCTTTGGACGGATTACCTTCAGCCGCTTCTACGGGAATATGTTCAGGGAATGTATGATGAGGAAGGTCTCATGAGCAGATTTGCGAAAGCATATGGGTATCAGAAACCCTCAGTAGGTGATGTGAATGAAGCTACTCAAAATCAAGGATAATTCACAACATAAAAAAGATGCCTTTTCTGATATTTCTGCTTTGGCAGAAAAAATTGCCGACAAAACGCTGGATCAGCTTGAACGAGAGGGCGTGTTTGTATTCCCGGAATATATAGACGATGCCGAGGATATTACACGGGATCAGATGATTCTCCAGAGCGTAAATGACTCATATCGTTCCGGCAATGTCATGGGGTTTATTGGTTGCGGAAACGAGCGGCTTATTATTGAGTCTCGGTTCAGTGGTGAAGAGGATGATTTCTTCTTCCAGTATCTCCTTGACAGGGTATTGGACTTTCCGAATCTTGTTGATTTGGAAACCGATGCCAACCAGGATAACAGACTCTTTAATTTCTTGCTGTTCCTGTTTCCGTATTACCTCAAGACGGCAATGCGAAAGGGTCTCTTCAAAAAATATATCCGGCATAACTACAATGACGGTAATGTAAAGGGAACTATTGATATTGCACGGCACATTGAGAAAAACACTCCTTTTACCGGGAATGTCGCATATAGCCAGCGGGAGTTTTCCTATGACAACAGTTTGATGGAATTGGTGCGGCATACCATAGAATTCATCAAGAGGAAACCTTATGGAACCAAGATTCTCGTCAAGGTCAAGGACGAAGTAAAACTGGTCATAGACGCAACTTCGGGATATGAGCCATACGACAGGCAGCGGATTATTGAGCAGAATAAAAAGAATGCAGTCCGTCACGCCTATTTCCGTGAATACCTTGCGTTGCAAAGACTGTGTCTTTTGATTCTGCGACATCAGAAGCATCAAATCGGTTCCGGCTTAAAGCAGATATATGGCATCCTCTTTGACGGTGCCTGGTTATGGGAAGAATACGTCAATTCACTGATTGAGGATATTTTCTACCATCCCATGAATAAAGGCGGCAAGGGAGCCCAACGTCTGTTTGAAGGAAATATTGGACTTATCTACCCGGACTTTATCAGCCGGGACAACGAAGCTCGAATCATCGCAGATGCTAAGTATAAGCCAATCGATAACATCGGAAACAGAGACTATTTACAGGTGTTGGCTTATATGTTCCGATTTGACGCAAAGGCAGGTTTTTATCTCTACCCGGAAGCAGGGGGTGCGGATGACTTGAAATTGCGAATGAATCAAGGCTCGACTTACGAATCAAATGTAATGCCTCGTGACGATATCAGTATTACGAAACACGGATTGAAAATCCCTTCGGACGTAGCAGATTACGATGGATTTGCCGCAAGGATGAGAATCAACGAACAGGAGTTTGTTCGAGCTTTTTTCAAATAATAATCCAAAGAAACCTTTTAATTTTCCTCGAACCTTTTAATTATTCTATGAAAAATTAAAAGGTTAGGCAGAGTGGGTTCACTTTTCCCGGCGGCAGCGTTTGCACGGAAACTCCATAAACGAAAAAAGCGAGGCCGGTAGGTTCGTAAATGAACCCACTAACCTCGCTTTTGGCTTTATATCAAGGGATTTTCATAGGGAATAATTAAAAAGTACGGTAGCAATTTGTATCATTGCTACCGTACCTTTGTGGTGGAGGCGAGGGGAGTTGAACCCCTGTCCGAAAGCGTTTTGACAGCAACTTCTCCGGGCGCAGACGCTTATTTACATTCCCTTGCTCCGGCGTGAAACGTCACACTCCGGAACTCGGTAGCTTCATTATGCGTGGCGCGCGCAAAGCTTAGCGCACTCACGTTCACCACTAATCGACGCCCCATCCCGGGCCGTGGTCCTCCCGGGTGGAACGCTCGCTAATTAAGCAGCGAGAAGAACAGTATTATCGTTGTTCTTTAATTTATAAAGGTTGCCCGTTTTATGGATGTCAGGCGCATCCGCCCGCTATTCCTGCCTCCGCACCCCCGTCGAAACCGTTACGCCCCCATGGGGGCGGGCCGCACGGCGCGGCCCGCAGAGGAAAGAGAAAACTGTATGCTGAAAGCGTTGATCACGCCTTGACAGGCTCTGGATACTCCACGCCGAAGGTCTCGACAGTGACCTTCTTCATGACCTGCGGAGTTCTGGGCTTGTCGTTATAATCGGTGCGGACGTTCGCAATGGTGTCCACAGCCTCGATGCCTTCAATGACCTTGCCGAAAGCCGCGTACTGCCCGTCAAGATGCGGAGAGTTCTCGTGCATGATGAAGAACTGGCTGCCTGCGGAGTTGGGAGCCATGGTGCGCGCCATGGAGAGAACGCCGCGGTCGTGCTTCAGATCGTTCTTGAAGCGGTTCGCGGTGAACTCGCCCTTGATGCTGTAGCCGGGGCCGCCCACGCCGGTGCCCTTCGGGTCGCCGCCTTGGATCATAAAGCC
>ENA-ORSK01001127-ORSK01001127.1-human-gut-metagenome-genome-assembly--contig:-NODE-1127-length-22983-cov-4.827765_pt1 | contig 22983 bp, 18 predicted proteins | sample MGYA00242192_ERZ509159 | MGnify/ENA primary metagenome ERZ509159 (study PRJEB26280, sample SAMEA2338663) | human gut metagenome | biome: human gut; feature: human-associated habitat; material: faeces...
GACATTGCTGAGCTGGACGGTGAGGATCGCGCGATGTTCCTTGAAGAGCTCGGCATTCAGGAATCCGGCCTCGACCGCCTGATCAAGTGCTCCTACGCGCTGCTCGGCCTCATCTCGTTCCTGACCTACGGCGAGGACGAGTGCCGCGCCTGGACCATCAAAAACGGCACCAAGGCTCCGCAGGCCGCGGGCAAAATTCACTCCGACATCGAGCGCGGCTTCATCCGCGCCGAAACGATCAATTTCGACGACATGATCCGCTGCGGCAGCGTCGCGGCGGCAAAGGAAAAGGGATTGCTGCGCAGCGAGGGCAAGGAGTACGTCGTCAAGGACGGCGACATGATCTACTTCCGCTTCAACGTATAACGACCTCTGCCTGCCATGCAGGACCGGCCCCGCCGGTCCTGCTTTTTTCGCGGTTTTTCAAGCAGCTGTATGCCTGCCGCGGTGCGCCGCGGTTTTCTTCTGCGGAAACCCGCTAAAAGCCTTAACGGTGTAAAGCGCGAATTGGCGAATTACCTAAAAATATTGTGATTTTTTCTACAAAACACAGACAAAAAAGGCTTGTGAATAAATCGTGAACGCGCTATAATGATGCTGTGATTGTGAAAAGTCTCACGATCCAATTATGAGGAGAGATCAGAAAGGAAAACGGAATTATGGAAAAACGATATACCCTGCCCGTAGCCATCGCGCTGGTGGTGGGCACTGTCATCGGTTCCGGCGTGTTCTTCAAGGCCGAGGCCGTTCTGACAAAGACCGGCGGTAATCTGTCTGTCGGTATTCTGGCATTCATCATCATGGGCATTGTCATGATCATCAGCGCCTGCACCTTCGGCGTCGTGGCACAGAGTCACGAGGGCGTGGAGGGCCTGGTGGGCTACGCCAGTGCCTCCTGCGGCAAGTGGTACAGCTACTATGTGGGTTGGTTCATGGCCGTCATCTACTACCCCTCCCTGGTGTCCGTGCTGAGCTGGCTGCCCGCCCGCTACTTCGGCGTACTCATGGGCTGGGACGACCCTGTGGTCGGCGGCCGCACCATGATGTTGGCCGGTGTTTTCATGGTCGTTACCTACACCATGAACGCTCTGGCTCCCAAGCTGGCCGGTAAGTTCCAAATCGCCACCACCATCATCAAGCTGATCCCCCTGCTGCTGATGGCCGTTGTCGGCACCATCGTGGGTCTGACCAGCGGCATGACCGAGTTCAACTTCTCCAATGTCGTTACCGAGATGCCCTTCACCGAGGGCCTGTTCGGTGCCATCGTGTCCCTGGCCTTCGCCTTTGAGGGCTGGATCTGCGCCACCTCCATCGGCAGCGAGCTGAAGGATTCCAAGAAGAACATGCCCCGCGCGCTGCTGATCGGCACCGTGATCGTTGCCATCGTGTACGTGATCTACTATGTCGGCCTGGCCGGCGCGGTGGAGTCCGAGGTCATGATGGCCGGCGGTGAGGCCGGCGCCAAGATCGCCTTCCAGAACATCTTTGGCCAGGTGGGCGGCGCTGCCATCTTCGTGTTCGTTGTGATCTCCTGCTGGGGCACCTGCAACGGCCTGACCATGGCTGTTACCCGCGGCATGTTCGATCTGGCCGTTGAGAGCGGCAGCCCCAAGCTGGCCATGTTCAAGAACGTGGACGCCAACACCAACATGGCCAACAACTCCGCCGTGTTCGGTCTGCTGGTCAGCTCCCTGTGGCTGCTGTACTTCTACGGCGGCACTATCATGGGGGGCTTCGGTCCCTTCAAGTTCGACTCCTCCGAGCTGCCCATCATCACCCTGTACGCCATCTATATCCCCATCTACATCGCTCTGCTCAAGCGCAAGGATCTGTCCGGCTTCCGCGGCAAGGTCATGCCCGTGCTGGCCATCCTGTGCTCCCTGTTCATGGTGTTCGCTGCTATCTACTCTCACAAGATAAACGTGGTGTATTACCTGATCGTCTTTGTGGTCATCGAGGTCATCGGCGCGTTCTTCAAGAGCGGCAGGAAGGCGTAACAAGCGTATAACGCACGTCCATGTGTGTTCCCCTTTTGCATTGGGACGGGCGTCGGCTCTGCCGGCGTCCGTCCCGCCTTTTCCGCAGGCGGCAGCGCGCCCTTCGGCCGCCTCAGCCGCCGCACCGTGGGCCGCGGCGCGGCGCTCCCGAAGGCGCAGATCACCCTTCCGGGCGGCATCGGCATCCTGCTGATCCCGGGCAGTATCCTCCTTCCCCACCTGCCGACCCATCTGTCCGGCCAAAAATGTGCCATGCCGCAAAAAAACGACAACTGCATATAGCAATGTGCCTTGCAGTTTGCTATAATGCTTCATTAAGAGCAAGATAAAGTGACCATTAGCGCAACATAAAATAACCTGAATGTAAAGGAACCTGCCACATGAATTTCCCTCTTTACCCCCGCTTTCAGGCCGTTCTTTTCGACATGGACGGCACACTTTTAGACACCCTATCGGATATGCAGGACGCTGTAAACCATATCCTGCTTGAAAATGGTTGGCCGCAGCGCACCCTCGAGGAAATACGCGCCTTCGTCGGCAACGGCGCCGCGAAGCTCATGGAGCGCGCCATCCCCGAACCCATTGCGCCCCAACGGTTTCAAGAGATTTTGAGCACCTACAAGGGCTGGTACCAGGCCCATAATTGCGTAAAAACCGCGCCGTACCCCGGCATTCCGGAGGTCCTGGCGGAGCTGGAAAAAATGGGTGTGAAGACCGCCGTTGTCTCCAACAAGCCGGACGCCACCACCAAGGCGCTGGCGGAAAAGTTTTTCCCCGGTATGCCGGCCCTCGGCCAACGGGACGGCGTGGACCCGAAACCATCGCCAGCCCTTGTGGCACAAGCGCTTTCGGATCTCGGCGTCCGCCCGGAAAATGCCGTGTATGTGGGCGACAGCGAGGTAGATGTGGCCACGGCCCGCAACGCCGGTCTGCCGCTGATCGCCGTCAGCTGGGGGTTCCGCGGCCGTGAAAAACTGGAAATTGCCGGCGCGGAACACATCGCGGACACCGCCCCGCAGCTGCTGGAAATGCTGTGCAGATAGCGCCGTCCGATAAAATTTTTTCTTGACATCCGCAAAAAAGGTGATACAATAACCCCATACTTCAAAAACCGTTGAGTAAGAGGAGTAATCGCACAGGAAACTTTCAGAGAGCCGCGTATCGGTGAAAGCGCGGCAGCGGAACGTGCGGTGAATGGACTTACGAGGGCGGGGAGAAAGCCAGATGGCGAGTAATACCCGACGGCAGCCGCGGCCGTTATCCCGGCGGAACGCATGACAGTGCGCGCAAAGTGGGCGTTTTTACGCCAATGTGGGTGGTACCGCAGATTTGTATTTTCAGTCTGTCCCATGGATTTTCCATGGGACAGACTTTTTTGTTGTCTCGAAAAAACATTTGTCATACAGAAAGGAATCACGATTATGGGTAAGATCATCCTCACCGGCGACCGTCCCACCGGCCGCCTGCACGTGGGCCACTATGTGGGCTCCCTCCGCAACCGCGTCATCCTGCAGAACAGCGGCAAGTTTGAAAAGCTGTTCTTTATGATCGCCGACGCCCAGGCCCTGACCGACAATTTCGACAACCCCGGTAAGGTGCGGGAGAACATCCTCCAGGTGGCGCTGGACTACATGGCCTGCGGTCTGGATCCTGCCAAGTGCCATATGTTCATCCAGTCCGTGGTGTGTGAGCTGACGGAGCTGACCTTCTACTACATGAACCTGGTGACGCTGGCCCGGCTGGAACGCAACCCCACCGTGAAGGCGGAGATCCAGCTGCGGGGCTTCAACCACAGCATCCCCATGGGCTTCCTGACCTATCCCGTCAGCCAGACGGCGGACATCACTGCCTTCATGGCCGACACCGTGCCCGTAGGCGAGGACCAGCTGCCCATGCTGGAGCAGGCCCGCGAGATCGTCCGCCGCTTCAATGAGCTGTATGGCGAGACGCTGGTGGAGCCCACGGCCCTGCTGCCGGACAACGAGGCCTGCCTGCGTCTGCCCGGCACCGACGGCAAGGCAAAGATGAGCAAATCCCTGGGCAACTGCATCTATCTGGCCGACAAGCCGGAGGACATCCGCACCAAGGTCATGGGTATGTTCACCGACCCCAACCACCTGCAGGTCAGCGACCCCGGCCAGACCGAGGGCAACCCGGTGTTCATGTATCTGGACGCCTTCTGCAATAATGAGCACTTTGCCAAATACCTGCCGGACTACGCCAATCTGGACGAACTGAAGGCCCACTATCAGCGGGGCGGCCTGGGTGATGTGAAGGTCAAGAAGTTCCTGAACAACGTCCTGCAGGAGACGCTGGAGCCTATCCGTAATCGCCGCGAGGAGCTGGAAAAGGACCCCGGCTATGTGATGGACGTGCTGCGGCAGGGCACCGAGGCAGCACAGGCCGCTGCGGCCGATACCCTGGCCAAGGTCAAGCACGCCATGCAGATCGACTATTTTGCGTAACACAGCGTATCGCGCTGACCAATACTGAAAGGAGAACACAACCATGAAAGAACTGAAAAACCGCGACATTCCCTACAAGATCTATCTCTCCGAGGACGAGATGCCCCGGTATTGGTACAATGTGCGCGCCGACATGAAGACGAAGCCCGCTCCCCTGCTGAACCCCGGCACCCTGAAGCCCATGACGGCGGAGGAGATGGGCCACGTGTTCTGCGCCGAGCTGGTAAAGCAGGAGATGGACAACGACACTGCCCTGATCCCCATTCCGGAGGACGTGCGGAACTTCTATAAGATGTATCGTCCCTCTCCCCTGGTGCGTGCCTACTGCCTGGAGGATAAGCTGGGTACCCCGGCGCGCATCTACTACAAGTTCGAGGGCAACAACACCTCCGGCAGTCACAAGCTGAACTCCGCCATCGCTCAGGCCTACTACGCCAAGGAGCAGGGTCTGACCGGCGTGACCACCGAGACCGGTGCCGGCCAGTGGGGCACGGCGCTGAGCATGGCCTGCGCCTATCTGGGGCTGGACTGCCATGTGTTCATGGTGAAGTGCTCCTATGAGCAGAAGCCCTTCCGCCGCGAGGTCATGCGGACCTACGGCGCGGACGTGACCCCCTCTCCCTCCCTGACCACCGAGGTAGGCCGCAAGATCCTGGCGGAGTTCCCCGACACCACCGGCTCTCTGGGCTGCGCCATCAGTGAGGCGGTGGAGTGCGCCGTCTCCACGCCCAACACCCGCTATGTGCTGGGCAGTGTGCTGAATCAGGTGCTGCTGCACCAGTCCGTCATCGGTCTGGAGACGAAGGCGGCGCTGGATAAATACGGCATCAAGCCGGACATCATTATCGGCTGCGCCGGCGGCGGCTCCAATCTGGGCGGCCTGATCTCCCCCTTCGTGGGCGAGATGCTCCGCGGTGAGGCAGACTATAAGATCATCGCCGTGGAGCCGGCCTCCTGCCCCAGCCTGACCCGTGGCGTGTTCAAATACGACTTCTGCGACACCGGCAAGATCTGCCCCATGGCCAAGATGTACACCCTGGGCAACGGCTTTATCCCCTCCGCCAACCACGCCGGCGGCCTGCGGTATCACGGCATGAGCAGCATCGTCAGCCAGCTGTACCACGACGGCATGCTGGAGGCCCGCAGCGTGGAGCAGACCGCCGTGTTCGAGGCGGCGGAGCTGTTCGCCCGGTGCGAGGGCATCCTGCCCGCGCCGGAAAGCAGCCACGCCATCCGCGTGGCCATTGACGAGGCGGTGAAGTGCAAGGAGAACAACGAGGCCAAGAACATCGTCATCGGCCTGACTGGTACCGGCTACTTCGACATGGTGGCCTACGGCAAGTACAACGATGGCGAGATGCGCGACGTCATCCCCACCGACGAGGACCTGCAGCGGGGCTTCGCCACCATCCCCAGCTTCCCCGGCAACGAGTAAGCACATAGGAATACAGGAAAAAGACCGCCTTTCGGCGGTCTTTTTTATCTGCAGCAGGCGAATTTTCCTCCGGTACTTGACAAACTGCCCGGTTTTGCTATAATAGTCAGGTATCTTGTCCGCGAGCGTGCTGGAATCGGCAGACAGGCAAGCTTGAGGTGCTTGTGTCCGTAAGGTCGTGTGGGTTCAAGTCCCATCGCTCGCACCAAAAAAGAAGAGACACACGTTCGTGTGTCTCTCCTTTTTTGGTGCGGCACTTTTGCTGTGCAAAAGTGGTCGCCTGCGGGCGGATGACTGAACGCGCGTGGGGAACCCCGCAAAGGTTTCCCCACTCACACTCCCCCTTCCTTGCGGTATGTGGAAGTACGGACAACAAAGCCTGTGGGCAGTCACGGAAAAGCCACCCTAAAGGGTGGCTTTTCTTTTTGGCGCGGGCGAGAGGGACAGCGTATTTGACAATGGCGGCAGTTCCCTGTACAATGGCAGAAAATACCGCGAGGGAGGGCTATCATGGAATTCTGGAAGATGAACGGGGCAGGCAATGATTTTATCGTGGTGGACGACCGTCGGAACGCCATCCCCGAGAACAGGTGGCCGGAGATCGTCCGCGTCCTGTGCGAGAGGCATATGTCCATCGGCGCAGACGGCTTCATGGTGGTGAAGCCCCCCACCTGTGGCGGCGACTACAAAATGCTGTTCTTCAACTCCGACGGCTCCACGGGTGAGATGTGCGGCAACGGCGCGCGGTGCATCTGCCGCTACGGCTATGAAAACGGCCTGGCCGGCGAAACACAGCGGGTAGAGACCACCGCCGGTCTTGTGACGGGCTGGCGAATGGGCAAACGGCTATACCGTATACGGCTCAACGATCCCTGCCATCTGCGGCTGGACGGCAGGTTGGAGGTGGACGGCATCACCTATGACTGCGCCTATGTGGAGCTGGGCGACCCCGGCATCCCCCACGCGGCAGTACCCATCGCCGGCTTGAGAGACTATGACACGGCGGCACTGCTCCGGCTGGGCCGGACCCTGCGGCATTATCCGGATTTCCCCAAGGGCGCCAACGTGAACTTCTATGAGATCATCGGCCCGGACCATGTGTACGAGCGCACCTATGAGCGCGGGGTGGAGGATTTCACCTACGCCTGCGGCACAGGCACCGGCTCCGTGGTGACGGTGCTGACGCTGCTGGGCAAGGTCTCCGGAAAAAACGTCCGGGTGGATATGACCGGCGGTACCCTGTATATTGACGTAGAGCGGGACGGCAGCGGACATGTCACCGATCTATTTCTCACCGGCCCCACTAACATCGTCTGCAAGGGTGAGATTACCGACGAGGCGCTGACCATCTGACACTAATTACAACTATTTAACTAAGGTATGTAAGCATATGCTTTACATAGAGAGCAGTCAAATCAACCAAAATCAGTTAGGAGGAGTAAAAACTTATGGAAAAGAAAGCTGTAGTCAAGAATTATATTTTCCTTGGCATCATGCTGGGCGCAATGATCATTGGCGCGCTGGTGGGCTGGCTGGCCCCCAGTGTGGCCCCTGTCGTAAAGCCCCTTGGCACCGTGTTCATCAACATGATGTTCTGCGTGGTGGTTCCCCTGGTGTTCGTGTCCATTGCGGGCTCCATTGCCAACATGAAGAGCATGAAGCGTGCCGGTAAGATCATGGGCACCACGGTGGCGACCTTCGTCATCACCGGCGCCATCGCTGCTGTCATCATGTTCGCGCTGATGAAGATCTTCCCCCCGGTACTGGTTCCCTGGAACGACATCCCCTCTGAGGAAATGGGCGAGTACGCCTCCGTCTCCGACATGATCGTCAACTTCTTCACCGCCAGCGACTTCGTGGGTCTGCTGACCCGCAAGGCCATGCTGCCCCTGATCGTGTTCTCCGTGCTGTTCGGCTTCGCCACCAACATGGCGGGCGGCTCTGAGACCCTGGTCGCCAAGTGGCTCAACAGCATGACCGATGTCATGATGAAGTTCATCAAGATCATCACCTACTATGCTCCCGTGGCCTTCTTCGCCATCTTCGCCGGCTTGGTCGCTGACTACGGTCCCCAGATCGCCGGCTCCTATGGCCGCGCCATGGCTGTGTACTATCCCCTGTGCTTTGTCTACATCTTTACTGCGTTCCCGCTGTTTGCCTGGTTCGGCGGCGGCAAGCACGGCGTGAAGACCATGTTCAAGCACATCACCAAGCCCGCTGTGGTCTCCTTGGGTACCTGCTCCTCTGTCGCTACCATCCCCACCAACCTGGAAGAGGCTGAGGATACCGGCGTCAGCAAGGACGTGGCTGAGATGGTCGTGCCTCTGGGCGCTACCATGCACATGGATGGCTCCTGCTTCTCCTGCGTGTTGAAGATCGCCTTTGTTTGGGGCGTATTCGGTCAGGATATGAGCTGGGGCAAGCTGATCCCCATCGTTCTGGTGGCCGTGCTGTCCTCCGTCGGTATGTCCGGCGTGCCCGGCGGTGGCTACATCGGCGAGTACATCATCTGCTCCATCTTCTTCCCCAATCAGATGGAACTGGCATTCCCCATTCTGGTGGCCATCGGCAACCTGGTCGATCCTCCCGCCACCATGATCAACTCTGCCGGCGACTATGTGGTGACCTACATCGTCTCCCGCTTTGCGGACGGCAAGGATTGGCTGGAAAAGGCTCTGGCCAAGAAGAAGGAAACTGCTGTCGCCGAGAAGGCTGAGTAATCTATTTCAGTATCTCCTCTGCTCTCGGCAGAATGGGCAGGGGGCTGTGGTGTGGTTGAGCCGCAGCCCCTGCGCCCAATTTCACTGACACATTCATACAAGATATTATCTACCTTAAATACAAACAAAAGCTTTAAATTTGTATATCCGGCTCGCTGTGAGCCCTACACATACATAAGAATTGAATCAGTGGGAAAAAGAAAGGATATCGCTATGATCTGTGAGAATATTACTATCGGAGCCAATGACCACCTCCACTTTGCTGGCCAGGACACAGTGGCCCTGGCTAAGCAGTACGGCACACCGCTGTATCTGCTGGATGAAGACTATATCCGCCATCAGTGCCGCGTGTATCAGAATGCCTTCAAGAAGCATTTCGGCTCCTCCAGCCGCCCCCTGTATGCCAGCAAGGCCAACGCCTTCAAGCGCATCTACGAGATCATGAAGGAGGAGGGCATGGGCATCGATGTGGTATCCTCAGGTGAGATCTACACCGCCCTGCAGGCGGGCTACGATCTGTCCCACGCCTATTTCCACAGCAACAATAAGACCGATGGGGATATCGTGTACGGTATGGATAACCATATTGGCTACTTTGTGGCGGACAATGTGGAGGAAATCAAGGCCATTGAGGCCGAGGCCGGCCGCCGGGGCATCAAGCAGAAGGTGCTGCTGCGCCTGACCCCGGGCATTGATCCCCATACCTATGAGGCCATTTCCACCGGCAAGGTGGATAGTAAGTTCGGCTCTGCCGTGGAGACCGGACAAGCGGAGGAGATCACCGTGTTTACCTTGGCCCAGCCCCATGTGGAGCTGATGGGCTTCCACTGTCATGTGGGTTCCCAGGTATTCGGTGAGGATATTTTTGAGCGCGCGGCCGTCATCATGCTGGAGTTCATTGCCGCTATGAAGGAAAAGCACGGCTATATGGCGCAGCAGCTGGATCTGGGCGGCGGCTATGGCGTCCGCTATGTCGAGAGTGATCCCTTCCTGGATGTGGACACCAAGGTGAGTCAAGTGGCGGCAGCCATCCAGGCGGCTTGCAAGCGGCTGAACATTGAAATGCCTGAGATCCATATGGAGCCCGGCCGCAGCATCGTGGGCGCGGCAGGCATGACTCTGTATACCTGCGGCACGGTGAAGAAGATTCCCGGCTATAAAAACTATGTCTCCATTGACGGCGGCATGCCGGATAATCCACGCTATGCGCTGTATAAAGCCAACTATACCTGCCTGCTGGCTAATAAAATGAATGAGAAGTGCGACTTCGAGGCCTCTGTGGTGGGCCGCTGCTGCGAGAGCGGCGACATTATCCAGGAGCATGTGATGCTGCCTGCCTCCGTGGGCCGCGGCGACACTGTGGCAGTGTGTACCACCGGTGCGTACAACTACTCTATGGCCTCCAACTATAACCGCCTGCCGCGGCCCGCCACCGTAATGCTCAGCGGCGGCAAGAGTTATATAGCCATTCGGCGGGAAACCTTCGAGGATCTGTGCGCCTGTGACCTGTAAGCCAAAGCAATAAAATCAAGGCCCGCCCAGGCGGGCTTTGATTTTATACCCATTGAAAACTTTGCGGTAATCGTGTAAAATTATTGTGTAAACTGCGGATACAGCAGGGCAGAGAGGAACGAACACCGCAGAAATGGGTGAAAAGAGGTATGCAGGATGGATATACTGCAAAATGTCATGGACTCATCCTCCCACGCCATGTTCACCATGGATCGACAGGGGATTGTAACTCATATCAATCAGCAGGCCAAGGAACGCTTTGGCCTATTCAACCACAGCCTGTACGCCCATTCAGCCGGTCGGCTGGAGCCGGGTGATCTGGTGATTCGGGCCACCACCGCCATGGGCGCCGATGACGGCAATCTGACGCCGGAGGACCTGGCGGTGGTTGGCATCCGGGATCCACGCCTGCGGCCGAATGACATTCTGGCGGCGGTGGGCGTATACAAGGGGCCGGGCGTCAAGCCTGTGTACAAATATCTGCGGGGCGGTGAATCCGTGGGGCTGCACCTGGATGTAACCTTTCAGGGCGTTCCTATTTCCGTACACATTGGTGACAAGCAGATTGCTGTGGAGGTGCGGGAGAAGGTATACTCCATTACTTATTTTGTTTCCATCTGTCAGGCGGTCATTTTGGACCACCGGACCCGGCAGGTGAAGTTTTGGGAAGAAAAAGGCTACTCCGCCCGAAAAGAAGGCCTTGGTAGTCTGCTGCGGGGCAGCACCTATATTGCAAAGGGCCCGGATCAGGAGATCTGCGTGGTGGGTTACCACTTCAAGGATTTTTTTGAAGGGGAGCTTTTCGAGGAGCACCTGCGGCAGGTGCTGGACGGGCAGGCTCCCGGCTTCTCGGATGTTGCCTATGAAATCAACGGATTTGCCCTGCTGGCCTCCATCCTGCCCATTCGGGATGGGGAGGAGATCGCGGGGATCATCGTCAAGTTCCGCAATATTGAGGACATACGCACCACGATTATGGAGCGCAACACAGCCATTGCTGCGGTGGAGCGGAAATACCGGGAGTCCTCCGAGCGCAGCCTGCCGGAGGAAGAAGGCTCTCTGCAGACCTACGGCAGCTCCGCCGCCATGCGCGCCGTCCGGCGGCGGGCCTATAAGCTCAGCCAGATGGATTGTAATATTTTCATCACCGGCGAGGTAGGCACAGGGCGGACGAAGTTGGCCAAGAGCATCCAGCAAGTGCAGCCCAGGGGTGGTCCTTTTCTTCGAACGGATTGCTCTGCCGTGGCGCCGGGCCTGCTGGAGGAGCAGCTGTTCGGCAGAGAAGGCGGTGTACCCGGATCCTTCCTGGAGGCCGACGGCGGTACGCTGCTGTTGGACGAGGTGGGCGGCTTGCCTATGAATGTACAGGCCAAGCTGCTGTATGCCATTCGTCGGCGGGAGATTATGCCGGTGGGCGCCTCTACTCCGGTGCCTGTGGATGTGCGGCTGCTCTTTATTGCCGGGCCGGAACTGCGGGACGAGGTGGATTCCGGTCGGTTCCGCCAGGACCTGTATTACCGGCTCTCAGCCTTTTCGGTGGAGATGCCGTCCCTGCGTGACCATAAAGAGGACATCTATCTGCTGGCCAACCAGCTGACAGAGCAGATTTGCCAGCGCTATCATATATCTGAAAAAACACTGTCCGGAGAGGCTTTCAGCAAGCTAATCAACTACGATTGGCCCGGCAATCTGCGAGAGCTGGAAAACGTGCTGGAGGGAGCGGCGGCGCTGTCAGATTCGGACATCATCTATCCGGAGCATATCCACCTGCCAACGGAGTCTGCGCCACTGACGCTGCGGCAGCACCTACGACAGGAGGAAAAGCGCTTTATCCAGCAGGTACTGGCTCAGTGTGGAGGAGATCGGCAGAAAGCTATGAAGCAGCTGGATCTGTCTCGGTCCGTGTTTTACGAAAGGCTGAAGGAGTACGGTCTGCACTGACAGACCGAATCCATACATATTTTGATACCATGAAAGGAGAACAAATATGAAGAGTTTACAGGAGTTTCCCCGGATTCCCCTTGCGGTGCTGCCCACCCCCATTCAGAAGCTGGAGAATATTAGTCGTCTGCTGGGAACCAATGTGTGGATCAAGCGCGATGATCTGACCGGTATCGGCTTGGGCGGCAATAAGGTGCGCAAGCTGGAGTTCCTGCTGGCAGACGCCAAGCGACAGGGCGCAGAGATCGTGTTCACCACCGGTGGCGCACAATCCAACCACGCAATGCTGACGGCAGCCTGCGCCAAAAAGCTGGGCATGACGCCCATCCTAATTCTGAAAAAGCGCGGCGTTACCGAGCGCAAGGGCAACCAGCTGCTGGAGTACCTCATGGATACCGACGTCAGGTTCATGGACACGGACAGCTATGATGACATTTATGCCGAGATGGATCGCGTGGGCCAAGCCAGTGGCAAGAAGTATTATAAAATCCCCTGCGGCGGCTCCAACGCCATCGGCGCCCTGGGCTATGTGAACTGCATGAAGGAAATTGCCGACACAAGTATGCATTTCGATTACGTCTGCTGTGCTGAGGGCAGCGGCGGTACCCACGCCGGCGTGGCACTGGGAGCTAAGCTTTTTATGCCGAAGACCCAGGTGGTGGGCCTGATGGTGGACAGCGATCCCTTTGAGATAATCACTACACGTATTATGCAGGAAACAGCCAAGCTGCTGGAGCTGGACTTTGTGCCCACCGAGTCGGATGTGCACCTGGTGAATATGTGTGGCCCCGGCTATGCCATTCCCTCCCCAGAGGGCAACGCCGCCATCCGCATGATGGCGGCCAATGAGGGCCTTTTCCTGGATCCCGTATATACCGGTAAGGCCTTTGCCGGCTTAATCAAACTCGCCCGGGAAGGGAAGTTCAAGCCTGATGATAACGTGTTGTACCTATATTCCGGCGGTGCTGGAGGGCTGTTCGCCATCGACGTGGACCTGGGCTGAAGCATGATTCAAACCGCGCGACAGGAATAATAAATCCGCCCCTATGCAGCATATCCACACAGGGGCGGGCATAAAAAAGGATCAGAGCCTTCTTGGCCCTGATCCTTTTTCTGTTTTACTGCAGCAGCAGCAGGCTGAACACCAGGGTGAACAGAGCCACCGTTTCAATAATACCGATGACGATGAAGTAGTTAGCCGTGCCCTTTCCAGTTTCACCCAGAGCATCTGCGGAGGCCGCGGCCACCTTGCCCTGGAAAAGGGCGGACAAGCCGATTGCCAGACCCGCAAAGATACCGGTGAACATAGCCAGCAGAGAGTCACAGCCGCCCTCCACGGCGCTGCGGATGAAGTTCATCAGCAAGAAGCCATAGATGGTCTGAGTCAGGGGAGCACCGGAGAAAGCCACCATGATAAAGGGGGCTGGCTTGCCGTTGGCGTAGCATTTTTTCCACGCGCCGACAGAAGCCTGTGCGGCAAAGCCGGAACCGAAAGCAGAGCCCATGGCGGACAGGCCCAGAGCGCACGCCATACCAATAAATGCGATATTCATAATTAATCTCCTATCCGTTTATTTTTTTATTTTGTCACCCTTTTTAAAGGGATCGTATGCGATGCCGGCCCATTCCATGCCCAACTGACCGGAGAACTCCAGCAGATTCAGCCGGACGCCGTGGACCACTACGGAAAGCAGGCCCATAACAATGTTCAGCCCGTGGCCGATGAGCAGGATCAGCACGGCGGCCACTACCAGGGGGCCCTTAAAGCTGAAGGCCATGTTGTTGAAGCTCTGCGCAATGGCCAGAGACGCCATGCCCACAGCAAACAGGCGGATATAGCTCATGATGTTGCCGAAAGCGCTGATGGTGTTAAGAAACACCGTGAAAGCATCACCGAGTCCTGCCTTGAGGCCCTGACTGAAGCTCTTACCCGGCGCCATGCCGCCGAAGCACACCACCAGCAGGAAACCGGCGATGACCACGCAGGCCACAGGAATCAAATTAACCTCCTGGCCGATGACCAGATACAGCACCACGAAATATAGCGCATCAATGGCGGCCAGCCAGCCCAGATCGGCCACCCAGCTCAGATCCTTCTCCTTCAGCTTGCGCCGAATATTCATAACGCAGGCCAAGGACAGCTGCACCGTGCCCAGAATAAAACAGAACTTCATAATGGTGTTTTGCTGGGTGGTGGTGGACACGTCAAAGTATGCCGGATAGTTGGCAAAGGTGGGGATCACCAGACTTCGCAGCAGCGGCACATCCATGGCCTGCTCCAGGCCAAACCAGGTACCTGTGAGCGCGCCCCATATAATGGTGGCAATGGACAGCACCCACAGCAGCTGCACGGCATTGGATTTTTTCTTGCCCTTCAGCGTTAGGACCAGGGCCAGCAGCAGGAACAGGCAGCCGGACCCTGCGTCACCGATGATCATGGCGAAGAAAAGGGTGAAAAAGCCCAGGAACCAAAAGGAAATATCGTATTCCCGGTAGCCCGGAACAGTGCCCAAAATATCAAACACCGGGATCATCAGCTTGGTCACTTTATTGTATTTAACCTTAGTGGGAACCTGGTCATCGTCTGCATCCGGATCCTCAAGAGCCCATGCCCAGTGGGCCTGAGCGGCGGCCGCCTTGAAGTCCTCTACTTGGGCGGCGGGCAGATAGCCCCGCAGCCAAACCAGGCCGTCTTGACTTTGGGAGGTATTGCTGACAGCAGAATACTCGGCATCGTTCTGGGTTTTGAGCATTTGTTCACGGATGCTGGGCAGGTGGGAAGCCGCCTGACGGAGGGCAACTTCGCAATCAGAAAGGCCCTTGGCACAACGCTGCTGCTCCTGCTCCAGCTCCTCCAAACCCTTATCGGGTATGGGAAACTCTGTGGCAGAATACTCGCCTGGTAGAGGGGAAAGGGTGGCAAAGGTCTGCATCTTGCCCACAGGAGACAGGCGGATGATCTGCACATCCGGAGCATTCAGCAGAGCGGCCATGGTCTTTTTTTCCGTGCGGTAAATGTGGATGTCCCAGCCTGCGTCCTTGAGGGAACGCAAATCCGTCGGGGAGAAGCGACCCCACTCGGCCAGTCTTTCCGCGGCGGCATGAGCGGCGGTCTGCTCCTCCTGCAGCGCTTTTTTGCGCTCCATGCAGGCGGATAGCTCGGAGAAAAAGGACTCAAATTCATCATTGGACAGAGGGACCTTCTCCGGGGGAACATTGCCGTACTCCTGCAGCACTGTGACCATCCGGGACAGATCGGCAAAGCGCTGGAGATGCTGCTGATCCGCAGAGGCCTTTTCAGAGAAATGGACGATACCCAGCTGCTGCAGACGATCCAGCAATGCAGTTTTTTCGGCTGCAGTGGTCACAATGTGGACCACCTTCATTTTTTCGATCATTGGCCCACCTCCTGCAGCTTTTTCTTGGCGATCTTACCCCGCACCACGGCGGAGGTCTGCTGATCGCCCAGATAGATGCCGATGACACGGATATTTTCCTTGGCCTCAGGAATCTTTACCTTTTCAAACAGGTTTACCCGCTGGGCCGTGGAGCGCAGCTCCTTTTCCAGCAGCTCCACCTGGCGGCGGAGAGTCTTGGCCAGGGCGTCCAATCGGGCAATCTCCCGCAGGCGGACAGCGGCCGTATCGACCCAAAGGGGATAGTCCTCCACGTCGTATCGGATCTCCTCAAAGCTTAAATCTCGGAAAACAGGTACAGTGACGCCGGCGATGTTCTCTTGGCCGCATTCCACATGGCTGGGGCGGACGAGAGATTGAAGCTGCTTGCCCTCCGGAAAGCTCTCATTTTCCGCAAAGACGGCCACCCAATCGTCCAGCCCGTCTACGGTGGCCCGGCGCTGCCGCTCCACCTCCTCCAGCTGGGCGGTTACATGCATCACCACAGATTGGAGCTGCTGCTTTTTCAGCTGTAGGGTGGGCAGATAACGCTGAAACTGCTTCAGGCGGTCCTTCTGCACCTTCAGCTCATTTTTTGTGAGTTTAACAGCCATAGGCGCCTCCTCACTCCTGGGCGGAGGGCTTAGGCCATCTCTCCTGAATGAGACTGGTTTTCAGACCCGTTTCATTGGGCTCAAAGCACTCAGCCAAGATCTCCCAGCCCAGATCCAGCGCCTCCTCCAGGGGAATGTTCACGCTCAGATCCATCAGCTTTGTTTCAAACAGATGGCCGTACTTCAGGAGCTTTTCGTCCCACTCGGACATAGCAAAGCCCATGGATTTCTTCTCCAGGCTCTCCTTATAGGCGCTGTACAGGCGGATCATGCCGTCCATCAGCGCCCGGTGGTCGCTGCGGGTCTTGCCGTTGACGTTCTGCTTCAGACGCGACAGGGAGCCAAAGGGCTCAATGTGACCGTTTTTCAGATAATACTGGCCCTCGGTGATATAGCCGGTGTTATCGGGGACGGGGTGGGTTATGTCATCGCCGGGCATGGTGGTTACACCAAGGATGGTGATGGAGCCGGCATCCTCAAAGTCAACGGCCTTTTCATAGCGGGCAGCCAAACAGCTGTAAAGGTCACCCGGATAGCCACGGTTAGACGGCACCTGCTCCATGGTGATGGCCATTTCCTTCTGCGCGTCTGCGTAGTTGGTCATATCGGTCAGGAGGACCAGCACCCGTTTGCCGTCCAGCGCGAACTGCTCGGCCACGGCCAGAGCCAGGTCCGGCACCAGTGTACATTCCACCGTGGGGTCGGAGGCGGTGTGAATAAACATCACCGTGCGGCCCATGGCACCGCTCTTTTCCAGGGTGTCCCGGAAAAACAGATAGTCATCGTACTTCAGGCCCATGCCGCCCAGGACAATCACATCCACCTGCGCCTGCATGGCAATGCGGGAGAGCAGCTGGTTGTATGGCTCTCCGGACACGGAGAAGATGGGCAGCTTCTGACTCTCCACCAGGGTGTTGAATACATCGATCATGGGGATACCGGTGCGGATCATTTTATTAGGAACAGTACGCTTGGATGGGTTCACGGATGGGCCGCCGATGGGGATCATATTCTCGGTCAGGGCGGGTCCGTTATCACGGGGCACACCGGCGCCGTCAAAAATGCGGCCCAGCAGATGATCCGAGAAGGATACCATCATAGGCCGGCCCAAAAAGCGGACCGGATCCGTGGTGCTGACACCCTGGGTGCCACTGAAGACCTGGAGTGTAACCAGGTCCTTATTTAGCTTGATTACGTTGGCATAGCTTTTGCCTACCAGGGCCAGGTCACCCAAACGGACGCCGGAGGCCCGGACGGTGACCACGTTTCCCACAATGGATTCGATTTTTGTATAAACTTTCTGCATATTGCTTCCCTCCTCAGCCCTGGACCTTGCTCAGGTAAAAGTCCTTCAGCTTCTTTTCCTGGGCCTCGAATTCCGGCGAGCGGAAATGGGTGTTGTGCCAATCCAGAAACTCCTGCCGAACCTGATTGAAGAAGGCGCGAATCTCTTTCTTGTCCTCCAGGTCGAAATCCCGGGTCAGCACATCGTAAAGTATATTGAACTCGTACACCTGGCGCTCGGGGTCGCAGGCGGCATCGATGGGATCAAAGGAGTTCTGCTGCAGATAGACCGCATCCAGCAGCTCACCCTTTTGGTAAATGATGTAGTCCTCGGCGGAGGTACCCTCCTCACCGATGACCTTCATCATCTGATTGATCTCGTTACTGCGCTTGAGGATGGATCGAGCATGTTCTACTCGCTCCATATCCACCACGCCCTTGTACTTGGACCAGGAATCGATAGGATGGATGGCGGGGTATTTGCGGGCATCGGACCGCTCACGGGACAGGCCGTGGAACGCGCCTACCACCTTCAGTGTGGCCTGGGTCACAGGCTCTTCAAAGTTACCGCCGGCAGGGGAGACGGTGCCGCCGATGGTTACGGAGGCAATCTCACCGCTCTTGAGGCGGACCTTGCCAGCCCGCTCATAGAAAGAGGCGATGACGGATTCCAAATAGGCGGGGAAGGCTTCCTCGCCGGGGATCTCCTCCAGACGGCCACTCATTTCACGCATAGCCTGAGCCCAGCGGCTGGTGGAGTCTGCCAGCAGCAGCACATCCAGCCCCATCTGCCGGTAATATTCCGCCATGGTCACAGCGGTGTACACCGATGCTTCACGGGCGGCCACGGGCATGGAGGATGTGTTGCAGATAATAATGGTACGCTCCATAAGGGAACGGCCGGTGCGGGGGTCTGTAAGCTCCGGAAACTCCGTCAGCACCTCCACCACCTCGCCGGCACGCTCGCCGCAGGCGGCCACGATGACGATGTCCACATCGGCATTCTTGGCCTCCATGTGCTGCAGAACAGTTTTTCCGGCGCCGAAGGGGCCGGGCACACAGAAGGTGCCGCCTTTGGCTACGGGCAGGAAGGTGTCGATACAGCGGAGCTGAGTCACAAGCGTTTCATCGGGCCGCAGACGCTCCTCATAGCAGCGGATGGGCTGCTTTACAGGCCAGGAAAAGACCATGGTCAGCTCCCGCTGCTCACCCTTTTCGTTTTCCAGCACCGCCATGGTGTCGCGTACATTGTATACGCCCTTTTCCCGGACGGATTTGACCGTCCACTCGTCTGTCAGGTCAAAGGGGACCATGATCAAATGGGTGAACAGACCCTCCGGCACACTGCCGATGGCATCGCCTGCGGTGACCACATCACCGGGGGCGACCCTGGGGGTAAACTCCCAATCCCGGTCGGGAATGGGATCCAGATACACACCGCGCTCCAGGAAAAAGCCGCATTTTTCCGCCAGCTTGGGCAGGGGATTCTGCAGGCCATCGAACACCTGGGTCAGCAGGCCCGGCCCCAGCTCTACGCTCATAAGCTGGCCGGAGAGCTCTACCTTGTCACCCACCTGGATGCCGTTTGTCATTTCATAGATCTGCATGCTGGCTGTGTCGCCGTTTATGCGGATGACCTCACCCTTAAGTCGTTCGTCACCCACCAGGACATAGCCCACTTCATTTTTTCGCACGGAGCCGGAGAAGCTGGCCGATACCAGGTTCCCGTTTACTCCGGTCACAAATCCTGTTACTTTGTCCATATTGATTCTCCTGTTTTGTTATAGGCTGGAAATCTGCTGCCGGATGTTATCCATCAGCCCGTCAAAGGCCTGCTTGCCCCGGTCATACCGGAAGGTGCGCTGGCGCTCCAGAAGCTGCAGCTTCATGGCGTAGCCATAAAGGGCATATTCGTCAAAATTGTGCAGGCCGATCATGTCATCCAAACGGCGAAATTCCAGGTCCAGTAATAGGCGCTCACCCTCCAGGGGATTTTCCGCATTTACTGCCGCTGTTACCGCCTGGACAATGCCTGAGTCCCGATCAGAGGGGACAGGGCAGACCCGGCCCAGCTTCACACTGCGCTGATAGGTCAGCTCCTGTGAGAGAGATTGGTAGAATTCGCCCCATTCGGACAGAAGCGGCCCCTTACCGGAGCGTACCGTCAGCTCCTCCAGAGTCTTATACGTCCCCTCACTCACCGCAGATCTGCATTGAGATAAGAACGTGGCATAGTCCATGGGCGGCTCGCCCTGGGTGCGGAGCATGGGCAGACTTGAGATGAGATAATAGTAGGAAGCCATGAGGCACCTCCTTATAGGCGAGTATCCCGGAAGAAGGGCATGAGCATTTCAGCGATCTCCTCATCGGAGCAATCGAAATAACCCGAGCCGTCCTTAGCGGCCAAGCGGAAGCCGGCGCCTACCTTCTTGGAGGGGCGAATTTCCAGGCCGTTTTTCAGCTCCTGGGCAAGCTCCTGACGGATGGCATCTGTCACCTGACTTACCTCCACTGTGTAGGCGGACACATCCTCACCCTGCAAAGCGGCACGAATGAGGGTAGCCAGGGTCTGCTGATCCAGTGCCTTGCACACATCGGCAGCCAGGATCTTTTCAAATTCCTTTTGAATCTCCTGATGGAAAGCCAGTACGGCGTCACGCTTGGCCTGCTCCGCACTGAGACGGGCGCTGTTTTTGAACACTTCGATCTCGGCGTTTGCATCCTGACGCAGCTTATCAGCGTCGGCCTTTGCCTGGGAAATAATGGAATCCGCCTGTGCCTTGGCTTGCGCCACAATGGCGGCGGCCTCCCTGTTGGCGCTGTCAATGCCATCTTGCTTGATGGATGAAACGAGGTCCTGAATTTGAAGTTCCATAGATATCACCTTCTTGATTATGTTTTTGTGCATATGTCTGCATTATAAAACTTTTGCGTGCAGGTTGCAAGTGTTTTTAATACGGGAGTCATTGAATATGCTGATAAAAAAGGCATAATAATATAGAGAATCCACCGACCCCCTAAGGGATCGGTGGATCATAAAGAATGAGAGAAAAAGAATTTACGCAGCAGATGCGGCTTGTTTTTTGCCGGAGATATACTGGAATACGACAACAGCGGCAACAACGGCCAAACCGATCAGATCGGAGGTCAAGCCAGGGATCATCATGCCGAGACCACCTGCCACAAGGGCAAAGCGCAGCACCATGGGAATCTTACGATATAGGTGGCCGTTAAGGGCTGCGGCGATGCCGAACAGACCCAACAGGGCGGTAACGGAGATAAGCAGCACATCGTACCACTCAACATTGCCAACAAAGAGCATACTCGGATTATAGGCGAATATATACGGCACGATGAAGGCTGCTATAGCCAGCTTTGTGGCGTTAATACCGGTCTTCATGGGGTTAGACTTGGCGATGGCGGAGCCGGCATAGGCAGCCAAAGCCACAGGCGGCGTGATGTCCGCCACAATGCCGAAGTAGAACACGAAGAAGTGTGCCGCCACAGGGGAGAAGCCCAGCTGGATCAGTATAGGGGCGCAGGTAGAGGCCATGATGCAGTAGTTGGCGGTGGTAGGTACGCCCATGCCCAGCACGATGCAGCACAACATGGTCAGCACCAGGCCGACGATGGTTGCATTACCGGCCAGCTGCACGATGGCGTTGATGAGGATGGAGGCCAGGCCCGTAACGGTAATGCACCCGGCAATCATGCCGGCCATGGCGCAGGCCACAGCCACGGTGATGGCACCCTTAGCGCCGGCTGCGAGAGCATCGACGGCGGAGAGAAGGCTGGCCTTCACAGTCAACCACAGGATCTTTCCAAAGCCCTGGCCTTTCATCTGGCGGATATTGGTGGCCAGCAGGTGGATAAAGCCGATGACAAAGGAGGCCAAGATGGAGATGGCAGCAGAGGTTGCCATGGTCTTTGCACCGGAGGACACCAGCCATACCAGCAGTACCAGGGGCAGTATCAGATAGAGATTTCTGAGCAAATAGCCCCACTTCGGCAACTCTGTGCGGGGAATACCCTGCAGACCCAGCTTCTTTGCTTCCAGATGCACAGCAATGAAGATGCCGGAAAAGTACAGAATAGCGGGGAGAATGGCCTTTACGGCGACTTCAGCGTAGGGCAGATCCATGTATTCCGCCATAAGAAAGGCGGCGGCACCCATAATGGGCGGCATAATCTGACCGCCGGTAGAGGCGGCAGCTTCCACCGCGCCGGCAAACTCAGGCTTATAGCCGGTTTTCTTCATCATGGGGATGGTCACGGAACCGGTAGTCACAGTGTTGCCCACGGAGGAGCCGGACACCATGCCGCACAGGGCGGAGGAGATAACAGCCACCTTAGCGGGGCCGCCGCTGGACCAGCCGGCCACACGGTTTGCAAAGTCAATGAAGAAGCTGGCGATACCGGTGCGCTCCAAAAACGCGCCGAAGATAATGAACAGAACGATGTAAGTAAAGCACACGTTAATGGGAGTGCCTATGACACCGGAGGTGGTGTAGAATAGCTTATACACCACATTTTTCAGCGCGTTGAAGAAGCTGGGGTTATAGCTGAGCTGGTTATAGAAGGTATAGATCAGCAGCGCAGCCACAACACACAGGATAGGGATACCCACGCATCGGCGGCACAGCTCTATCAGCACCAAAATGCCGATGACGCCGATGATCACATGGATGGGCTCAATGCGGGTGGCCAGTTGAATCAGGGTAAAGGCATTGATGGCAAAATAGAAAAAGCACGCGGAGCCCACCAGCATCAGCACGATGTCGTACCAGGGCAGGGAATTGACCTTCACATGGCCCTTCTTGGCCGGATAGGTCAAAAAACCCAGGATAATGATGCAGCCCACAAACAGGGTCAGGCGCACCTCGGGCAGGGCAGTGGAGAACAGGGTCATATACAGGCAGTACAGGGAGAAAACGGTCATGATCACCGTAATGATGATCTTGGGGGTGCCTTCCCAAATGCGGGTGGCAGATTCGCGGTCATACTTACGCATGACTTCGTCCAGATCGGTCTCCATGTCACTGCTGCTTTCAGCAGCGGGTGCAGTATCTACCGCAGGTGCCGTCTGGCTTTTCTTTTTAAAGATGCTCAACGGGAGCGTCCTCCTTTAGGCTTATTTTGTTATAGACAGTGAGGACTACGGCGGATAGCCTCCGCCGTAGTCATCTCACTTGACATTTTCGTTAAGAAGTCGAACAGAATTACTTGCCGGCTACGGTGATGTTGTGCTCAGCAAAGTACTCCACAGCACCGGCGTGATAGGGCACGGAGGTGATGGAGGAGGCATACTCCAGATTCAGCTCACCGTACTTGGCATGGCTGCTGACCAGGCTGGAGGCGTTATCGAAGATGTCGGCGCACAGAGCCTTGATGGCATCGGCAGGCACATCGTCACGGGCCAGGATCACAGCGCCCACGGCCACGGTGGTGGTGTCGGAATCCAGGCCGTACACGTCAGCCTTGATGGTGCACTTGGAGTAGTAGGGGGAGGACTTGAGCAGAGCGTCGATATGCTCGTCATCCAGGGAAACCAGGGACACGGGCTTTGTGGTGGATAGATCCACGATAGCGGTGGTGGGGGCGCCGGCCACGATGAAGGCGG
>ENA-ORSK01001129-ORSK01001129.1-human-gut-metagenome-genome-assembly--contig:-NODE-1129-length-22945-cov-2.661905_pt1 | contig 22945 bp, 19 predicted proteins | sample MGYA00242192_ERZ509159 | MGnify/ENA primary metagenome ERZ509159 (study PRJEB26280, sample SAMEA2338663) | human gut metagenome | biome: human gut; feature: human-associated habitat; material: faeces...
ACCATTGAGCGGTTGAAAAAACTGGAAGACGGGGGTGCTCTGGTGGTGAACTCTGCGTATGGCATTGACAATTGTGTCCGTCAGCAGATGACGGAGCTGCTGGTGGCAAATGAAGTGCCACATCCCCGGAGCTTTATTATTTCTACTGATGAGAAGTTTACTCCTTCCGTGTTCCCTTGCTGGATTAAGCGAGGCAATTCGCATGCCATGGTGAAAGAAGACGTGGTGTACGTGGAATGCCGGGAAGAAGCGGAAGTGGTGATGGCCGATTTCCGGAAACGGAACATTCCGGTGGCAGTAGTCAACGAACACCTGGTGGGAGATTTGGTGAAGTTCTACGGGGTACAGGGAACAGATTTCTTTTATACCTTCTATCCAACGGAACAGTCACACAGCAAGTTCGGACTGGAAGCCATCAACGGAGCCACGAGAGGTTTCCCATTCGATGTCAAGCAGCTTCAGGCATACGCCAATAAGGCAGCCGAGGTGCTGAATGTACCTGTATACGGAGGCGATTGTGTGGTATCGGCTACCGGTGAAATCCGCATCATCGACTTTAACGACTGGCCCAGCTTTGCCCGTTGCCGTGAAGAAGCCGGACCGGAAATCGCCAAGTGTATCTATAATCGTATTATCCACAAATTAGAAAAATAATGAGTACGGAAAAAAAAGGAGTAGAGGCTTCTTTCAAGTCCATGGATACAGAAGAGTTTCTGGACATCCATTTTAATCGCCCGATAGGTTATGTGTGGGCGTTGTTTTTCCAGCGTTTCGGGGTACACCCCAATGTAGTGACCATCTTGTCCATCATTTTAGGCGTAGCGGCAGGAGTGATGTTTTACTATCCCGACATGACGCACACACTGATTGGTATTTTCCTCTTGATGTGGGCCAACCATTATGATAGTTGCGACGGACAGCTGGCACGTATGACCGGCAAGAAAACCCGCTGGGGACGTATGCTCGACGGATTTGCCGGCGACCTTTGGTTTATCACCATCTATGTCGCCATCTGTCTGCGCCTGATGAACCAGCCGCTTCCTTTCCCTTTCCATCTGGGAGAGGCTTCCGGCCAGACCTGGAGCATTTATATCTGGCTGATAGCCTGGTTCTCAGGTACGGTGTGCCATAGCAAGCAATGCACGCTGGCCGATTATTACCGCAACATCCACTTGTTCTTCCTGAAGGGAAAGGCGGGTAGTGAGCTGGATAATTTCAAACAGCAACGTGAGATTTTCCATAGTCTGCCGTGGAAAGGGAACTTCTGGTGGAAGGCTTTCCTGTATTTCTATGGTAACTATACCCGCAAGCAGGAACAGATGACTCCCAACTTCCAGCGTTTCTACGCCTTTGTGCAGGAACGTTACGGTGACAACATTCCTCAGGAGTTGCGCGATGAGTTCCGTGCCCTGAGCTTGCCGTTGATGAAGTACACCAACATCCTGACATTCAATACCCGCGCGATAGCCCTTTACATCAGCCTGCTGATAGGAGAACCGTGGTTGTATTTCATTTTTGAGATGGTGGTGATGACCAGTCTGTTTGTGTACATGCGTCGTCGTCATGAGGCCTTGTGCGCATACCTTTACCATAAATACGCCAAGTGATGAAGGAAAAGTTTCGGAATATATTCTGGTTTTTCGGCATCTTTGCCATTGTGGTCATGCTCTGCACGTTTGATATGGATTATCAGGAGCTGTGGCAGAACTTGCGCAAGGCAGGGGTGTGGTTTCCGGCCGTGATTCTTCTGTGGGTGTTCATCTATTACCTGAATGCCTGGTCATGGTATGTCATTATCCGCGACGGGAAACATGCCAAGGTGCCCTTCTGGAAAGTCTATAAGCTGACCGTATCCGGTTTTGCCCTGAACTATGCCACTCCGGTGGGACTGATGGGCGGTGAACCGTACCGCATCATGGAGCTTACGCCTTACGTAGGTGCCAGCAAGGCCACCTCGTCGGTTATTCTCTATGTGATGATGCACATTTTTTCCCATTTCTGGTTCTGGCTGGTATCGGCGGTACTCTTTGTGATTTTTGAGCCGATGAACTGGGGACTGGGCATCATGCTGGCGGTAGTGGCGTTTGTCTGTCTGCTGGCCATTTATTTCTTTATGAAAGGATACCGTAACGGGATGGCGGTGCGCACGTTCAAGTTGTTGTGTCACGTGCCTTATGTGAAGCGCTGGGCCAGCCGTTTCCTGACCGAAAAGAGAGAAACATTGGAGCGGGTAGACGCACAGATTGCCGAATTGCACAAGCAGCGGAAAAGTACGTTTTATGTGGCGCTGGGACTGGAGTTCCTGGCACGTATCGTAGGTTGTGCCGAAGTGTTCTTTATCCTGAACATTCTGACCGACCATGTGAGCTTCCTGGCCTGTATCCTGATTATGGCCTTCACCTCCTTGTTTGCCAACCTGTTCTTTTTCTCGCCCATGCAGCTTGGAGCACGCGAGGGAGGATTTGCGCTGGCGGTAGGCGGACTGGCCATTCCGAGTGCGTTTGGCATCTATACGGGTCTGATTACCCGTGTGCGTGAATTGATATGGATTGTAATTGGCGTGTTGCTGATGAAGGTCGGCAACGGCACCCCAAATAAGACTAAAGATGAGTAAACTGACAGATGTAAAAGGCGTAATCTTTGATTACGGAGGAACAATCGATACAAACAGCCGTCATTGGGCGGAAGTATTGTGGAGTAAGTATGAAGAGTTTCAGGTGCCGGTGGACAAGGCAAGTTTCCGCGAGGCATACGTGCATGGAGAACGTACGCTGGCTCGTGTGCCATTGGTCAAACCGGAGCATAACTTCCACGATGTGTTGCGCATCAAGACCGACATTCAGGTGAAGTACCTGGTGGAACAAGGCAAGCTGGACGGAGAAGAAGCCCGCCGGGAAAACTATGCCGAAAAAGTGGCCGACAGCTGCTACCGTTATGTGCTGGACGTGCTGGAACGTACCCGTCCTGTAGTGAAAGCACTTTCCGAACGCTACAAGCTGGTGCTGGTATCCAATTTCTATGGAAATATTCAGACCATTCTGAAAGATTTCGGTTTGTTTGATTTCTTTGCCGACATCATCGAATCGTCGGTAGTAGGAGTGCGCAAGCCCGATCCTGCCATCTATCGCCTGGGCGTGGAAGCCATAGGACTGCCTGCCGAGAATGTGCTGGTAGTAGGTGATTCCTTCTCCAAGGACGTGGTACCCGCAAAAACTGTGGGTTGCAAGGTGGCCTGGCTGAAAGGTGAAGGCTGGGGCAACGAAGAAATAGATGAAACACTTCCGGATGTAATCATCACCGATTTGCCGGAACTCTTGTCGTATGTATAAAGGAGGGGCACGGATGAAGAAAAAAGGAATTGCCCTGGTGGAACGCCAATACCTGTTCCCCTTTGTACTGATTACGTCCCTCTTTTTCCTGTGGGGATTTGCTCATGCCATTTTGGATGTGCTGAATAAGCATTTCCAGGAGTTGCTTACCATTACCCGTACCCATTCGGCCATGATTCAGGCCACGATGTACATGGGATATTTCATCATGGCCATTCCGGCCGGATTGTTTATCAACCGTCACGGATACCGTAAGGGTGTGGTGCTTGGATTGTTGCTCTACGGAATAGGCTCGTTGTTGTTCATTCCCGGACAATATATAGCTTCGTTCAATATGTTCCTGTTCTCGTTATTCGTCATCGGATGCGGACTAACCTTCCTGGAAACGGCCGCTAATCCGTATGTGACGGAGTTGGGAGCACGGGAAACGGCTGCCAGCCGACTGAATTTCGCCCAATCATTCAACGGGCTGGGATGTATCTTTGCACCGATTCTGACCGGTCTCTTGCTTTTCTCCGACGAAGACAAAGGAGCAAGCGGTAATGTGGCTCTTCCGTATGCCGTGATGGGAGTGATTGTCCTGCTGGCTGCGCTGGCTTTTATGCGCGTACGTCTGCCGGAAATTCCTCATGAGGAGGAAGTGGATAGTGAAGGCCATCGCGTAGGTCTGTGGGCGCATAAGCTTTTTGTGTTCGGACTGGTTGCACTGTTTGCCTACGAGGTATCCGAGATTTCCATCAATAGTTTCTTTATTAACTACGTGACGGAAGTTGGCTGGATGAATGCCCGCGATGCTTCACTGGTACTTTCGTTCGGCGGATTGGGACTGTTCATGGTAGGACGTTTCGTGGGAAGCTGGATTATGCGCCGTGTCCGTGCCGAGAAGATGCTTTTCTGGTGTGCCACGGGAACGGTTATCACAACGCTGCTGGTGATTTTGGATTTAGGTTCTGTATCGTTTGTAGCTCTGCTTTGCGGTTATGCCTTCGAAGCCATTATGTTCCCCACCATTTTTGCTCTCTCTCTGAAAGGGCTGGGCAGCCATACGAAGCGTGCCTCTTCCTTCCTGATGATGTCACCGGTGGGCGGTGCCGTAGGTCCGGTACTCATGGGACTGGTAGGAGACTACGCCGATATGCACTGGGCATTTATCGTACCTTTCGTCGGCTATGTAGTGGTGTGGTTCTATGCCCGCCACATGATGCAGCAGAAAAACTAATGCCACTTTTTTTTACGGAAAGCATACATAAAAGAAGCGCGGAACTCTTCAGTGTCTCCCGACACCGTGAAAGTTCCGCGCTTCTGCGGTTAGTGATAATTATAGTAAGTTATTTGTTTTGAGGAGCCTGTGGACATGCTGGGCATACATTCGGGCATCCCGCGGGCATTTTTCCTAGTTTACCCATTTCGCCATGTCTCATCGGGAAGTTTCCTTTGTGCATTTTATCCGGTTGAGTCATGTTGAATACCTTTTCCAGCTGGCGGGCATTCAGAATCTTCTTGAATGAAGCATAGTACTTCTTCTGGGTATCGAGCACTTTCTGACGAACTTCAAAGCGCTGTTCGATGTCCTGCTGAATCTGTGCGTCTGTACGTTCGCACGGTTTTACTTTATTTTCTTTTGCGGCTGGACGGCATTCTTTCAAGGCGGTCAGGTATTCCTTGTAGAGAGAAGTAAACTGAGCTAATTGGGCATCGTCCAGCATCAGTTGTTTTCCCATGCGCTGAGCCTGTGCTTCCATGCGTTGTTCCGGAGTGAGTTTTACCTTGCAAGGCTTTTCAGCTTTTTCCGGACAAACCTGACGTGCAGCATTTTGTGCCATTACACTTCCAAAACCTAAACACACGGTAAGAATCAATGTAGATAATAAACGAGTTGTTTTCATTGTAGTCAAAATTTAAAAGTGAATAATCATTTTCAGTGCACTTACGGTTTTAAGACAATGAATCCTTCTCGTGGTTTATTGGGAAAATGCTTTTTTAACATTTTAGGGTGATTAAATTTTTGAAGTGTGAAACCCTTTGATGAAAGTTGTGAAAATGTAAACTAGTTTAGTAAGATGAATGCAATCAATTCTTTTTTCTTTCCAAAAGATGTGGTAAATATCACTGAATCAGCATGTTTTCAACCTCTTCTAGGCATCCGTCCGTCTTTTCTGGAGTAATGTGGAGCAGACGGGCCAGCAGGGAATAAATCGATACATTACGGAATTTCGGAGCCTCGTATCCCTTCTTGAAATCCGGTCCGCATGCCCGGAACATCACTTGCATATCGTCGTAGGTCGGGTCGAATCCATGGGCGCCCGGAAGTGTCTTGTTTCCTTCTTCCACCAGCCAGCCTAAATCAGGCAGCACAATGATGTCGCCCACACGTGGATTGCTTCCATAGTTCAAATAAGCAGGAATATCTTCTTTTTTCCATACCCGTACGTGATTCAGTCCCTGTAATGCCTGATACACGGAGTCGCGGTATTCCGGTTTCGTATAAATCTGTGCCGGAAGATTCCCGTCAATCAAGGAATACCATTTTTCGTTCAACAGGTGCTTGATGGGTACAAAGCGGTCTGTGCTGACAGTCGCCATTCCGTGGTCGGACGTCACAATCAGGTTGATGTCCTTTCCGAAAGGCAAGCTTAGAAGTCCTTCCCATAAGTATTTCATGAGGGCATCCAACTCTTCCACGCAGCGGCGTGTTTCCTTGCTGTGCGGACTATAAGTGTGCCCGTAGGTGTCAGAATCCTCGAAATAAATCATAACCAGCTGGGGACGTTCCTCTTCCGGCAGCTTCAGCATTCTCAGTGCCTCTGCCACACGCTCCATCTGGGTGAGCCTAGGTTTCTGGTCGTACACATGATAGTAGGTGGGGTGCTGTCCTTTTACGGCAATGTCAGAGCCTACCCAGTAGATGTTTCCTGTTTTGATGCCCTGCTTCTGTGCGGTAATCCAGATAGGTTCTCCGCCATAATAAGACGCATCGTTGCGGGTTTTCAGGTTGCTCATCTTGTAAAGCTCCTGACGCTGTGGGTCCCAGAACGTATTGGCTACGATACCATGGTGGTCGGGCACCAATCCCGTAGCAATGGTGTAATGGTTGGGGAAGGTCTTCGAAGGGAATGATGGAAGCATGGTGGCCTTTACGCCTTTACGGGCCATCCGGTCGAAGAACGGTGTGTCGTACATCTGCGGGTAGTCCCAGCGGAACCCGTCGAGGGATACAATGACGGTATAGTGCTTTCCGGCCCACATAGAGAGGCAGATGCACCACATCATACACAGCGAGATAAGTTTTTTCATAAGTCTGGTTATTGTTAGAGGATGATAAAAAGAAAGGTGTATTGCCGTTCTTTTGTGGGCAATACACCTTTTATGTAAAGGGTTAGTCTTTCATTAGAAAGTCAGTCTTACACCCACCTGGCAGTGCCAGCGTGAGCTGATGTCGTTTTTAGTGAGCACGTTGCTTTGGTCTTTGAATGTGTATTCTGGAACTAGAATTCCATCAGCATTAGTGCTACCTGATACAGTGACCGGAGTCAGGTTGTAAGGCAAATAATAGTTGGCACCCCACTTCTTGTTCAGCATGTTGGCAAAGTTGATAACATCAAATGTCACTTGAATCTTGCTACCGCGTTCTTTCAGGTAGAAGATGTCTTGAGCTACGTGCAGATTGATTTCATGCTCCCACTTAGTGAGGTTTGAATTGCGCTCGGCAAACTGTCCACGATGATTCTTGGCATAATCATCGTTCAGAATCCATTGGCGGAAAGCTTCACGGCTTTCTTCTTTTGACATAATCAAGTTGCCTTGTTTGTCAAAGTTGTCCACAAAGTTCATGTCCTCCAATTCTTTATCTGTCGGAATATATAGTAACGTGGTTCCTCGTGATCCGTCACCATTGAAATCTTTTGCGTCATCATATGAGAGACTATAACGTCCACCCGGAGAAGCATTGTAAGTGATTCCCACTGTAGTGCTCATCCATCCGTTCAGGTACTTAGGAGTTGTATAAGATGCTTGTAAGGAGATGCGGTGAGGAATATCGAAGCGTGAATATCCCAATTCTCCTTTAGAGTTGCTGTCTTTAGAGTAGTTGTACTGCCAGTTAGAATAGGCTACTGAACTTGTTCCGTCATTGACAGACTTGGAATGTCCGAAGGTATAAGAACCTGATAAGTCAAGACCAAAGTTGAAGTGTTTCTCTAACATAACCGAGAAGTTATAAGAGTAACCTTCATTAGTATTTTTCAGGTTGATGATGCTATTATAGTTACTTGATACTTGATTATAATAGGGTACGGCTGATTGCTCAAGTCCAGGAATAGCATATACTTCCTCAATAGCTAGGTTTTCAAAGAACACGTTGTTTAGTGTTTTTGAATAAATACCTTCAATTGTAAGTTTTACATCACCAGGTAATTGTTGTTCTAATGCAAGGTTGGTACGAAATACTTGTGGATATTTGAAGTCTTTATCTACGACTGCGATGTCAACAATGGGTTTCCCAGATACGGCTTCGTATGGATTTTTTGCATAATCTTTCATTCCAGGAACAGCCACATATTTCTCATTCAATGTAGTGCCTTTCTGCTCCATACCGTTGTTGGTGAATGAGTTGTTCAGCCATACGAACGGCACACGTCCGGTAAACAGTCCCAATCCTCCGCGGAGTAGCGTACGGTGGTTTTCATTCAGGTACCAACGGAATCCTACACGTGGGGATACGAGTACTTTGGCTCCTGGCATTTCGCCTACGCGAGCTTCCCATCCTTGTTGGGTAGCAAATTCATTGAAAGAAACATTGGTGGTTGGATCATTGAAGATAACTGGAATATCAAAACGTATACCATAAGTCAGCTCAAAATTATTGGTCACGTTCCACTTGTCTTGAGCATAAAAACCAAACTGCCCTGATTTCATCGCTGGGGCATAGCTTAAGTTTCCTCCGGTCAAGGTTGGATCTGTGTATTTATATCTGAATTCATAGGGGTTGTCATTGAGAAAGTCTTCAATGCTATTAAAATACCATGCTCCGTTATTACCTTGCATAAAAAGGTTCTGCATGCGGTAGATTTCGTTGTGTGTACCGAAGGTAAATGTATGGTTGCCTTTGTACCAAGAAAGGTTATCTTCAAATGTATAGATATCTTGGTTCAAGTAGTTGGCACCTGAAGAATATTCAGTACCCATATCTATCTTGGTATTATTGTTGTCGTTAGCCGACTTGATTTGTACGGTTGCACCGTTGTAGTCAATGTCGCGATTGTCGCGCACGAAGCTGGCAGACGCACGCAATTCATTGTAGAGAGATTCTCCCAAATGCGAGTTCAATTCGGCTACGATAGAATTAGTCTTGTTGTTCATACGGTAACCGCTACCGTTGAATCGGAAGGATGATGAACTCAAGCTCAGGTTGTCATCGTAAGAGTTGTTATGCTGGTAACGGATGGCAAGTTTGTGGTTCTGGTTGATGTTCCAGTCAATACGTGCCAATAATCCAAATGATTTATTTTCTATGTCACGCGGGCCATATGTTTCCTTGATGCCAGTATATTCTTGATATTTGCTGATAATCCGATCCGCCATGTCCTGGGTCAGATAATTATCAATATAACCCGGATAGATGTTGTTTGGATATACATCAGACTTATGTTCTGCACTTACGAAATAGAAAAGTTTATTTTTGATAAGTGCTCCTCCAATAGTACCTCCGAATGTACGAGTGTGCTGTTCTCCAAGTTTCTGTTTTTCATAATCACGTGCAGCATTATATTTCCCGTACATGTTTTCGTTGGTGAAATAAGAATAAGCTGTTGCTTGGAACTTGTTAGTACCCTGCTTGGTAATGGCATTGATACCACCTCCGGTAAATCCGCTCTGACGTACGTCGAAAGGAGCAACGACTACCTGAATTTCCTGGATGGCATCCATCGAAATCGGGTTGGCACCTGTCTGGCCACCGTTAGTTCCAGATGCTGACAAACCGAACACGTCGTTACTTACTGTACCGTCAATCTGGAAGCTGTTGTAACGGTTGTTTGAACCGGTGAATGTGATACCTCCGTTCTTTGAAGTCATGGCCATCGGCATGTTCTTCACGATGTCGTACACGTTACGGTCGACAGTCGGAGTGTTTTCGATTTTCTGTGTAGAGAAGTTGTGTGCAGCTCCGGCATTCGCTTTTGCATCGGCTACGACTACTACTTCGTCCAACAGTTCTGAACTTGGTTTCATTTCGGCATTCAGGCTGAGTGTGTTACCCAGTTCAAGTGAAATACCTGTAAATGCAGTTTTGTTGTAACCTACGTATGAGATTTCAATTTTGTAGGGACCACCGGTACGCATACCTTGGATGGTGTAACGTCCATCTACGTTTGTTACTGCACCGTAGAGAGTCCCTGACGGTTCGTGGATAGCTACCACTGTAGCACCGATAACCGGAGCTTTGGTTTCATCTAAAACTTTTCCGCTGATAGCAGAAGTTGTTACCTGAGCATTTGCGCCAACAGCCATGGCTGAAACGACTAATGCGGAAAACAGGAATTTGGAATGATGTACCATAAAATTTTAATTAAATTGTAAATCTATTTTCGCGTTTTAATTCGCTTAATACTTTGTAGTTAAGTTCGTTGATTCTTTTTGTATTACTTAGTTTTTTCTGTTGCAAAGTTAAAAAATCTTTTCAACGAATAATTAGAGAGTGGACGATTTAACAAATTAGGCAGTCGATAATTAACTTTTTTATTTTCCTATCGGATAGGGAATATAGAACGACAGACTCCTTTTTTCTTGATTTTGTGTGAGTTGCATAATTCAGGTAATATGTAATAAGTTTGTAATTTGTGGACTAATGAAAGAAGAATCTGACAAGGTTATTGTATGAATCCTGAATTTATTTTCATTTTGCTTTGTGGTTGACTTTATTATGGACATTTGTTTTTTTGTCTATTTTTGCAGAATGAAAGTAAGAGTTTATCAATATGAAACAAAAATTGGAGGAGAATAAAGGAATTCCGGCTTCGTTACTGTGGATACTGGCCATTATATCAGGACTTTCTGTGGCGAATCTGTATTATAATCAGCCGTTGCTGAATCGTATTAGTGAAGATTTGGCCATCTCGGAGTTTACAGCCAATCTGATACCTATGACCACACAGATTGGGTATGCGCTGGGATTGTTGTTTATTATCCCTTTGGGGGACTTGTATAAGCGGAAAAATATCATTGTCATTAACTTTCTCTTATTGTCGGTGGCAACTTGTAGTATTGCCATGTCGGTGAATGTGTTTTACATCTTGTTGGCCTCGCTGGTGACAGGGATTTGTTCGGTCATGCCGCAGATTTTCATTCCGATTGCTGCACAGTTCTCACTGCCACAGAATAAAGCACGTAATGTGGGAATGATGGTTAGCGGTTTGCTGACAGGAATTTTAGGCTCACGGGTAATCAGTGGTTTTGTAGGCGAATATTGGGGATGGCGTACGATGTATTATATTGCAGCCGTCATCATGTTGCTTTGTATTTTTGTGGTAGTTCGGGTGTTGCCGGATATGCCGCTAAATTTCAAAGGCACGTACAAAGGATTGATGAAATCGCTTTTTACGCTATACAGGGATAATTCTACCATTCGTCTGGTATCTGCACGGGCCGGACTTTGTTTTGGTAGTTTTCTGGCGTTGTGGGCGTGCCTGGCCTTTAAGTTGAGTGGGGAACCGTTTTATGCAGGAAATAACATCATCGGCATGCTGGGACTGTGTGGAGTGGCCGGTGCACTGACGGCTTCTTTTGTCGGGAGTCTGGTACATAAGTTTGGAGTGCGCTTTTTTACTTTTGTTGGTTGTTCGCTCATCATTGCAGCCTGGATAATCATGTTTATTTTCCAGAATTCTTATTTAGGTTTTATCGTGGGAATTATCGTGATAGATATCGGTATGCAATGTGTGCAGATAGGTAATCAAACCTGTGCATTGTCGCAGGCTCCCAAGGCGACCAACCGCGTGAATACCATCTTTATGACGACTTATTTTGTGGGTGGTTCACTGGGAACTTTTCTAGCCGGTACTTTCTGGCACGCTTGGGGCTGGACCGGAGTGGTCTGTGTAGGAATCGGTCTGACACTGATTTCATTGCTTGTGACACTTTTTACTCGAAACTGATTATTCAAATGAACGAATATATATGAAAAAGAATGTGATTTATTTGAACGACTGGCTAGCTATTCATCCGTATACGACAGTTTGTTCTTCAGATACGTTTTTTGTGGAGTTGGCCAACAAACTTTATGCGGCTTGTCATTTGGAGGAATTGCCTGAGACGTTTCGCAAGCATTTAAGTTTGTATGTGGCGGCTTATCTGGAAGACATCATTTCCGGTCTGGGATTGTGGCAAGGATTTACCACTGCTCATACCCGTTTGTATGGCAGGTGTCTTCCATTCTATCCCACGGGAAAAGATTATATAAAGGGAGAGGTAAATTTGGAGGATATACGCTTTATCATTTGGAATACATGGCAGAAGGCTCCTTTCTCACACGGGTATGTGAATCCGTTGGATACCTCAATCTTAAAGCAGGCACAGGATTTTCTGCCTTTACTGGAGGAAGCTTATGAGGTGGCTCCGGAGAATGAGTTACTGAAGGATTATTTTGCCGGCTATGCAGATGAAAAAGAGGCTGACCGGAAATTATCATGGCTTTTCGGGCACACTTACCTTACGGAGCCTTCTATGTTGCCTTACATTGAACGGGTGGCACCGGATGACCGTTTTATTATCCCTACGGGTCCTTTGGCGTTGTTCCTTCACGAATGGATTGAGTTGTTGGCTGGTAAGCAGGCGGTGTGCTGGAAATCGGTTCCTCGTCTGTATCAGGAGGAGATGGAAATGCCGGAAACTGTTTTGCAGAAGAATGCGGAGATTTATCGTCTCTTTACTCTGTGGACTGGCGGGCGGAAGATTATTTATCTCAACGGCTATGCGTCATTGAAACGCTTCCTGGTAGAGATTCTGCAGTGGCCGGATGATGAAAATCACACCTTGCCGCAGATGAAGAGTTGTCGGAACTTTGTATTGATGGTGGATGAGCAGAAAGGGCTTTTGCTGGCGAAGGATGTGTGTGAATACATCGCCGACACGGAAAATCCTTATTACGATCAGGAAGAGGCTTCGCAAAATGCATTCCGTATGTTGACGGAAGAGATGCTCTGTCCGCCGGATTTGCTGCATTATTGCATTGAGAAAAACTTGCTGCCCGATGCAGAATTGCCTGAAGTAGGAGAGAAGATGCTGGTGAAACTGAATGCGGACTTTATTGCACGGCATTCATTACTGTATTATTATCGTGGCGATTGATTTTGTCGAGTATATATCATAAAAAAAGCACGAACCGAAATTCGTGCTTTTTTTATGTTATGATGGATATAGATTAGCAAACTTTGTGTGAACCGTCGCTGATAACTACATCGTATACTTTCGGGCTGCGACCGAATTTTTCTTTGAAGCGTTCTTTTGCAGTAGAAATGAATGTTTCGTACAATTCATTCTTAACCAGGTTGATGGTACATCCACCGAATCCACCGCCCATAACGCGTGAACCAGTAACTCCACAGTCAAAAGCAATATCGTTCAGGAAGTCAAGCTCTTCGCAGCTTACTTCATACAGCTTGCTCATGCCATGGTGAGTTTCATACATTTTCTGTCCCACTGTTTCGTAGTCGCCTCTTTCCAATGCGTCGCATACGTCGAGCACGCGCTGGATTTCTTCGATTACATATTCAGCACGCATGTAGTCTTCTTCAGAAACTTCAGCTTTTACTTCGTTCAGCATATCCATTGTGCAGTCTCTCAGGAATTCTACAGTCGGGTGGTTCTTCTTGATAGCCGCTACAACAGCTTCGCAGCTCTGACGGCGTTTGTTGTATGCAGAAGATGCCAGTTCATGTTTTACTACAGAGTCAACCAATACCAAACGGTATCCGTCCGGTCTGAACGGAAAGTACTGGTATTCAAGTGAGCGGCAGTCTAGACGAATCAGGTGACCTTCTTTACCGAATACAGAAGCAAACTGGTCCATGATACCGCAGTTAACACCGCAGTAGTTATGTTCTGTTGCCTGGCCCACTTTAGCCAATTCAAATTTATCTATTTTGTTTTCACCGAACAATTCGTTCAATGCGAAAGCATACGTACTTTCCAAAGCAGCAGAAGAAGACATACCTGCACCCAGAGGCACATCACCTGCAAATGCAGTGTTGAAGCCTTTTACGTCAACTCCGCGTTTGATCATTTCACGGCAAACGCCGAAGATATAACGTGCCCAGCTTGCTTTCGGAGCATCTTCTTCGTTCAATCCGAATTCTACGTAGTCTTTCAAGTCGATAGAATAAGCGCAAACTTTATCTTTTCCGTTCGGTTTGATTTCGGCTACCATACCTTTGTCTACAGCTCCCGGGAATACAAAACCTCCGTTGTAGTCAGTGTGCTCACCAATCAGGTTGATTCGTCCCGGAGAAGTATATACTGAGCCTGTTGTACCGTCGAAATGCTTGATAAAGCGGCTTCTTACAAATTCTATGTCCATAATGATAAAAATTAAAGGTTAATAAATTCTGGTATATAAACAAGAAAGGATGAAGAATGAGTCCATTCTTCATCCTTGTGTTTTATTATTCAGTCGGAATGTCTTTGTTTACATTCTTGCATCCGATTAACGCATAGAACAGCAAGTATGCCAATGCGGCTGCAATTACGATAAAGCTGTTCAGATAACCTGCTGAGTCGGCTACTCCACCTTGTAACAGCGGAAGCAATCCACCACCGCAAACCATTACCATGAAGATTCCAGAAGCAGCTTCTGTGTATTTACCCAGTCCTTCTACAGCCAGGTTGAAGATACCACCCCACATGATTGAAGTACAGAGTCCGCAGAGTGCCATACACATTACGCTGACAGGGACAGCTTCCAGTCCGAATGACAGGCTAGCTCCGCTTTTGAATACCGGCATATTGACTACGCTGCTCAACGGAGTTACGAAGGCAATACCGATTAAAACCAATCCGAGAATAGAAGCTACGGTCAACATGGCCTTACTGCTGAACTGAGCACCGAGTGAAGCACCAATCAGACGACCGATAAGCATCAGGAACCAGTAAGTACCTACGATAGAACCTGCAATGGCCGGATCGATACCCAGACCGCCTTCATTCACTTGTGCAGTCATAAACAAGTTTGCAAAGTGAGGAACACCTACTTCAATACCTACGTAAACGAAGATGGCGATGGTTCCTAACTTGAAGTGACGGAAAGACAACGGGCTGTGTTCGCCTTTGCTCTTGTTTGCCTTAGACAAGCTTGGTTCAGGGATAGCCATGAAGAAAAGTACCAGGAAAGCGATGGCAAAGATAGCCATAGCGATGTACAATGCCGGCAAAGCCTTAGCGATAGTACGTTCTTCTACGTTGGCACCCATCAGGTAACCTACCAATACCGGAACGATAGTAGCTGACAAAGAGTTCAGTGAACCACCAGTCTGAATAAGCTGGTTACCTTTCTTGCCGCCACCACCCAGAGTGTTCAACATCGGGTTAACTACTGTGTTCAGCATACACATAGAGAAACCAGAGATGAAGGCTCCAGCCAAATATACAGAGAATCCGCCTTTAGAGGCCAATGCCTGAATACCTACACCAATGAATCCTACTGCAATAGCAATCAATGCTGTTTTCTTGTATCCGATTTTCTGTAAAAGAAGTCCCGAAGGAATACCCATAAATGCGTATGCAATGAAGTTCGCAGCGAATCCGAGTGTAGCTTCCAGGTTGGTAGCTCCAAATTCACTCTGTACGATAACTCCGAATGGAGCCGGCAAACCGGTTACGAAAGAAATCATAGCAAACAATGCGAACATCATTACTATGGGTAACAAATAGCTTTTTTGTTGTTGTGACATGTTGTTTAAAGGTGTTAGTTTGTTATAGGTTAATTAAAGAATTAGGTCTTTATTTTTCAACTCCGAACTTATAGATAGTTACCTGATGGTAGGTATCTTCCGGTTTCAACACGACTGACGGGAAGTGTCCTTTGTTGGGTGAGTCGGGGAAGTGCTGTGCTTCAAAGCAGATGGCACTTCTTGCCGGGAATGTAGCACCGTGGTATCCAGTGAAACCATTGTGCCAGTTGGCTGTGTATACTTGTACACCCGGCTCTGTGGTATAAACTTCCAGCGAACGTCCGCTTTCCGGTTCTACGCATTTAGCCGCAAATACCAGAGCTTCCGTTTCGCGTTTGTTCAGCACGTAGCAATGGTCGTATCCGGCTCCGTTGATGAGCTGCTGGAACGGTTCATTGATACGGCTTCCCACTGTGTGCGGTGTACGGAAGTCCATCGGAGTACCTTCTACTTTCAATACTTCTCCTGTAGGGATAGATACTTCGTCTATTGGAATATAAAAATCTGCGTTGATTGTGACAATGTTATTGTCTACGGTTGGAGTCGGATTATTCAAACCTGCCAGGCTGAAAAATGCGTGGTTTGTCAGGTTGATAATAGTCTTTTTGTCGCAGTTGGCTACGTAAGTGATGACCAGTTCGTTCTGTCCTGTCAGCGTATAAGTAACTGTGACATCCAGATTGCCTGGGAAACCTTCTTCACCATCTTTAGAGAGATAGTGCAGCGTTACGCTCTGCTCATCTTCCTGTTTGGCATCCCAAACGCGGGCATGGAAACCAGTCGGACCTCCATGCAGGGAGTTAGGACCGTTATTGATGGTCAAATTATGTTCTTGTCCGTCCATCAGGAAACTGCCTTTCGCAATACGGTTGCCATAACGTCCGATTAATGTACTCAGGAAAGGTTCGTGACTGTTGATTACATTGTCGATACTGTCATGTCCCTGCACCACATTGGCCAGTTTACCGTTTTTGTCCGGTACCATCACAGTTAAGATTGCTCCCCCATAGTTTGTAATTGCTACTTCGGCACCTTGCTGGTTAGAAAGAATAAACAAATCTGTCTCTTTGCCGTCTACAATTTTTTGAAAATCTGCTCTTTTTAAGCCGCTTAAATTATTTTCTTTATAAAATGTGTTGTTCATATTATTAAAATCTTTTAGTTCACACATTATTTTGTTGTGCAAATAAAAAGATTTTCTTCAATATACCCAAACATTTTCGAAGAAAGAACGTTCTTTAATTGTTTAAAGAAAGTAAATCGGCCACAATGAAACTGCTTCCTCCCACAAATATAAGGTCGTCTTTCTCTGCGTTTTCGAGTGCTGCGCGTACAGCAATTCCTACACTTGGGTAGCATTGACCTTTCAGTCCGTCTGTGGCGGCAAGCTCTTGTACTTTTTCTGCCGGCAACGCTCTTTTCACGCTGGCTTGGGTAAAATAATAGATGGCATCTGTTGGCAAGAGGCGCAATACACCGCTGATGTCTTTATCGTTCACCATTCCCATTACTATGTGCAGGTGTTTGTAGGTCTGCTGGGCGAGTTGCTTTACGATATACTGTATGCCGCCTATGTTATGGCCGGTGTCGCATATCAGTGTAGGTTCCGATTGTAGTTTCTGCCATCTGCCTTGCAGTCCTGTTAGCTCGCATACATGGGCGAATCCTTCTCTTACGTTATTGTCGCTGATGTTGTAGCCCGCTTTTTTCAGTATGCGCAGTACAGAGAGCAGTGTGTTGGTATTTTTTTCCTGACACATGCCTCCTAACTCTCCTTTCAGTTGGGGATAGTCTTCGTTTTCGTACATAAAACCTCCGTCGGGGGTATGAGTGTCCGATTTCAGCAGATGTTCATCTTCGGCAAATACAATGGGGGCTTGCTCTGCCAAGGCTTTGGCTTCGAATACGGGGCGAGTTTCCTGGTTGGCTTCTCCTATTACTACAGGAGTGCCTTTCTTTATGATTCCGGCTTTCTCTGATGCTATCTTAGCCAGCGTATATCCCAAGAATTGTACATGATCGAAACTGATATTGGTGATTACGCTCATGTCGGGCTGTATTATGTTCGTGCAGTCCAGGCGTCCGCCTAAGCCGACTTCAATAATGGCTACGTCGACTTTTTCTTGTGCGAAGTATAAGAACGCCATAGCGGTGGTCAACTCGAAAAACGATGGGTGAAGTGGTTCGAAGAATGCTCTGTTCTTTTCCACGAAATCTATTACGAATTCTTCTGGCACAGGCTTGCCGTTTACGCGTATGCGCTCTCTGAAATCTACCAGATGTGGCGATGTGTAAAGCCCTGTCTTATAGCCTGCCGATTGTAGGATGGCAGCCAAAGTATGCGAGCATGAGCCTTTTCCGTTGGTTCCTGCCACATGTATGGTGCGGAAGTTGCGGTGTGGATGTCCGAAGTGTTCGTCGAGTGTAAGGGTATTGTCCAACCCTTCTTTATATGCGTCTTTACCTACTTGCTGAAACAGTGGTGCACTGTTGAATAAGTAGGTTATAGTTTCTTTGTAATTCATTTCTTGTCGTATTTTTGTTCTATAAAAGATGCCCGTTAATTCATTGTTATCGTGTCGGATAAGATATTCTCTCCACGCCAACGCTGAAAGATGCGGCGTTGCCCAACTTGAAGTTCACCATGCCGCCTATCTTGTCGGCATCGAAATAATGCAGCGGATAGGGGTAGCCGTTTCTATAGTCGGGGGTAAGGTTCTTGTTTCCGTAGGCGTACAGACTAATTCTTTCTGTAAGCTGATAGCCAGCTATGCCGGTTATGCCAACGTTGCGACGGTTATAATATCCCCAATTCATGTTAGAGGCATACAGTCCGCCTGCCACGCTGAGGCGTTTGCTCAGTGGTTGCACATAAAGAAAGGTGGCATCTTGTCCGAATCCTACTCCCGATGGTGCGTATTTGCTTGGACTGAAGGTGATGTTCATGCCGAATGAAGCGTTTAGCCCTTTATGTAGTTCCCAATTGACGTATCCGTAACCGAGCGGAGAGATGCCGATCATGTTAAACTGCGGATACGGCACCGATAAAGTCATGCTGTCTGCCGGAAGGGTAGGAGCGATGTCATTGGTATCTTCCGATGTCTGAGCCTTAGCGGGAATAGCCAGCAACCAGCAGCTCAGTATCGACAATATTATATATTTCATAGTGATGTTTGTTTTGTTAAGACAAAGTTAAGCATTCTTTTCGGTCTGAGGTGTTCTGTTTTCATAAAGAAATATAAGTTTTATGTCAATATCGTTAAAGTGTGGCGTAAAAAACAAAAAAAAAGTCCGCTGCGTTGGTGAGGGCTTCTCCCGTTGCAGCGGACTTTTTATGTTCTGCGAAAGTCAGTTTTTAGTCGAACAGACTTCTGAATTTCTTAAATATCTTTTCCTTTAACGACATGTTAGGCTTGAAGCTTTCTGATGTTTGCCATTTTTCGAGGTCTTGCTTTTCTTCCTTTGTCAAAGTTTCGGGGATATATACACTGATGTGTACCAGCAAGTCGCCTGTGCCTGTGCTATATCCGTAGCTGTTGATGTTAGGCAATCCCTTTCCTCTCAGTCTGAGTACTTTACCTGGCTGTGTGCCCGGCTCGATTTTAATTTTCGCCTTACCGTCTATGGTAGGTATTTCTACCGAGCCACCCAATGCTGCAGTCGGTACGCTAAGCAGCAAGTTGTAAATCAAATCGCTCTCGTCGCGTATCAATTCCGGATGTTTCTCTTCTTCAATTACTACAAGCAAGTCGCCCGGTACTCCGTTGTGCTTTCCGGCGTTACCTTTTCCGTTGATGGTAACCTGCATACCTTCGGCTACACCGGCAGGAATTTTCACTGTTACTACTTCATCGGCATAAACTACACCGTCGCCACCACACTCCTTACATTTGTTCTTGATGATTTTACCTTCGCCACCACACTGCGGACATACAGTCTGAGTCTGCATGATGCCAAAGATGCTCTGCTGGGTACGCGTTACGCTACCTGTTCCGTGACAAGTAGGACATGTTTCCACGCCTCCGGTACCTTCTGCGCCACTTCCGTGACAGTGCGGACACTCCACATATTTCTTGACCTTGAATTTCTTCTCTACTCCGGTAGAGATTTCCTTCAGTGTCAATTTGACTTTTACTCTAAGGTCCGAACCTCTGAACTTACGCTGACGTGGCTGAGCGCCTCCGCCTCCGAATCCGCTGAAACCTCCTCCGTGTCCGCCAAATATATCACCGAACATTGAGAAGATATCATCCATAGACATACCCTGTCCACCGAATCCGCCGAATCCACCAGCGCCACCAGCGGCTCCGTCTACTCCTGCAAATCCGAACTGGTCGTATCTTGCCTTCTTGTCAGGATTACTCAGAACTTCATAAGCCTCTGCAGCTTCCTTAAATTTTTCTTCAGCTTCCTTATCTCCCGGATTGCGGTCTGGGTGATATTGGATAGCTTTTTTACGATATGCTTTCTTGATTGCGTCTGCCGAGGCCGATTTGTCGACGCCTAAAACCTCGTAATAGTCTCTTTTTGCCATATATGTGTATCCTTTCGTGTGTTTGAGGTGATGTTGTTATTGAGCCACAACCACCTTGGCGTGACGTATTACTTTGTCGTTCAGTTTATAGCCTGTCTGCACGCAGTCCAGAACCTTTCCTTTCTGCGATTCTTCCGGAGCCGGAATCAACGCTACGGCTTCGTGGAAGTCGGTGTCGAAGTTTTCGCCTACCGGTTCCATCTTTTCAAGACCCTGCTGTGACAAGCCTTTCAGGAACTTCTGGTAAATCAGGTCGATACCTTCGTGCATAGCCTTCACATCGTCCCATTTCTCCATGTTCTGCAATGCACGTTCCAAGTCGTCTAGGATAGGAAGAATAGAAGTGATAGCCTTTTCTCCGCCATTCTTAATGAGTTCAGCTTTTTCCTTCATTGTACGTTTACGGAAATTGTCGAATTCTGCCGAAAGACGCAGATACTTGTCTTTCAACGCTTCGTTTTCTTTCTTTGCAGCTTCCAGCTCATTCTGCAATTGTTCTTCTAATGTCTGAACATTGTCGTTTGCGTTCTGCTCTTCTTCATGCTGAACTTCTTCCTGCATGTTTGCTTCAGCGTTCTGATGCTTCAGCTCTTCTTCGTGATTATGATTTTTATTGCTCATAATTATATAGTTTTTATTTTTATTTCGTTTTTATCGCTCTCATCTACAAATACCGTGCCTAAGCTATTTTATATCGATGAGGCTGCAAAATTAATGAATTTTTGTCACATCTACAGCCTTGTCAGTGCGGTTTCGCCATAATCTTGCCTACAGCTTGTGCTTATCTTCGTATTTTTATGTACCTTTGTGGCTGAAAATAAATATATAAAACAGAAAGAAAAGTAATGATTACAGTATCAAACGTAGCAGTTCAATTTGGAAAGCGTGTATTATATAATGATGTGAATATGAAATTCACAAACGGAAATATCTATGGTGTAATCGGAGCGAACGGAGCCGGTAAGTCTACTTTCTTGAAAGTAATTTCGGGCGAACTCGACCCTACAAAGGGAAGTGTTACACTTGGACCGGGCGAACGTCTTTCTGTGTTGAGCCAGGACCACTTTAAGTTCGACGCTTATACAGTGCTCGATACGGTACTTATGGGTCACACTATTCTGTGGAATATCATGAAGCAGCGCGACGCTCTGTATGCAAAGGCTGATTTCACAGACGAAGACGGTATCAAGGCTGCCGAGTTGGAAGAACGTTTTGCCGAACTGGAAGGATGGAACGCTGAAAGCGACGCTGCCATTCTGTTGAGCGGATTGGGTATTAAGGAAGATAAGCATTACTCGCTGATGGGCGACCTGAGCGGTAAGGAAAAGGTGCGTGTCATGTTGGCGCAGGCTTTGTTCGGTAACCCGGATAACTTGTTGCTCGATGAGCCGACCAACGACCTTGATATGGATACCGTGACATGGCTCGAAGAGTATTTGTCGAATTTTGAACATACAGTGTTGGTTGTAAGTCACGACCGTCACTTCCTCGATAGCGTTTGTACGCACACAGTCGATATCGACTTCGGAAAGGTTAACTTGTTTGCCGGTAACTATAGCTTCTGGTACGAGTCAAGTCAGTTGGCTCTTCGTCAGCAGCAGAACCAGAAGGCTAAGGCTGAGGAAAAGAAGAAAGAGTTGGAAGAGTTTATCCGTCGTTTCTCTGCCAATGTGGCTAAGTCTAAGCAGACTACCAGCCGTAAGAAGATGCTTGAGAAACTGAATGTAGACGAAATCAAGCCTTCTTCACGTAAATATCCAGGTATCATTTTCCAGATGGAACGCGAACCGGGTAATCAGATTCTTGAGGTTTCTGGATTGAGAGCTGAGTCGGAAGACGGAAATGTATTATTCAGCGATGTTAACTTCAACGTTGAGAAGGGCGATAAGATTGTGTTCTTGAGCCGCGACCCTCGTGCCATGACTGCTTTGTTCGAGATTCTGAACGGAAACCGCAAGGCGCAGGCAGGTCACTTCAACTGGGGTGTTACTATTACTACAGCTTACTTGCCGCTCGATAATACTGACTATTTCAATTGCGACCTTAACTTGGTTGACTGGTTGAGTCAGTACGGCGAAGGCAACGAAGTATATATGAAGGGCTTCTTGGGACGTATGCTTTTCTCTGGTGAAGAGGTGTTGAAGAAAGTAGACGTGCTTTCGGGAGGTGAGAAGATGCGCTGTATGATTGCACGTATGCAGTTGCGTAACGCTAACTGTTTGATTCTTGATACTCCTACCAACCACTTGGACTTGGAGTCTATTCAGGCATTCAACAATAACCTTAAGACTTGTTCTGTTTGCTTCACACGACCACGAGTTCATCGAAACTGTGGCAAACCGCATTATCGAGTTGACACCTAACGGCATTATCGACAAGATGATGGAGTATGATGAGTATATCACTTCAGATCATATCAAGGAAATGCGTGCCCGCATGTATGGCGATAGCAAATAATCAAATATGCCTAAGAAGTGCATGAGAAATCTTGCACGAAAAAAAATCTCTCGCGTCAGGTTGTTCTGCATGATGCGGGAGATTTTTTTTTGCGTGTTATCGGCGTGTAGGCAGACTGAATTCCTGCCAGTCGTATTCTTGTCCGTTTTCGTCGGCCACGGCTATGTGGATAGTAATCTTGTCTTCCTTAATCCGTTTTCCGGCTTTTATATTTGCGGTGTACTTTATGCCATTGTGCGGCAATATCTGCTCTACCATGATAGAAGACGATACATACACCTTTTTCATATCAGTCTTAACTACGGGTACTATGCCATACACCGTATTGTCGCTGTTGTTTATTATCTCGAAGATAACGCGGCTGCTTTCGCCCGACTCAATCACATGGTCGCGCGTATCGTCTATGAATGCTCAGGTTCTCTATGCCGGTCGATTGGCTTGGCGCATAATTTCTTTGAGCCGGAGCCTCATCCGGATAATAGCTTCCGCCTTGGCTTTCTACAGGATACCCGTATTCTTCATCCTGATGTCCTTTTGGTTGCGAAGCGTTGCTTATTACCCCTCCAATGGCAGCGCCAGCTATGGTTCCTACCAATGAACCGATGGCAGAGCCTCTGTAACTGCCTCTCCATCCTCCACGATCCTCGCCTATAATGCCTCCTATGGCACTGCCGATATTGTTTCCT
>ENA-ORSK01001133-ORSK01001133.1-human-gut-metagenome-genome-assembly--contig:-NODE-1133-length-22892-cov-5.468582_pt1 | contig 22892 bp, 13 predicted proteins | sample MGYA00242192_ERZ509159 | MGnify/ENA primary metagenome ERZ509159 (study PRJEB26280, sample SAMEA2338663) | human gut metagenome | biome: human gut; feature: human-associated habitat; material: faeces...
TTTGTCAATGACAGACAACTTTCTATTTTTTGATTTTATATCGAACTCACGTTAAGTTATATTATTTTTAATTTTAGCTTCATTTTTATGCAAAAGCACCAAAAGATATTAATTTTTGCAAATATTCTTAGGATAAATCTGTCTTACTTGTCGAATTATTACTGATATATGGCAAGTTATTTATTGTACATTCATTATATAATGTTTCCAATCTGTTTATTACAGTATTTGCTTAGGGAAGGAATGACATTATACGGCATTTTGCCGTTGGAGTGGGGGACTGTGATTTGAGTATCAGATCATTATAAGATAGTGTGGTTGCAATGAAATGAGGGAATACTGTATGTTTTTATATACAGTCATGTTGGCAGGATTGTGGTATGTGTGTTGCTTGTGTATTGATATGCCGGCAAATGCTGTCCGGCATGGCGTAGAATATTATACAGAAAATGCGTGAATAGTTGTTTCTGCGGTTGATGATGTCGTCATCCGGAGAATGTGAAAAGGTGAAAAAATAAAAAAGACTGCTTCAGACTTAACTGCGCCATAACGATGTGTAACGTATGTGTCGCGATTGAATCTGAAGACAGTCAAAATCCCTAATATAATAATATGTCGATTTATTTTCTTGCGGTCATATACTTATTGTATATGTATCATTTGTTCTGTGTGTCCCATTTGTGGGTCTCGGAACAATGCAGGTTGAGTGTCTTGTCGCCGGCCTGCATTCTGAAAGCACCTTTCTCGAGCACCCATTTGCCGTCGGCACCCACAAAGGCAAGGTCGCTGCCTTTCAGATTGAACGAGACGGTGCGTGTCTCGCCGGGTTTGAGCTCTATCTTCTGGAATGCTCTCAGGCGTCTGTTCTCCGGAGTGAGCGACGCAACCATGTCGCGGCTGAAGAGCATCACCACTTCCTTGCCGGCAACGGTTCCGGTGTTGGTGACATCGACAGACAGGGTGATATTGTCGCCGGCCTTGAAATCGGTGGCGGAGGTCCTGAAGTTGTCGTAGCTGAACGTGGTGTAGCTCAGTCCGTAACCGAACGGCCACTGCACGGATATCACGGCATCGTAGTCGTAGGCGCCTTCCATCTTGTCCATCTCTTCGCTCACGCGGTAGTCGTAGGTTGTGAGTGCGGCCGGATCCTTCGGGTAGGTGTAAGGCATCTTCGCGCTCGGATTGGCTTTGCCCGAGAGTATGTTGGCAAGGGCGTCGGCACCGTAGTTTCCGGGCAGGAGTATGTCGATGACAGCCTCGGCCAACGGTTCGATGTCGCTGATGATGCGCGGACGTCCTTCGTTGAGTATGAGCACAATGGGTTTGCCGGTTTTGGCGAGAGCCTTCACGAGGTCGCGCTGGTTGGCGGAGAGTCTCAGGTCGGAAAGGTTTCCGGGTGTCTCGCAGTATGAGTTCTCGCCGATGCAGGCTATTATCACGTCAACATTTCCGGCCGCTTCCACCGCTTTCTCTATTTCCGGGGTGTTTTCCTCGTAGTAGTTGCCTTCTGGAACATAGGTGACGCCTTGCTCGAGCGTCACGTTTTCCTTGCCGAACTCGTTGCTTATGGCCTCATAGATGGTGTTGCGGTCGCCAGCGTAGCGGTCGGCTATGTGTCCCTGCCATGAGTAGCTCCATCCTCCGTTGAGGCAGCGCATGGAATTGGCGTTAGGGCCGGTGACGAGCAGTTTCACGCCTTTCTTCAGCGGCAGTATGTTGTTTTTGTTCTTCAGCAGCACCTCCGACTCCTCGGCTGCTTTCACGGCCAGTACGGCGTGGGCCTCAGAGGCGAATTCGGGGAAGTCCTTCATGTGTGTCACGGGTGTGTCGAAGAGTCCCAGTCTGTATTTCAGACGGAGCACGCGGCGCACGGCGTCGTCGATACGGCTCATCGGCACACGACCTTCCTCAACCAGTTCTTTGAGCAGGGTGCAATAGTTGAGATCGTATGGTTCCATTGCCATGTCTATTCCGGCATTGATGGCCATTTCTATTGCTTCTTTCTTGTCTGCAGCTACATGTTCACGTGTATAGAGATTGTTGATGTCCGCCCAGTCGGTGATTAACATTCCGTCCCAGTTGAGGCCCTCCTTGAGCCAACCGGTAAGAAGTTCTTTGTTGGCATGTACCGGAACACCGTTCACACTTCCGCTATTGACCATGATTGTCAGAGCTCCGGCTTCTACACACGCTTTGAATGGAGCGAAACATTTTTCTCTCAGTTCGAAAATGGGAATGTATGCCGGCGTGCGGTCCTTTCCTGTTCTTGCCTGGCTGTATCCCATGTAGTGCTTTACGGATGTGGCTATTCTGTCTGAAGGTATGTGATTCGGGTCGTCGCCCTGGAATCCACGCACGGCCTCGCTTCCCATAATGGCGTTGACAAGGCAGTCCTCGCCGAAGTTCTCCCATACGCGCGACCAGCGTGGGTCTCTCGCCATGTCGACAGTGGGCGAATAGGTCCAGGGGCAGTTGGCCGCTCTGGTCTCATAGGCCGTGACGGTGGCGGCGTCGTAGGCCAGCTGCGGATTGAACGAAGCTCCGAGATTGATGTTCTGCGGGAATAGTGTTCCTCCAAGAGTATATGTGGTTCCATGGGTCTGATCAAGTCCGTAGATGCATGGAATGCCAATCTCTTTCATTGACAGTTTCTGAATGATTCCAATCAGTTCCTGCCACTTCTCCGGTGTCTGGGCTACAGGACCAGGGGCATTGAGTATTGATCCTACTTTATATTTTGCAATGGCGTTGTAGAGTTTATCCTTGTCGAGAACGAACTCTCCGTCTTTCCATTCTCCGAGCACGTCAATGGACAATTCTGTCATCTGTCCTATTTTTTCGTCAAGTGTCATCTTGCTCAGAGTATTCTCGACTTTAGCCTCAATGTCCTTGTCAGAACGTATCGCCGGCGACATTGCCTGCGATATGCAGGCAATGCCGAGAGCTGTGAATATTGCTATGTTTCTGAATGAATGCATGATTTGGGTTATTTGATGGTTATGTCGTCAACATAGAATCCATGTCCGGTTATAAGGAATCCGTTTTGTTCCTGAATCATATCAAGGATTTCCTGTGTGAGAGTGAACTCCATGACACCGTTTTCTGTAACGTCAATCTTGGATACTCCAGGCAGTGCGGTCCACCATCCGGTTGTAGGTTGTATCTGATGATATTCGTCGTTCGGTTCTATTGAATAGCTTATTGCCATTACAGAACCTGCCTTCAGGGTGGCGAAGACTTCTTTGCCTATCAGGTTGAATGTTTTGTTCGGGTCTCCGTCAGGACGGTCCCACGAAACATAGTGGTGGCCGGACCAGAGGGACTGCTCGGAAGAAACAGTCACGGTAGTCTGTTCTGCGATAGATTTGTTGGTGTAGAATGTCACGCTGTTTCCGTCTTTCATCGTTCCGGTCAGGACGTATTCTCCGTCAGCCAGGTCTGGACATGTGATTTGGATTAAGTCGGATGTCTGCTGGACAAACTCTTTTATCTCTATGTCGCCTATTTTAAGAGAGGCAATCCTATCGAGATTTATTCCTGTCATGGTCCATTCGGAGTTGGCTTTTGTACGGTTGGCTCCTGAAGTGATGAGTGCCGACTTGCTTACAGTAACTGTATTCGCACCATATTCTTCACCATTCTCGTCGATGAGCAGGACTCTCTGTGTGCCTTCTGCTGCGTCGGCAGGTACGGTGTATATGAGGTGGGGTGTTCCGCCATCTGTAGAATAAACTAATTGTCCGGTGGTTGCATCACCTATCTTGATGCTCTTCACCTGCTCGAGATTGTCGCCATATAGAACAGCCTCATTTCCGGGAGAGACAAAGCGTTCATAACTAACTTCTGCGCTCCAGGGATCGCTTTCAAGTGGGTTTACCTTTACAAGTCCTTCACGTGAAGTGGATTTACCTTTTACTGTTGTTGCCACAACTTTCATCTGGTATAGACCTGCCGGCAGCGGCATGTCGATGCTGTCGCCTTTGGCAACCTCATTTCCGTCAATATACCATACTACTTCGGTATAGTCGGCAGGTGTGACAGTGAGCACCATCTTGAAGTTCACGTCGCGATTGATGTTGGATACAATCGGTAGCTCGCCGTTTTCCCTGTCTGGGAACAGTGGTGAAAGAATATGCGGATCATCATCCGGTCCGACCGTAGAGAATGGTTCTTCGTCGCTACATGAAAGGCAAATCATGCTTAATGGCAGCATGGCCAGTAATAATCTGAATATTGATTTCATAATTTTTCTGATTTTAGAATTTTGTTTTATTCAACGTCCCACCAAACCGGAATGTTCCAATTGTTCGTTCCTCCCATGCGTTCGAGAGCTTCGTCATATCCGGATTTGTTGTAAGATGATTCAAGTGTGGGATAGCATAGTCTTACGGGAATTTCGCTTCCACCAGTGAGATATTGGGCGAAACCATATTCTGCCGGAGATTTGAGACGAGGATATCCGGAGCGACGTACATTGGCCCAACATTCCGCCGGATTGGTGAAGTGCAGGATCCAAGCCTGTGTGTTTATGGCTTCTTTCATTTGTTCTTCAGTATGGCCTATGCCGTTGTTTTTGATAAACGTATTGAATTCCTCGTCAGAGACACGGTCATAACCATAGTTGTCGGTAAGGAAGTCCATTGCAGCACGTACTCCTTTGCTGTAAAGATCGGCCACAGTTCCATTGACATTCCATTTCTTCAATGCAGCCTCTGCAAGCAGGAAATTGACTTCAGCATAAGTCATCACTACTCCCGGATTGTCACTTTTCAGGAAATTGTTGGCCAGCTTCGGTTCCGTCTCGCGTGCCATTGTTGTTTCGACCGAAGGATTGGTCTCGGCAACTTCTTTCATGATGTCGCTGTCGTAACCAGAAGGCCACGGATCGTATGAGAATGCTCCCGGTTCGCATGGATTCATGGTTATTCCCTTATTGATTATCTCCTCTGTCAGATCAATGCGGTTGTCAGGGCTTGTAGAGCTCATCAGTCCGTCATAATAGAATCGTGCAATCATGAATGTACGCGGGTCTCCAGAGTTGTAAAGCTGATTGAAGAATGTGGAGCACATGTAGCTCGGATTGTTGGCAGGGTCGTTTCCGAAGAAAAGCTGCGAGAGGGCATTGCCTCTGTAATCGGTGTAAGAGTCCTGTCCGAAACTGAACGATATTTCCATGTATTTTATCAGTGCGTCGTCTGATGTCGAAGTGAATACACCGCCTTCGGAAGTCAGTGCGTCTTCAAACTCCTGGCGAGCTTTCTCTGGAGCGACATTAGATATGCGCATTGCAAAACGCAGTCTGAGCGAGTTTGCCAGCTTTATCCATTTTGTGATGTCACCGTTGTATATCACGTCGCCTGTGATTTTGTCGTTTGCCGCGTTAAGTGTGGCAGCAGCGTTTTTCAGCTCGGTGAAGAAATCGTTGTATATTTCTTCCTGAGTGTCATATCTCGGATTGTAAACCTCTTCCAGATAGCCAAGTCCGGCTTCGCTGTATGGAGCATCTCCGTATATGTCTGTGATAATGGACATCATATATACGCGGTATATGCGCAGAATGGCATTGATGTTGGTTTTGTTTTCATCTTCCTTGCTGCGATATATGGCGTCAGTCAGATTTTTTATTGCTTTCGGATAGAATGAAGTCCATATTCTGCTCATCTCGTTGTTGTCAACTGTGTGTCTGCCGCCATAGTTGGTGGTGTTCCAGCATCCCATGAGCTGTTGTGTGAAGGCATATAGGTAGTTGCGGTATATTTCTACCATTCCGAGGTCTCCATAAGTCTGCAGCTCGGCTGTCGTAAGCTGTGCATTCGGGTCGATGCTGTTTGCCTTTGACTGGTCTGTGTTAAGGTCTTCCATGTAGCTGTCGCTGCATGAAGTGGTCATTTCTGCCAGAAATGCCGCAGACAATATTATTATAAAGGTCTTTATAGCTTTTTTCATTGTTCCCATATTGGTTAAAATTTGATGTTTACGTTGATACCGTAGCTCTTTCTTGAAGGCAGTGAGCCATACTCGAGTCCCATACCGGTCGTATTGTTATAGTTGGAGTCCGGGTCGATGTTAGGAATGTTCTTCCAAACGATGAACGGGTTTCTTGCAACAAATGAAACAGACATGTCCTGCAGGAATTTTCCTAACCATTTCTTTGGGAATTGGTAAGACAATACTATTTCGCGGCATTTTATGTAAGAGTTGTCATAGATGAACATTGAAGGTGCATTACGGCACACGCTCATCCAGTAGTCTTCAGGATTGACGATGATGTCGTTTGGACGATATGTTCCGTCGCCGTTGTCTATCACACCCGGAGCGATGAATCCTCCAGTCGGTTTCCAGTCAGCAGAGCCTTTAGGTATGCCGGCTGCCTGACGTTGTTCTTCAGAAAGATACCATTCGTCGCGTCCTTGCAGGGTTGCCAGGCTCTTACCAGATTCGTGTGCGGCACGTGCCGACATTGAGTAAAGATCTGCTCCCACCTTGATGTCGAACAGTGCAGAGAGCGACAGATTCTTGTAATGTATGGCGGTGCTTATACCTCCGGTCCAGTCCCATGACGCGTTTCCGAGCACATGATTGCTTTTGTCGTATTGTGGAAGACCTGTCTGTGGATCAATCAGAATGTCGCCGTTTTCGTTTCTCACGAAATCAGGACCGACGATAGAACCGAAGTTCTCACCTACTTTTGCGGCAATCTGTACGTCGAGCCATGATGCCTTCTCGAGTTCGAACATATCCATGTTGTCAACAAGTTTCTTCACTTTGTTGCTGTTCTTTGAGAAGTTGAGGTTCAAGTCCCATGCGAAATCGCCAATCTGAACCGGGCGTGTGTTAAGCGTTATCTCAATACCTTGGTTCTGTATTTCTCCGGCATTGATGAGGCGATAAGGATAACCTGTTGCCCAGCTGCTTGCAATACCCATAATCTGGTCTTTACTTATCTGGTTATAATAGGTAAAGTCTAAACCTATACGGTTGTTGAGGAATTTTGTCTCAAAACCGATTTCAAAAGAATTGGTTCTTGTAGGTTTCAGATTCTTGTTTGGTATGGTCTCGTTGTTGATGTATCCGATGGTGTATCCGGGATATGTGAATTTTGATTTTGTATATACCAGTCCCAGCTGATACGGGTCTGTGTCACTTCCGACTTGTGCCCATGACATGCGTACCTTACCGTATGGCAGGATGTCTTTCTTGTTGATAAGCTCTGAAAACACAAGGCTACCAGAAAGTGATGGATATACGTATATGTTGTTGTTCAGCGGAAGAGTTGACGACTGGTCACCGCGCAGAGTCGCATCGAGGTATACGAGGCTTCTCCATCCGAAGTTCACAGAAGCGAAGATTGAGTTTATCTGTTTGCGGTAACTGTTCTCTTCATTGCTTGTCTCGTTGAAGCTCATTATTGCTATGACATCACGTATCTGCATGTCTTTGGCTGTGGTGATGGTTGTCTTGTTGTCCACCTTATAGATGTTTCCACCGAATGTTCCGGTGAAGTCAATGTCACCCCAGCGGTTGTTGTATGTAGCCAGAAGCTCGAAGTTGTACATCTTATTCTCGAACTTACTGTTCTGCAGATAACCTGATTCATATCCAGGAGTTGTAGGAGCCTTGAAGTCTTGGAATGAGAACCAGTTGAACTCGGTTCCGGCTGTACCTTTTATCTTCAGGTGAGGATTGATGTTCCATGTTGCTGAAGCATGGAAACGGAACAGGTCTTTGTCTGAGTTGTTGGAGTTCTTGTAAACATCCCAGTATGGGTTTACGTTGTACGGGTCCATTCCGTTCCAATTTGAATATTCGCCGTTCTCGTCTTCATAGGTGCGCAACCATGCCTGATCATATGTTGTGGCAAGAGTCATGAGGTTCTTGCCTATGTTCGACTTGCTGTCTCCCAGAGCAGGACGGTTCTTGACACCTTCGTGTGTGTAGTTGACAGAGAAATCAAGATCGACTTTTCCTAATGTAGAGTTCGTTCTCAGGTTGAATATGTCGCGGCTCATGTTTGTATTGGGAACGATGTCTTTGTTTCTCATGTCAGTGAATGTGAAACGCATACCGGTGGTCTTGTTGCTTGACGAGACTGTTAATGTGTTGTTTGCAGTGACACCGGTGCGGAAGAATCCGGATGTGTTGTCAGGAATGATGAGATAAGGACGTTTCACTCCGTCGAAGTATTCCAGCATGTTGCTTCCGTCTGCCTTGGGACCCCAACTCTTGTTTGTGTTGGATACTGCGTCAATGCTGTATGTACCGTTGCTTCCCATACCGTAGATCTGCTGTACATCGTCCCACTTTGAAAGCTGTTTGTCTATGGTAAGAGTTCCGTTGTATTCAACAGAGAAACGCTCACCCTTGTTTGCTTTTTTTGTCGTGATGAGTATCACACCGTGGCTTGCGCGGCTACCATACAGAGCCGATGCGGCCGGACCCTTCAATACAGACATTGTCTCGATGTCGTCAGGGTTGATGCTCGAAATGCCGTCGCCCAGGTCGTAGCCTCCTGATGTTCCGGCACTACCGAAGTTGGTGTTGTCCAACGGCACGCCGTCAACGACATACAGCGGTTGGTTGTTTCCCGTCATTTCGGTGTTTCCGCGAAGTAACACTCTTGTAGAACCTGAAGGTCCGCCGGCAGTCTGGCTTACGACAAGACCAGCCACGCGGCCTGCCATCGAGTTGATGACGTTTGTCTCTTTAGCCTTTTCGAAGGCCTCGCCTTTCACTTCGTCGAGTCCGTATCCCAGGGCTTTACGGTCTCTTTTTATGCCCAATGCAGTTACGACGACCTCATTGAGCAACTTCGAGTCGTCTTCAAGTAAGATTGTCATGGGCTTAGCCGAGGCTTTCACTTCCACGCTTTTCATACCGATGTAGCTTACGACGAGCGTAGCTCCGCTTTTCACGTTCAGCGTGAAGTTACCGTCAATGTTGGTTACAGTACTGTTGGTTGTGCCTTTTTCAGAGATGGAGGCTCCGACGATGGGTCCGACATTATCTTTTACGATACCCGTAACTTTGATTGTTTTTGAATCAACTTGTATCGGAGCAGAGTCAGTTACGGCCAAAGCCTGATTCATGACAGGTATGCCGCTGGCCAGTGTTCCGCACAACATAATTCTTGAGAAAAATCTTATATTCATGCGTTTGAACTTTAATTATGTTTTGTTAATTTAACCCAGTCTATATACATGGTTGCCTTGGTGCCTTTTTTCAGCGCAGTGATTTGGTTGCTGTCTGTGATACCGGTGAATGTTCCTCCCACGGCAAGATTGAAAAGAATGAAGAAGTTGTCATGGAAATAAGGATTGTCCTTGATGTTGAAAGAATAAAACGGTATGTCGTCAATAGATATGCTGGCTTGCGTCTCGTCCCATGTAAGGGTGTAGGTGTGGTACTTTCCGTCTTGCAGGCTTGAACTTACTGACGAGGCATGGTATTGCTGTTCGTGTGACGCCACGTCCGTGCCGAAATGAATGGCTGTGTTTACGTGTGTTGAGGCCGTGCCGGTTTCAATACCTTCCTTGTCACCCATTTCCATGATGTCAATTTCTCCGCATGCGGGCCATTCTTTGTCGTTGTCGCCCATCATCCAGAATGCGGGCCACAGACCGTTGGCCGTTTGTGGAAGTCTGATGCTTGCGCTTAATGTTCCATACTTGAAACTTTTCTTTCCTTTAGAATTTACTCTTCCGGAAACAATCTTTCCGTTTTTCCATTCTGCAGTTAACATGAGCACGGTCTTGTCACCGTCTTTTCCTACTTTCACCTGATCGGTGGTGTAGGCTTGCAGTTCTTCGTTGGTCCATCCGGCTTCATGCGTCTCCTTAGTCCATACAGAACTGTTGAACGTATTGAAGTCGTCGAAGAAGATCACATTCTTGTCAGTTTCGACAGGGTCTTTCTGACTGTTGGAGTCTTCTGCTTCAGAAGAACAAGATGTAAATATTCCACAAACGAATGTGAGAATAAGGCATACTTTTTTGTTCATTGCTTTTTTGTTGTTAAGGTTATGATATAGTTGTGTTGCGTTATTATTCGGTTTTCAGTTGTAATTCGGTGGCAAAAGTAGTAAGCCTTTTATCTTCCTATGGTTTGAAGGCAGATATTTATGGGTTTGATTTCAGTTATTTTTTAATAACCCGCTGTGTATCAGCAAAATAAAAATGGTTTGAATGCTGAAAATAGCAGCGTTCAAACCATTTTTTAATTTATTGTTGATATAGGTCTAGTTCTTTCCCTCTGGAAATTTGCTTGGCTGTATGCCAAAATATTTCTTGAATACGGTGCTGAAGTATTTCACGTTTATGAATCCCGTCGCCTCTGAGACATCTATTACAGATATGCCCTGCTTCAGCAATTCGGCGGCACGCTCAAGTCGTATGATGCGTATGAACTCCTGTGGCGCTCTTCCGGTAAGCGATTTCAGACGGCTGTAAAACAGCGTGCGGCTCATTGCCATTTCTCTGCACAATATGTCTATGCTGAAGTCTGTGTTGCTTATGTTCTGCAGTACGATATCCGTAGCTTTATCTACGAACATTCTGTCGTTCTCTGACAGGTTCATGTCTTTTGTCTCTTCGTTCTGCGGCTGAGACATCTCGTCATTGTTTTTATTTGCCGTATTGCCGACATTGTCGATCTTGTTTACCGCGTGCCGTAACAGATATTCGCGCATACGTTTTCTGTTGTCAATCATTCCTTTTATTTTCAGCTTCAGTATTTCGGTGCTGAATGGTTTTGTGAGATAGTCGTCCGCGCCTTTTCTCAATCCCGCCACCACAGCTTCGTGGTTGGTCTTTGCTGTCAACAATATGATGGGTATGCCGGCTGTCTCGGGCTTTTCCTTCACGGTGTTGCAGAAGTCATCGCCTTGCATTCCCGGCATCATGACGTCAGAGATGATCAGGTCGGGATATTCGGTTTCCATATATGCGAGAGCCTCGTCGGCGTTGGGCTTCTCTATCACTTTATAGTCTGACGCGAGAGTCTTGCACAGATAATGGCGCAGGTCGTCGTTGTCTTCCACTACGAGTATGGTCTCATCTTTGTTTCCATGTTCCTCATTGTAGGCAGGCAAGTCCGAAGGAGTTACCTCTGCCAGGATGTCGTCGAAGGACGACTGGCGCGAGCTCGGCACTGCCTGTGTGAAAGTTCTGTCGAATGTCACAGTGAATGTCGTTCCGATACCTTCTTTTGAAGAGAATTTTATTTTTCCGCGTAAGAAGCTGACAATGCGCTGTACCTGGAGAAGTCCGAACCCGAGTCCGTGTTCCTGCGACTCGTAGGCGTTTTTTGCCCGGTGGATGTCAGAGAATATGTGCTTATGTTCGTTCTGCGGTATTCCGATGCCGGTGTCTTCAATTCTTACAATTACCTTTTTGGGGTCGGCGGTCATGCATATTCTTATCCTGCCTCCGTTCTTCGTGTATTTGCAGGCATTTGATATCAGATTGTCGAATATTATCTCCAACATGCGTTGTGTCGCCTTGACGCATACCTCTTCCTCCGGCAGCGACATTGACAGATTCAGTCCCTTTTTGTCGCATACGGTCTGAAAGCAGGCGACTTCTTCCTTAAGCATCTCGCTCAAGTTTATAGATACGAGCTTCGTCTTGTTGAGGTCTCTTCCTATTTTCTCAAACTCGAGAAGCTGCGATGTCAGCGAATACAGCTTCCTTATGTTGGTGTTGGCCAGATTAAGAAGATATTTGGCTTTGTCCGGCAGGTCGGTCTCATTGCGCATGTCTTCCAGTGGAGCCATGACCAGTGTGATTGGCGTGCGTATGTCGTGCGAGGTGTTGATGAAGAAGTTTATCTTGTCGTCGTCGTGGCGCTTCTGGAGCTGATACAGTTTATAACGTGTGGCGAAGTAGGCAATCATCACCAATATAATAATGTAGCATGTCCATGCCCACCACGTTTGCCACCAAGGCGGGAGAATTGTTATCTCTATGGATTTCTCGTCTATTGTCCTGCCTGTGCTTTTGCTCATGCTGCATACACGGAATGTGTATTTGCCGGGCGTCACGTTCTTATAGCGTGCCGATTCAGTCTGGCTGGGCTCGCTCCATTCGTTGTCGTATCCTTCAAGTATGAAACGGTATATTATATCATTCTGGTAGCTCAGGTTTATGGATTCAAAGTTGATGTTGAAGCTGTTCTGGTCGTGTTCCAGTCTGATCTTCTTTGATGCGAGCATATTGAATATTCTACTTATGAACTCGTCAGAACTGTTGTCCGGCATATCGACGTCAAATTTCGTAAGCCGCAGCGGAGCCTCATAATTCACCCTCGTTATTTCCGAAGGTTTGAGCTCTACCACGCCGTTGGTACTTCCGAAGAGTATGTTGCCCGATCGGGTTATGACATACGATGCCTTGTTGTATTCCTGTGCTATCCTGCCGATGTAGTTCAGATTCCATATCTCGTTCCTGTTCATCACTGCGATACCGTTGCCGGTGCTTATCCATATGCGTCCTTCCCTGTCGCGTATAAGTCCGAATATGTCGTTTGACGGCAGCCCGCTGTTCATGGTGATATGTTTTCTTATCTTGCGTGCGGCATAATCGTAGAGTATCATTCCTCCGCCCTCTGTGCCCAGCCATACGGTCTTGTCTTTGTTGAACAGCATCGATATGATGTAGGCGCTCATGTTTTCTTTTATCTGTTCCTTTGCCGACGCGAACTGTTCAATGCGCCCCGTGCGTTTGTTTATGAAATAGAATCCGTCGGTTGTCGCGGCAGCGATGATGTCCTTGCCTATTGTTTCTAATGAGAACACCTGTCTTATGTCGTATGTCTTCTTCAGCTTCCAGTCTTTGTCCAGGTTCATCAGATTGCCGTCGATGCTGCCCACCCAGTAGTCGCCGTCGTTGTCTTTCTTTATTGAGAATATGTAGTTTGAGGTGATGTTGTCTTCTTGTTTGGTGAGGTGTTTCAGCACCTTTCCATTCTTGTCTGTTATGAATATTCCGTTGGCATAGGTACCCACGGCCATCTCTCCGTTGGCCGTCAGGCACAGCGACACGCATACTTTGTCGGACATCAGGTGCTGCCATGTGTGACTGTCGGGTCTGTAGATGCTTATTCCCCTTTCGGTGGCAAACCACAGACTGCCGTCAATGCCTTCGGCAATCGACTTCACGTTGTTGTTTACAAGCGACTTGCTGTCCTTGTTTCTATGAGTGATGAAGGTTATCGGATATTTTGAAAAATTTATCCTCGACACGCCTCCCGTATAGCTTCCTATCCATAGACTTTTGGAACTGTCCATGAACGTAGCGTAAATGCCGTTGCTCATCAGGCAGGCTTCGCCTGCGTTGTCGTCGGAGTCTATGAGCTTTTTTATGCTCTGGTCGCTGTAGCTGTAGGTGAATATGCCGCTGCCGTCAGTTCCGATAATCAGAATGTCAGAGTCGTATTTTGTTACAGAGCGTATCGGCTTGTTGGATAACCCGGTGTCGGTCTTTACGTGTGTCAGTGTGTTTGTACGGAGGTTGAGTATCCATAATCCGTTGTTGAATGTGCCGATAAAGATATTATTCCTTTCCTTGTCATAATACAATGTCTGTATGCTTTTGCCGTCGAGCAGTCCGGTTGCATGCCTGTTGGCGGTGTTTACTATTTTCAGACCAGTTGTGGTGCCGAGATAGAGTCTGTTGCCTAACGACACGATATCGTTGACGTTGAGTCCGGCAATGTATCTTTCAATCCTGTTGTTGACAGACGTATAAAGTCCGGTGGTCAGACCGAAGAAAGCCTTCCCGTCTTTCGTTATGTGATATTTGTTGAGCGTTATGTTGCCTGATATGTATTCTGACAGTTGGGTCTTCAGTTCGAAGTTGTCGTATGTATCAGAATATTTATATATCTTTCCCGTATTGTCGTAGGCCCACAGTGCGCCGTCGGGCATATAACACAGCTGTATTATCCTCGCGGCAAGGTCGCCGTAATAATATCCGTCGGACATACGGTAGTTCTTCATCAACTGTCCGTTGTAGCGGTCTATGCCCGATTTTGTGCTTATCCATATTGCGTGATATTTGTCTTCTACTATTGAATATACGCGCAGGTTGCTCAGACCGTCGGCGTAACCTATGTGTCTGATGTCCGAAATGGCAAGCGACGCGCCGTGGCACCGGGGCGCATTGCCGCATATAAGTGTGAGCAGTAATATACAGGTCAGCAGTGTTTTATTTTTCATATCAGTGGTTTAAAGCTTGAATTATATATACTTCACGTACTATTGTAACTCATTAACAAAATTACAAAAAAAGTATTATATCCGCTTTTATTCGCTGTTTTTTTTATTCTGATAATTTTTTTCATAAGAGAAAAGGAGCGGAATCCGTGCACGACTTTACAAAGTTTGTCGTGTATGGATGGATTCTCGGCCTCTCAGAATTGTATTTTCTGCCTCTGTATAAGCTCAGAAACCCTTATCTTGTATTTGTTCCGGAATGTTATGATTATGTCAGACATCAGGCAACATGTGGCGTGAGTATATGAATCCTGTTGTGTTAAAAAACGATAATATAGATGTCGATGCGACATAAAGCCGTACCTTTGCATCAGAATATCATGCGTAGAGAACCTCCGCGCCATTCGTCGTGCGATGTCTGATTGGTGTCGGGGCGCTGCCTTGAGTGGTGGCCGTGTGGTGTTTTTTATGGAATGAAGAGTAAAGCCTACGGCTTTCGCGTGCAGTCACGGAAGCGTAGTGTCTGCTCTCATCGGGCAATGGCATCTGCCTTTAACCGCCGTTTTTCGTTAAACGTGCTGATGATACCTGTTGTGGCGACAGCCTGGCTGTCGTCGGCATTGACTGTCGTGACGGTTAAGAAACGATGTGTGACATTACGGATATGCGTATGATGCGCAATCATTTTAAATCTTAATATATTCCAATGATAAGAGCAATATTTTTTATCGGTGCGGGAAGTTTCGTCGGCGGAGTGGCCCGATATCTTCTTTCGCACGTGGTGCAGACCAACGTCGCCTCGGGTTTTCCTTGGGGAACGATGGTTGTAAACATTCTCGGTTGTTTCTTCATAGGCCTGCTCTACGGTCTGTTCGAGCGCGGTAGTATAATGAACGGCGACCTGCGCGTGTTCCTCACCACAGGTTTCTGCGGCGGTTTCACCACTTTCTCCACGTTCATGCACGAGAACTACGCACTGCTTTCCGACGACCGGTTCGCGCAGTGTGCCGCCTATTCGGTGATGAGTTTCGCCGTCGGACTATTCGCGGCTTATGCCGGCCACTGGGTTGTCAAGGCCATCTGATAGGCTTGCGGCTGTCGCGCGGCGGATTTTTAGCGATGTGTCAGCATGCCTTTTTTGTGCCGGATATTTCACATTACTTAACATTTGGAGCCTGATATGGCCTTTATCATATGTTAAATCGCAATCCGGTTTTCTCACGGTTTTTTCTTCATTCTGGAGAGACGTGAGCGTGCGAAATGCCCTATTTCGGTTGCTTCCGGCGTATATCATGGAGCGATATCCGCAAGTCCGTCGTGCGAAAGAGCCTCTTTTGCATTACGAAAAAGCCTATATTGAGACCCAAAATGGCCTGTTTCAGTGCACGAAATGGGCTTAATCGCAGTGCGAAATGGGCTTTTTCGCAACGCAGACGTTGGCGGATGATTCTATGGTTGAGACTAACCTGTTGATTATCAGACGGATGGCTGAAGTGCTTCAAAACCCGAATATTTGCAGACAAAAGTCTTGTAGGTCGGAATTTTGCGTTAAATCGGGCTTAATAAATGTTAAGTGCGACGGACGGTAATAAATTCCTTTCCATACACTGTTATATTTAAGGTCTGATTAATGAAAGAGAACGCTGATGTGGCTTTACGTTTACTCGAAGTCTGTTTTTTTGACATTATATTTCAAAAAACATGTGTATCTTTGACAATAAATAAGCCTGTTTGCCGTTATAGGAACGTGTTTAAACGCAAATTCATAACATTGGTACTCCTGACGCTTGCCTCCATCGGAGCGCACGCGCAGTATGACGCGTCGTTCAGTCATTACTTCGACATGGAACCTACGTTCAATGCGGCGTCGGTGGGCAAGCAGTCGAAACTGAACATCACGGCGGCATATGCCATGGACCTCGTTGGGTTTGAGAACAATCCGCAGACAATGTATGCGGCAGCCGACCTGCCTTTCTATTTTCTGAAAGGTCTGCACGGCGCCGGAGTGCAGTTCATGAACGACCGTCTGGGTCTGTTCAGCCATCAGCGTCTGGCCCTGCAATATGCCTACAAGCATAAGCTCTTCGGTGGAACAATCAGTGCCGGAGTGAGCGTCGGACTGCTTAGCGAGAGCTTCGATGGTACGAAGCTCGATGCAGGAGAGGCCGGAGACCCCGCCCTGCCAAGCACCAAGGTGGAGGGCAGCGGCTTCGATCTGGGTGCCGGACTTTACTATATGCACGGCCCGTGGTATGTGGGCGTGTCGGCACAACATCTCAACGCGCCGCTCGTGGAGCTGGGCGAGACGAACGAGCTGCAGATAGATCCGACATATTATTTGACCGGCGGATACAATATAAAACTGCGAAATCCGTTTCTTACAATAAAACCGTCGGTGCTCGTACGTACCGACGGAGTGACTTACAGGGCCGACATCACCGGACGCCTGATATATACCAACGACAAGAAGATGATGTACGGAGGCGTGGGCTACAGTCCCACCAACTCGGTGACGATACTCATCGGCGGCATGTTCCACGGCGTAATGCTCGGCTACAGCTACGAGTTCTATACCTCGGCAATAAGCCCCGGCAACGGCAGTCACGAGCTGTACATAGGCTATCAGATGGATCTGAACCTGGTGAAGAAAGGAAAGAACAAACATAAAAGTGTGAGAATATTATAAAAAATATGAATAAGAAAAACAACAGTTTGACGCTATTGCTCGCTCCGGTATTCTGCATCGTGCTCGCCGGATGCTTCGGCGGACGCATGACGTCGTCGGGACGAGGCGGCGAGGTCGTCGGCGTGAGCGGCAGGGCTTTCACCGAGCCGACACCTTACGGCATGGTTAAGATAAACCGTGGATACTTGCGCATGGGAATGGAGAAGGAAGACAGCCTGTGGGGCAAGCAGACTCCGACGAAGGATATTTCGGTGGACGGATTCTGGATGGACGAGACCGAGGTGTCAAACTCTAAGTACAAGCAGTTTGTGTTGTGGGTGCGCGACAGCATCGTACGCACGCGTCTTGCCGATCCTGCATACGGAGGCGACGAGACTTACATGATAACCGAGGATGAGAACGGCGATCCCGTCACTCCGCATCTCAACTGGAAGAAGCCTATACCGCGCAAACCTACAGAGGACGAATTGCGCGCAATAGAGAGTGTATATACCACCAATCCGGTGACAGGCGAGAAGATGCTCGACTACAAACAGATGAATTATAAGTACGAGATCTATGACTACACGGCTGCGGCACTGCGTCGCAACAGGCTGAATCCAGAGGAGCGCAACCTCAACACCGATGTTACGGTGAACCCGGACGAGGTAGTCATGATATCGAAAGACACGGCATATATCGACGACGAGGGACGTATCGTGAGGGAAACCATCAACCGTCCGCTCAGTGGACCATGGGACTTCCTCAACACTTACATCGTGAACATCTATCCGGACACTACTTGTTGGGTGAACGACTTCCCGAACTCAGACAACGGGATATACATGCGCAACTATTTCTCCAATCCTGCATACAACGACTATCCGGTGGTTGGAGTGACCTGGGAACAGGCCAACGCCTTCTGCGCATGGCGTACCGAATATCTGCTCAAGGGTCTTGGACCTGAGGCTCGGTTCGTACAGCGTTACAGGTTGCCTACCGAAGCCGAGTGGGAATATGCCGCACGAGGCAAGGATGGCAACGAGTTCCCGTGGGAAGACGCGGGCGTGAAGAGCGGTGAAGGCTGCTTCTTTGCGAACTTCAAGCCCGACAGGGGCAACTATACCGAGGACGGTAACCTCATAACAAGTAAGGTTGGAATATACGCATCTAACAGTAACGGACTCTTCGATATGGCGGGCAATGTGGCCGAATGGACCAGCACGGTATATACCGAGGCGGGAGTGGATGCGATGAACGACCTCAACCCGCAGCTGGAATACAACGCCGCGAAGGAAGATCCGTATAAACTGAAGAAAAAGAGTGTGCGTGGTGGCTCGTGGAAAGACCCTGAGTCGTACATCCGTTCGGCATGGCGCACATGGGAATATCAGAACCAGCCGCGGTCGTACATCGGATTCCGCTGCGTGCGCAGCCTGGCAAGTACATCAAGTGGAAAACAGAAAAAGAAATAAACAGCAATGACTGAATACAGCAAATACAACATTGTCTATCGTCTGCAGAAGTGGATCGACAGCGTTCCGGGGCAGACTTTCCTCAACTATGCTTACAGCTGGGGTGCATCAATCGTTATTCTTGGAACATTGTTCAAACTGACTCACCTGCCCGGAGCAAACATCATGTTGTTCGTGGGAATGGGTACTGAGGTCATAGTGTTCTTCATATCGGCTTTCGACCGTCCGTTCGACAAGACGGCGATTGGCATGGATCTGCCTACACATGTGGAGGAACCTGACGCCGAGAACGCTGAGGATGAGGGCGAAAGCGAGGCTGCTCCGGCAGCCGCACAGCCACAGCCGGCAGTTCAGGGCGGAACCATCATCATCGGAACGCCCGGAACGGCAGCTCCGGCGGCAGCAGTCGCAGCTTCGGAAGGTGCCGCTGCTGTTGCAGGTGGCGTGGCAGGAGCAACTGTCGTAGCCGGAAACTGGGTGGCAGGACAGCAACAGAACGGAGAGGAACTGGCCGAAGCGCAGGGCAACTATATCGAGGAGCTGAACAAACTCACCGAGACTCTGCAGAAGGTTTCGGAGCAGAGCGAGCGCCTGACGCGCGACAGCGAGGAGATGGAGATGCTCAACCGCACGCTCACCGGTATATGCCGCGTGTACGAGATGCAGCTTAAGGGTGCCAGCCAGCAGATTGGAACCATCGACCAGATAAACGAACAGAGCCGCAAGATGGCTCAGCTCATAGAGCAGCTCAACGGTATCTACGCACGCATGATTGAGGCAATGACCGTCAACATGCGCGCCGCAGCCCCGGAGGCAGCTCCGAAACAGTAACTGTTGACCGACCCGCCGGTGTATGGAAACGGCGGCGGGCAATGATATAAAAGTATAACATAAATGGCAATAAAGAAACGACCTGTATCGCCGCGCCAGAAGATGATCAACCTGATGTACGTCGTCCTCATGGCAATGCTCGCGCTCAACATATCGACTGAGGTGCTCAACGCCTTCTCTATCGTTGAGGAAAGCCTCAATCGCACCACCTCCAACTCGTCGAAGGAGAACGAAGCCATATTCCGCAACTTCTCCGAACAGATGAAGGCTAACCCTCAGAAGGTGAAGGAGTGGTTTGAGAAGGCAACGGCGGTGAAACGCATGAGTGACTCGCTATACAACTTCGCGCAGGAGCTCAAGGTGGAAATCGTGCGCATAGCCGACGGTTCCGACGGTGATGTGATGAACATAAAGAACAAGGATGATCTTGAAGCTGCCAACCAGGTGATGCTTGCGCCGGGCACAGGAAAGGGCCGCAAGCTCTATAATGCGATAAACAGCTTCCGCTCGCGGATAATATCCATGGTGACCGATCCGCATCAGCGGAGCATCATCGAGAGCAATCTCACGACGAAACTGCCTAAAAACGCCGTCACGATGGGCAAGAACTGGCAGGAATATATGTTTGAGGACATGCCGGTGGCAGCAGCTGTCACCATGCTCTCAAAGTTGCAGAGCGACGTGCGCTACGCCGAGGGCGAGGTGCTGCACACGCTCGTTTCAAACATCGATATGAAGGATATACGTGTCAACCAGCTCAGCGCGTATGTCATTCCGGAGTCGCGCACCGTCATAAGCGGTGATATATTCTCGGCCCAGATAGTAATGGCGGCTGTCGATACCACGCAGCATCCTGAGGTGTATGTGGGTGGCCGCAAGATAAGCGGCAACACTTATCGCTTCACGGCGGGCGGAGTGGGAGAACACTCGTTCGGAGGATACATCACGATGAAGAATGGCAATGGCGACGTGATACGCCGTGACTTCACGCAGAAATATACGGTCGTAGGACCAAGCGCCACGGTTTCGGCCGACCTTATGAACGTGCTCTATGCGGGATATGAGAATCCTATAAGCATAAGTATCCCGGGTGTGCCGCTCAGCAGCGTATCGGCGTCGATGACAGGCGGTTCGTTCCGCTCGATAGGTATGGGACGCTACATCGCCCGTCCTACGCATGTAGGCCAGGATGTCACGATCACCGTGTCGGCAAATCAGAACGGACGTTCGCGCCAGATGGGCAAATATGTGTTCAAGGTAAGAAAACTGCCTGATCCGACGGCTTATCTCCAGATAGGTACCGACCGCTTCAGGGAGGGCGGACTCTCAAAAGCTTCGCTCATGGGTGTGAACGAAGTGAAGGCAGCTATCGACGACGGCATACTCGACATACAGTTCCGTGTGCAGAGCTTCGAGACCGTATTCTTCGACAATATGGGTAATGCCGTGCCGATGTCTTCGGACGGAGCATCGTTCAGCAGCCGTCAGAAGGAGACCTTCAGAAAGCTGTCGAGAAACAAGCGTTTCTACATCTCGCGTGTTACGGCGGTCGGACCGGACGGCATAACCAGACGTCTGCCGGGCTCAATGGAGGTCATCGTGAAATAGAACTGACTAAGAATAACAGAAAACGAACATACAACGAGTATATTTATTATGAGAAAATTAATGTTCATATTGATTGCGGCATGTGTCGTGCAGAGCGTTTCAGCACAGCCGGCAGCACGTCGGAGGGAACAGCAGCAGGCTGCTGCGGCAAGCGCGAACGCACTTTCCGTGAGGGCACAGATTTCGTTTCCTACCCAGGCTCCGATGGATGAGGATGTCGTTTGGAGGCGTGATATCTACCGTGAGATAGATCTCAACGACGAAGCCAACGCCGCGCTGTATTATCCTGTTGAGCCGCTCGGTTCGCAGATGAACCTTTTCACCTATATATTCAAGCTCGTGATGCGTCGCAGTGTCACGCCTTATGAGTACAGACTCGACGGCAACGAGGTATTCGATGAGTCGGCCAAGGTGAACCTTATGTCCATTCTCGACAATTATCATATATTCTATGAGCGCACCGACAAGGGCATACGCATCGACGACAGCGATATTCCGTCGCGTGAGGTGACTGCCTACTACATCAAGGAGTGCGCTTATTACGACCAGGCTACCGCCACATTCCATACCAAGGTGGTCGCACTCTGCCCGATACTCCGCCGTGAGGACGACTTTGGCGACGCCACGACATCCTATCCATTGTTCTGGGTGAAGTATGACGAACTGGCTCCTTATCTCACCAAGCAGACCATCATGACGAGCAATCTGAACAATGCGGCCACGATGAGCGTTGACGATTATTTCACCAGAAACCTGTATAAGGGAAAGATATACAAGACATCCAACATGCTCGGAAAGACGCTCGCGCAGTATTGTCCAACCGACTCAGCCATGTCGAAAGAGCAGAAGCGCATAGAGAATGAGCTGCAGGCGTTCGAGAAAAACATTTGGGGCGATCCGGCACGCAAGGATTCTCTCGACAGCATTGCCAAGTTGGACAAGAAAGATCTGAAGGCAACGAAGAAAAAGAACCGCAGGTCAGGCAGTAAGTCGGAGACGGTGAAAAAGAAGAGCAAGCAGCCAAGCACTACCACCACATCATCTGCCGCACGCGTAACGGTGCGTCGTCAGCGTCGTTGATGCCGGTATGGCGTGCCGTCGGTCAGAAGGTGTAATACAATGATATTATTAACACAATAAACACAATTGCTTATGAAGAAGTTTTTTATCTTGGCATTACTGATGATGTCGGCTGTCTTTGCGACAGAGTCATCGGCTCAGGTTAAGTTCGGTCTTAAAGGTGGTTTGAACGTCACAAGCATGAGTTTCAGTTCTGACTTGTTGGCTGCCAACAACCGTACCGGATTCTTTATCGGTCCGACAGTGTTGTTCTCGTTGCCTATCGTAGGCCTCGGCATCGATGCGTCTGCCCTTTACGATCAGCGTGAGGCAGAACTGAAGTATGAAGGCCGCGACCCCGAGACGTTCAAGACACAGTCAATCAACATTCCTATAAACCTGCGTTACGGCATAGGTCTGGGCAATACTGCAAACCTGTTCTTGTTCGCCGGTCCTCAGTTCGGATTCAATGTAGGAAGCAAGAACCAGTCGCTTTTCCAGGATGTAGCATCATGGAAGCTCAGCAGCTCAAACTTCAGCCTTAACTTCGGAGCCGGTGTCATGCTCTTAAATCACCTGCAGGTGTCTGCCAACTATAACGTAGCATGCGGAAAGACCGGCGACGTGAATGTTATTGACGCCACAACTACTGCAGCCGAAAGCCTCTTCTCAAAGGGACGTTCCAACGCATGGCAGGTGTCTTTGGCTTATTATTTCTAAGCAGAAAAGGATAGAGCCGGTGACGGAAAGTCGGATATGACTGCTTGTGATGCTGTGAAAACGGCATCAGACATGCGTTCGCCGACAGCAGATATTCCGTTACGACTTGTCTTAAACGATATTTACTCAGGGCAGAACATGGAGTTTCTGTCCTGAGTTTTTTATTTCCATAATGTCCTTTATCAGCCGTTATATCGGTTCACCCGATGAAGATTTTCCGTTTTTCCCATGCCTTATATCCGCTTTTTTTAAGAAAACCCGGACGGAAAATTACAATTTTTCTTGATTTTATTTTGACAAAATATTTTCGCAAAAGAGATGTAAA
>ENA-ORSK01001136-ORSK01001136.1-human-gut-metagenome-genome-assembly--contig:-NODE-1136-length-22864-cov-5.846026_pt1 | contig 22864 bp, 23 predicted proteins | sample MGYA00242192_ERZ509159 | MGnify/ENA primary metagenome ERZ509159 (study PRJEB26280, sample SAMEA2338663) | human gut metagenome | biome: human gut; feature: human-associated habitat; material: faeces...
TCGCCGCATTATATATGTGTGGCGAAGCCGCCACCACAACCTTGAACCTTGAACCCTGAACCCGAATCTCATTCCTAATTCCCCCTATCTATGCTACAATGTAAAAATACATTCACCCATCCAAGGAGGTCCATCATGTTACAACAGGTATCCATCTTCACGGCGAACCGTCAGGGCGCCCTCTCCCGCATGACATCCATTCTTGCGAAGGAGAACATCAATATTTACACCATGCTCGCCAACGACAGCGCGGAATTCGGCATCGTCCGCCTCATCGTAGATAAACCGGAAGAAGCCGTCTTGATCCTTGAAAAAGAAGGCTACCAGTGCCGCGTCGACCTCGTCATCGCCGTCGATATGGGCTCGGACAAGCCGGGCGCCCTCGACCGCATCTTAGGCGACCTTCAGGCAGCCAATGTCATGATCCGCTACCTCTACATCTCCTTCGACCGTGCGACCAGCTCCCCGATCGCCGTCTTCAGCACCACCGAGTCCGAGACCGAAGCCTTTCTCAAAGGAAAAGGTTACAAGCTGGTGGAAGAATTCTGATTGACTGGGGATTAGACGTCAGACATTAGATGTCAGACGTCAGGCTTCAGACTTTAGACTTCAAGCACAAAAAGACCCGTGATTCCCTCGTTTGAGAATCACGGGTCTTTTTATGCTCCTTGTCTGATATCTGATTTCTGACGACCAGTCACTAGTCACTAGTCACCAGTCCCTACTTCCCCAGCACGGCTTCGACCGCTTCCTGGCAGAGAGCGACACCCTTATCCAGATCTTCTCTTGTGATATTGAGCGGCGGATTGAAATAAATGATATCCCCCATAGGGCGAAGCACAAGCCCCAGATCCATGGCCTTTCTGAAAATATGCCAGCCGATACGGCGCGAAGGATCGAAAGCCTTCTTCGTCTTCGGATCCTCGACCAGCTCGATCGCATGGATGAGCCCGATATGGCGGATCTCTCCGACATTCTTGTGACTGCCGAGAGCCTGCATCAGCTTTTCATGCAGGTACTTCCCATTCTCATTCACCTTCGTGAGGATATGGTCACGCTTCATGATCTTGAGGACAGTGAGCGCGATGGCGCAGCCCATCGGATTTCCTGCATAGGTATGGCTGTGGACAAAGGCCTTGTGCGTGCCGAAATCATCATAGAACGCATCGTACACCTCATCTGTCGTGATGGTAAGAGACATCGGCATATAGCCTGCCGTCAGTCCCTTCGACGTACAGAGGATATCCGGGGACACGCCCGCATGCTCGATCGCAAAGAGCTTGCCCGTGCGGCCAAAGCCCGCTGCAATCTCATCATCGATCAGGAGCACGCCGTACTCATCGCAGAGCTTTCGAAGCTTCCTCAAATACTCCGCCGGATAGATACGCATACCGGCCGCGCCCTGCAGGATCGGCTCCACGATGCACGCCACAGTTTCCTTTCCATATTTCTTAAAGGCCGCCTCTGCGTCCTCGAAACACTCCACGCCGCACGTCTCTCTCGTCTTGCCGTATGGACAGCGGTAACAGTCCAGCCCTTTGAAATGAATATTATTCATCAGCATCGGGTGGAAGATCTTCGCATACAGATCCATCGAGCCGACCGAGAGCGCCCCGATCGTCTCCCCGTGATACGACTCCGGCAGGCACATGAAGCGCGTCCTCTCCGGATGTCCCGTCTGATACTGATACTGGAATGCCATCTTCAGTGCCGCCTCGACCGCAGATGACCCATTATCATGAAAAGTGAACTTCGTGAGCCCCGCCGGTAAAAGCTCCGACAGCTCACGCGCCAGCTCGATCGCCGGCTTGTGCGTGAAATTTGTGAAAATGACATGCTCCAGTTCATCCACCTGCTGCTTCAGTGCCGCATTGATCTCCGGATTCGCATGCCCCAGAAGATTGCACCACCATGAAGAAATGATATCCAGGTACGCCTTGCCATGCGTGTCATACAGATAGCACCCCTTCGCATGGTCGATCACCACCGGCGGAAATACCTCATTATCCTTCATCTGCATGGCCGGATGCCAGATATACTTCGCATCCTCCGCTTCCCAATTGATTCCACTCATCAGACTTCTCTCCTTTTACTTTGTTGTTGGTTGTTTGGAAATCGTGTGTACGATTTATGGTTTATAGTTTATGGTTTTGGGGTTTTCCTCCATCTGAGCAGGTCCTTAGAGAAGGGCCGCGCCAAAGGCGCAGGATGGATCCCACGAGCGGTATAAAACCCATGTTGGACAATGCCACCTTTGCCACTGTCTGCCGCAAACTATCCATCAAACCTCTTGATACAATCCTTCCAGTACCTTCGGATCGCAATGGAGGATCTCATCCCCCTTCGCGACCTTCGCGATGACAGAGACCCCCGTGATCTCCTCGATCATCTTCACATTATCCTCTTCCATCACGCCGCCCTTCCAGTTGTTCAGGATGATGCCCCGGATCGGAATATTTCTATGCGTGATATATTCGCATGTCGTTACCACATGATTGATCGTCCCCAGCCCCGCATCTGCGATGACAAGCACCGGCAAATGCAGCCAAGAAATGATATCCGACAGATAGTACACCGCCTTCTCATCGTGGCGGATCGGACACACGATGCCGCCGGACCCTTCCATCGTCACATACGGATACGCCTCCGTCACCCGCTTCCACGCCGCAAGGATCACATCCTTCTCCAACGGATGCCCCTCAAGGCGCGCCGCCAGATGGGGAGACACCGCATGCTGGTACAGATACGACAAGAGCATATCCTCCGGTTCATCGATCCCTGCGAACTCATTCACAAAGCCCGCATCCGATGCGGCGACCGTCGGCGCCCCGCTGATCGCCGCCTTGTAGTAGCCCGTATCATACCCATTCTGACGCATCGTCTTTACAAGAAGCGCCGTCACATAGGTCTTCCCGATATCCGTATCCGTCCCCGTGATAAAAAGTCCCTTGCTCATTGCTATGCCTTCCTTCGTATAAAACGTGACGGGTTTATCCCTTCACCATTGACCATCTACCCAAACGCCATTCATCATCCTGCGCGAAAGAAAATATCATGTGCGGCATCGGACGAGAGCCATACAGCTTGCGCCGAGCCCTTCCCATGCGCCTCACCTTCACACGGCGTCCGAAAATGCAGAAGGGATCCCTCCGCTATTTTCCGATCGCCCTCTTCAGCCGCGACGCCAGCATCGCTGCCAGAATGCACAGGCAGATATCCCCCGGCACCGCCAGCACGAAGCAGTACAGCACCACCGGCCAGACCCCGATCGGCGTCCCCAGGTAGAAATTATTGATGATGTACACATACACCATCCCGAAAAGATACACCACCAGGAGCCCCGCCAGATTTGCAAAAAGAGTCTTTCCGAAAGAGAAGTCCCCGCTCCTCTCTGAGATCCAACCCGTCAGCCATGCACCCGCGATGAACCCGATGAGGTATCCAAACGTCGGCTGGAAAATATACGAAGGCCCGCCGCCCTCCGTAAAGACCGGCACCCCAGCGAGCCCCAGAAGCACATACAGCCCCACCGAGCAAGCCCCGTTTCTACTCCCCAAGATAAGCCCCGCCAGCGTCGTAAACAAAAGCTGCAGCGTAAACGGACACACCGGCACCGGGATCTTGATAAACGCCCCGATCGCGATCAGTGCTGTAAACAAACCAAAGAGCACCATCTCCTTCGTCCGGCTTCCGCCGGCCAGCGCCTCTTCTCCTCTGATCATCTTCATCGCCTCGATTGTTATACCCATGAACCTATAAAGTTAACATACATATCATATAACAACTTTCAACTTTATTCAACGTTGACAATTCAGCCAGTTTAAGGTTTGGAAATTAACACGTAGCAATATGAAAGCGAATATGAGCCACTCCAAATCCCGTAGGCCCTTAGAGGGGAGCCACACCATCGGCGCAGGATGAGTTCTCGTAGCCGTATGAAAGAAATGTTTGACAATCCCACTCTCGCCAACTACCAACAGCCAGCAAAAAAGGCCCAGCCCGCAAATCTGCAGGAATGAGCCTTTTGAGTAACGTTTATCCATCGGTCATTAGTTATTGGCTGGTGACCATCCAATCCCAATAGCAAACCACTACCATTTCCATTCCATCATAGCCGCAGCAAAGAGATGGCGATCCGTCTCCTTTTCTTGCACCTGCGCATAGCCGAGTGTTCCTGTGAGATAGCGATTCCCCGAGAGCCTCTGCCGCCCCGTGATACCGATCTCATTCACCGTCGGCGAGACACTCCTATTTCTTTCACGCTCCGTGCGAAGATAGTACAGCCCCATGCTGCGCTCACCCGAGAGATAGTGGTTCACACGCGCATAATATTTCCGCGCATCATTCCCCATATCATCCCCCATGATATCTCCGCTGTACGTCCAGCCCTGCTGGTACGTCCAGTGCGTATACCACACATCCGTCGTCTTCGCCGCCTCGAGTGTCAGATCCCATGAGCCATCTGAAGAAATCTTCGGCAGATACAGCCCCATGCGGTACGCCCACTTCGATGGGAGTCCGCCCGCCTGATCCTCGCCCATAGCCTCGCCATAGACTTGGAAATCTCCATAGCGCAGACGGAAATCGAAACCGCCGATATCATTCCACTTATCATCAGTATCCGCATTCTTCCCCGTCAGCCAATTTCCCCAGTCCGAAGCAGAAAGCCCATTTCCCTTACCGCCCAGCATAGAAACCCGCGACGCCCCAAACGTAAAATGAGACGAAGGCGTCACATCCAAGCGCAGCCCTATAAGCCCCGCATCATCGAAATCCTTCACCCCGCGCTTCGCCGCATCCGAGCCGCGGTCCCGATCCGAGAACGCATAGAAACTATGCAGATCCACCTCCCCCAAGAAATGGAAGAAACCTCCCAACTTCACCGGATTCGTCAGATGCGCCTGCACTGACGTGAGCGGCTTCATGTTATTTCCAAGAAGCAAATGGCCACTGGCTCCCTCGCCCCACAGGAGTGCCTCACGCCCTGCTTCAAGCGCCACACTGCCGAGCCGCGTCTTCACATACGCCTCATCCAGAGACACCGTGCCGTCATTATCCTTATCCCAGGTCGCACGCCCCCGGATAGAAACAGCCAGCTCCGACGCCACATTGCCAGACACCTCGGCAGAAACCGTCGCACCGCCATTTCTGCCATACTTGTGCCCATTATGATTCTGAGAGAACGGTGACCAGCTCCCCGACAGCGTCTTAGGCTGGTACGCATACGAAAACGCATCCCCGTGGTGATACGCCATCTCCGCCGACACCCCCCGGAGCCGCACATCATCCGCCAGCTTCCCGCCGGAAAGCGCCTCGACTTCCGGCGCCACATACACTTCCAAAGCCGCCATCTGATCCGCCAGGTAAGGCGCCATCGGCCGCTCCTTCGCTGCCTCCTTCGCCTCCAGCACCCAGCGCGCCAGCTGCATCCGGCTATACGGCTTCGCCCCATTCGGGAGCGACTTCACATAGCCCATCCCCGAAAGCTTATCCAGATACTGATAGTACACACTATCCACCGGCACATTCGCCGTCGTCTGATCCGCCGCAGAAACCAGCGGCTCCCCCAACAAGGAAAGCAGTGCTACGACTATGATTTTTTTAGAAATGGACATAAAAATCCCCTCACTTGTACTAATACAGTTTTTATTTATTATAGCACGGGTGAGGGGGGATGAATGCTATCAGTTATTTGGAAAATATGTTTTGGGGCTCTCTCCTATCTGAGTAGCCTAGAGAGCGGCCACACCAAAGACGCAGGATGGATCCTCGTAGCCTCATAGAAGCCCATATGAAACAAACCCAATCCCATAGACCCCTAGAGAGAGGCCATACCATTGGCGCAGGATGGATCCGCACGGTGGTATGAAAAACATTGTCGGACAATCCCTATTCCACCTCCGACCAATGACCTCCAGCTACTTTTCATTTCTTGAAAACACATACGCCACTGCCACCCCCAATATCACCCCGCATGTATCGATCACGACATCCGTCATCTGACCGCTACGTCCAAATGAAAAAAGCTGTAGCGTCTCATCAATGCAGGCAATGAGGACCCCCAGTGCCACCACATCCCTCGCCCGTCCACGCCTATTCAGTGCGCTGAGCGTCAGCGAGAGAAAAAATCCAAGAGCCATGTACTCCGTCACATGCGCTGCCTTCCGGATCTCATACATCGTGACATGAGAAATCCCAGGAATCACCGAAAGCGTCGATTGCACCAAATCCAGTACCCACCGGCTCTCCACCGATGAATGCGTTGCATCCTGAATCGAATTTCCCCAAATGAAAGCGATGAGAACAGCCGTCATGAGCCAAAACACATATTTTTTCATACAGACCGTCTACTTCCTGACTCTTTAAACATCAACAGATCCAGCTTATAGAAATTCGTTTTTCCTTTTTTCTCAACTATCAAATGATTGGCCGGCATAGAATCCAAACGCTTTTGAATCGTATTACGTGCCTTCCCCACCATATCAGCCAATTCAGTAATCGTGACCCCTCGGCCATAGAAAAAAGCAGCCTGCAACAAAATGTAATAAATCTCTTCCATGAGTTTATCATGAAATCCCAATGCTTCGATTTTCTTCTCATATCGCTGCAACTGATCTTTTTTCCTTTCTAACACCCCGATCGTATCCTCAATCGTCCCCAAAAGAATCTTTAAAAATCCCTGAAGAAAAGGCGTCAAATCGCCTCGATTTATTTCACTATCCGCTTCTTCGAATAGCTTATAATAAGCCTTCCTGTTACGCTTAATATATACCGACAGTCGAAGTCCCAAAAGCAAATGAAAATTTTTCTTCAAAAAATAGGAAGTAATAAACCGATCCGTTCGCCCATTGCCATCGTAGAATGGATGAATATAAGCAAAGAAATAATGAAATAATCCCAGGCGAACCAAAAGAGGGAAATCTTGTGAATGCAGAATCTTCAATGCTGCGTCCATAGTCTCTATCACCTTCGCCTCAGGGGATAAGCCGCGATGAATGATTTTCCCTGTCTACTTGCTGATCTACGCCCTCTCAATTTCTGCTCTTTTAACTGGATTCTCGACTCATTTTTATTATATCACAATATCCCACCACAAAAATCGGGAGATGTCTTTACAACTATTATCTCCCGATTTTTATCTTACCATATCCTTGTTTGCCTTAAGAATCAGCCACACTTCTCAATCTCGCTCAAACAGATCTCTGGTATAAACCTTCCCTCTCACATCATCCAGCGAGTGATCATAGCGATTCGCAATGATGCCATGACTCTGCTCTTTGAACCTTGCCAGGTCATTCACCACAAGACTGCCAAAGAACGTCGTACCATCCTCCAGCGTCGGTTCATAGATGATGACCTGCGCGCCCTTCGCCTTGATGCGTTTCATGACGCCTTGGATACTGCTCTGGCGGAAATTATCCGAATTTGACTTCATCGTCAGACGATATACGCCGATCGTCATCGCTTCCTCCTTGCTCGGATCATACTCACTGTTGTCGTGGTAGTAGCCGGCAATTTCAAGCACCTTATCGGCGATATAGTCCTTTCTCGTCCGGTTCGACTTCACGATCGCCTCGATCAGATTCTCAGGCACATTTTCATAATTTGCCAGAAGCTGCTTTGTATCTTTGGGAAGACAGTAGCCGCCATAGCCGAAGGACGGATTGTTATAAAATTCCCCGATTCGTGGATCCAGACAGATACCATCGATGATTTCCGCCGTACTGAGACCTTTCGTCTCCGCATAGGTATCCAGCTCATTGAAATACGATACACGCATTGCCAGATACGTATTTGCGAAAAGCTTCACCGCTTCCGCTTCCGTAAATCCCATGAACCGTGTCGGGATGTCCTGCTTGATCGCGCCTTCCTGAAGAAGCCCCGCGAAGGTATGCGCTGCCTTCACCAGCTTCTCATCTGTCGGATCAGTACCAACAATGATACGGCTCGGATAAAGGTTATCATAGAGCGCCTTGCTTTCACGCAGAAATTCCGGGCTAAAGATGATATTCTTCGTACCAAACTTCTCACGGACGCTCTTCGTATAGCCGACGGGGATCGTCGACTTGATGACCATGATGGCATCCGGATTGTACTGCATCACCAGCTGAATAACCGCTTCGACAGAGCTGGTGTCAAAGAAATTCTTTCTCGAATCATAATTGGTCGGCGTCGCAATAATGACGAAGTCCGCGTCCTTGTACGCCGCCTCCGCATCCATCGTCGCCGTCAGATCCAGTGCCTTCTCTGCCAAGTACTTCTCGATATAGTCATCCTGGATCGGCGACTTTCTATGATTCACCATGTCCACCTTTTCTGGGATGATATCCACTGCCATCACATGATTGTGCTGCGCAAGAAGCGTCGCCAGAGATAGACCCACATACCCTGTACCAGCTACCGCAATATTCATTGATCTCGATCTCCTATATAAAGCTAATAATTCCTTATTTGACATAGTATGCCTTATACCACTCAGCAAACTTTCTAAGACCATCTCTGAGCGAAGTCATCGGGCAATAGCCGAAATCCCTCGAAAGCGCCTCCGTATCCGCATACGTCACTGGCACATCTCCGGGCTGCATCGGGACGAGCTTCTTATGCGCCTCGAAATCATAGTCTATCGGAAGCACACCGGCACGCACCAACTCCTGCTGCAGGATATCCACGAAATCCAAGAGGTTCACCGGATGACCGCCGCCTATGTTATACACTGCATACGGCGGGATCGGGAGCCCGTCTGCCCCGGTCTTTTTCTCCGGCGCTCCCTTCATCACACGGACAACACCTTCGACGATGTCATCCACATAGGTAAAGTCCCGCTTGCAGTTTCCGTAGTTGAAAATCTTGATGGTTTCGCCGTTCACCAATTTGTTGGTGAAGCCGAAATATGCCATGTCCGGACGACCAGCAGGGCCATAGACCGTGAAGAACCGCAGGCCGGTAGAGGGGATATTGTAGAGTTTGGAGTAGGCGTGTGCCATCAGCTCATTAGACTTCTTGGTCGCTGCATACAGAGACACCGGGTTGTCCACCTTGTCATCGGTGGAGTAGGGCACCTTCTTGTTGCTGCCATAGACGGAGCTGGAGGATGCGTACACCAGATGCTCCACCGGATAATGACGGCAGGCTTCCAGAATGTTGTAGAAGCCAATCATGTTGCTCTCAATGTAGGCATTCGGGTTGGTGATGGAGTAACGCACACCTGCCTGAGCACCCAAATTGACCACAATATCCGGGTGATATTGCTCAAAAATGCTGTTGATAAGTGCCTTGTCTGCAAGATTTCCTTTTATAAAGGTATAGTTTTCAAATTTCTGAAGCTCCTCAAGGCGAGCTTCTTTGATGCGAACATCATAATAATCGTTCATGTTGTCCAGGCCGATAACCTTGGTATCCGGCTCAGTGGTCAGAATACGCTTGGCAAGGTTAGAGCCAATAAAACCGGATGAACCGGTGATGAATACTGTTTTACCCATCTTTTTCACACTTATCCCTTTCTCCACACCATCTTATTGACCACGTTTACATATCCCTGAATGATGCGAACCACCTTCATGGACACGGTTTCGTCCACATAGTCGGGGCAGGGCTTACCCAGAACGCCCTTCTGCTTCATCTTAATGGCCATATCGGTGGCGTTGAGCAGTTCCCGGGTAGTGATGCCAGCCAGGATGAAGTCACCGGCTTCCAGCGCCTCAGGGCGCTCCGTACTGGTACGGATGCACACGGCGGCGATAGGATGACCAATGGACAGATAGAAGCTGCTCTCCTCGGGCAGAGTGCCGGAGTCGGAGACGATTGCTAAAGCGTTCATTTGCAGCTTGTTGTAGTCGTTGAAGCCCAGCGGCTCATTGACCCGGACACGAGGGTCGAGTTTGAAGCCACTCTTTTCCAGACGATGCTTGCTGCGGGGATGGCAGGAGTAGAGAATGGGCATATCATACTTCTCTGCCAGCGCATTGATGGCAGTGAACAGGCTCAGGAAGTTCTTTTCAGAGTCGATGTTCTCCTCACGGTGGGCAGACAGCAGAATGTACTTGTCCTTCTCCAGTCCCAGTCGCTCCAGCACATCGCTTTTCTGAATCTTCTCCAGATTCATGTGCAGGACTTCCGCCATGGGGGAGCCGGTCTGGTAGGTGCGTTCCTTGGGCAGTCCGGTGTCCGCCAGATACTTCCGGGCAAACTCGGAATAGCACATATTCACGTCAGAAATCACATCCACGATGCGGCGATTAGTCTCCTCAGGCAGGCACTCGTCCTTGCAGCGGTTGCCGGCCTCCATGTGAAACAGCGGGATGTGCAGCCGCTTTGCGCTGATGGCAGACAAGCAGGAGTTGGTATCGCCCAGCACCAGATAGCCCTCCGGCTGCAATTCGGACAGAAGCTCATAACTGCGGCCCAGAATATTACCGCAGGTCACACCCAGATTCTCGCCCACCACGGGCACCAGAATGTCCGGGCCATACTCCCCGAAGGTGTTTTTCAGCTCGAAATCCTCCCAGAACACTGTGGAAAGGTTTCTGTCCCAGTTCTGATTGTAGTAGACCACGCAGCAGTCAAAGTATTCCCGGCAACGCTTGATAACCGCAGCCAGTCGGATAATCTCCGGACGGGTACCGCAACCAATCATGACCTTGGTGCGACCGTCGTTTTTCCATGTAAAATTATGTTCCATATCATTCTCCTAACGTCAACCAGTAGCTACTCTTACACCGGCTCGAAGAAGGTGTCCGGATGGTTCGGGTCGAAAATCTCGTTGCAAGTCATCACGGTCACAAGATTCTCCGTTTCCGACAGGTTGATGATGTTGTGGGTCCAGCCGGGAATCATATGAACAGCCTCGATCTTATCGCCGGAAACCTCAAACTCCACCGTTTCCCCGGTGTTGATGTTCCGTTCCTGAATCAAGCCGTGACCAGCGACCACAATGAAAAGTTCCCACTTGGAGTTGTGCCAGTGCTGCCCTTTGGTGACACCCGGGCGACTGATGTTGATGCTCACCTGCCCACAGTCGGCGGTATGAACCAACTCGGTGAAGGAGCCACGGTTATCCACGTTCATCTTCAGGGCATACTTGAATTTGTCAGTGGGCAAATAGGTCAGGTACAGAGAGTACAGTTTCTTGGCGAAGGAGCCGTCTGGCATCTTGGGCATCATAAGCGTACTCGGCTGCGCCTTGAACTCCTGCAGCAGATCTACAATTTCTCCCAGCGTGACCTTGTGAGGCACGGGAACACAGCAATAGCGACCGTCTGCTTTCAGAACAGTCTCCACACCGTCAAACTCACAGTGCTGCTCCTTGCCTTCCAGCAGGTCAAACATCCCTTCTACGAGATCGTCAATGTACAGCAGTTCCAGCTCGATGCTGCGGTCGTTGACGGTAAAAGGCTCATCGTTGGCAACCGCCCAGCAGAAGGTGCTGACAGCGCTGTTATACTTCGGGCGGCTGTGTCCCATGAGATTCGGGAAACGGTACACTGCGACTTTGGCACCGGTTTCTTTTCCGTATGCAAAGAAAAGGTCTTCTCCTGCTTTCTTGCTTCGTCCATACAGACTGTCTCCGAATCGTCCGGAGAGAGTCGCCTGGATAGAGGAGGAAAGCATGACGGGGCATGTGTTGTGATACTTTTTCAGTGTATCCAAAAGCCGCGAGGAAAAGCCAAAGTTTCCTTTCATAAAATCCGCCGGATCCTTCGGGCGATTCACTCCCGCCAGATGGAAGACAAAGTCGGCTTTCTGGCAGTATACCTCCAGCTCCTCTGCCGTAGACACTCTGTCGTATTCATAGATCTCATCGATGTGAATAGCAGGACGCGTCCGATTCTTTCCATCTCGGATGTTTTTGAGATTATTCACCAGCGCGGTACCGACCATGCCTTTCGCACCGGTTACAAGAATATTCATGGATATCACTCTTTTCTATATTAGTTGTTAGTTGCTGGTTGTTGCTTGGTAGTTGTTTGGTTCCAAACAACTACCAAGCAACAACCAATTTATAGCGTCTTCCCGTTCGGGATGTCGGCATCATCTTCGACGATGACTTCATTGCTGATTGTCACATTGCTGCCGATACGCGCCCGCTTCCCTACTTTCGCATAGGTGCGGATGACGGAATTCGTATAGATCAGTGCATAGTCATCAACGTCACATCCATGATGGATCTCGACGCCAGGATTCAGGAGCACTCCGTTCCCCACCGTAGAACCATTTTGAATGACTACGTTATTTAGAAATACACAGCCCCTGCCTATTTTCGCATAAGGACTGATATAGACACTGTCACAAATTATGTTGGGAAAAGTGTAACCGATCTCCCGAGACTGTTGGTAAACTTTTTCGCGAAATCCATTGTTTCCAATGGCAATGATTAGCTTTTGATAGGAAAGAAATAACTTTGCTAAGTCTGATATATGGCCTACCACAGGGATATCGCAAATATCCATCCCCGCCTCATATCCATCATCCGCAAAAGCACAGTCATACTCTTTTCTAGCATATTCCGAAACGACTCGACCAAAGCCGCCACAACCAACAATAAGAAGTTTTTCTCTCTCACGCATGGTGAATCCCCTTCAATTCTTCCTGCACATAGTCAGTGGTCAATATCTTCTGAACGGTGCCTTCCACATCAAGGCGAGTGGTGTTGTGACTAGTGTATGATTCATCAGCCATAGTCTGCACTTTCCCTTTGACTACAAACTTGTCATAATTCAGATCACGATTATCCGCAGATACTCGGAAATAATGCCCCATATCTTCACTTCTAAGACGCTCCTCTCTGGTCATCAGGGTTTCATAGAGCTTTTCTCCATGACGAGTACCGATGATATTGGTTCCCGTATTTCCGAAAAGTTTCTGCACTGCCTTCGCCAAATCACCGATCGTAGATGCATCCGCCTTCTGAATGAAAAGATCACCCGGCCTAGCATGTTGAAAAGCAAACATAACCAAATCCACTGCTTCATCCAAATTCATCAAGAAACGAGTCATTTGAGGATCTGTAATAGTAATTGGTTCTCCATCTTGGATTTGCTTGATAAAGAGAGGAATCACACTACCACGACTGCACATGACATTGCCATAGCGAGTGCAGCAAATGGTAGTACCGCCGCGTTCTGCAGCCACACGAGCATTAGCATAAATGACATGCTCCATCATAGCCTTAGAAATCCCCATGGCATTGATCGGGTAAGCTGCTTTATCCGTAGACAAGCAAACTACCCGTTTCACCCCTGCATCGATAGCCGCATGAAGTACATTGTCTGTACCAATGATATTCGTCCGTACCGCTTGCATAGGAAAAAACTCACAAGATGGCACCTGCTTCAGAGCTGCCGCATGGAAAATATAATCTACGCCAGGCATAGCATCTCGCACAGACCGAGGATCTCGCACATCGCCGATATAAAATTTTACCTTACCCGCACTTTCTGAATATTTCTCTTGCAGTTCATGACGCATATCATCCTGCTTCTTTTCATCACGAGAGAAAATGCGGATTTCCTTCAGGTCAGAATCCAGAAAGTGCTTCAGAACGGTAGAACCGAAAGAACCAGTACCACCAGTAATCATAAGGGTTGCGTTATCAAATGCAGACATTTTAATTTTCCTCCTATATGTTTGTTTTTTATCCCACAGCAGATCCTCATCCATTTGTTTTCAAAGACTCGGAATCTACCGTTTCATCAGTTTTTTCATGTGTTTAATTCGCTATCAACCACCGAGAAAGCGGCTTGAATCGCTTTATTACTCTGCCAATCCCGTCACACAGTACTGCTACAATAAAGGTTTCCACTAATAAATTCCCCTTTCGTGAAATCAACAAGGCTTAGAATAATTGCCCATGTAAAACAAACGGGCACTAGTCTTACGATACGGGATTTAATACTATTGACCATTCCATGATTTTTCACGCTAAACCAGAATAAATAGCCGCTAACTGCAATAAAGAGCGGCATATGAAAGCTATAAATCACTTTCATAACGATATTATTCCAGAATTCATCATTTTCTAAAAAGGCTACTCCACTGCCATACTGAACACAGTACCCAACCAGAACCAAAAGAATCGCTATTCCTTTCAAATAATCAATGAAAGCATTCTTCTTTTTTTCATCCGTCTTTTCCATTTACTGTTTCACCCTCGCCTTGAAGCAATTCCGGCACCAAACCATTTGCGCAATGCAGTAGGGTGCCATTGAAATGATGTTTGCCAGAACAATCGAGATATAGCTTCCGGAAATGCGCGAAAACGCATACGCAAGCGGGATATTGATTACTGCGCCGATGGTCATATAAATCGTTTGCACTCTCAATTCACACAAACCGTTTGAATAATTCGCAAGTATGGTCCGCAGGCTCATAACCGTTCCAGACAAAGCAAAAATCGCCGCAATCCCATAATTGACCGTAATCGTCTTGTCTCCAAGCCAGAAATTAAATATCCACTGCAAAGGAACAATTACAGCAAATTCTGCTACTCCAAGCAAAAAAGCAATCTTCATATACTTGCCGTAGCTCGCCTGAATCCACTCCCAGTCATTTTCAGCCTTAGCTTTTGTAAGCGTAGACCATAGCGATGTCGTAACCAGCATTACCACTGTCATTGGTAGGTTAAAGATTTTGTTATATACCTGATATTCCACAACGGCTGAATTGCCAACAAATAATGTAATGAGATAATTGTTGGTATTATCAACGACCATTGCGATAACCTGAAGCCACAAAAAAGCGGTTCCAACCTTTAGGATTGACAGCGCATAGTCCTTTCTAAAAAAGGAAAAAGACGGACGAGTCTGTGAAATCTTCTTAGTAAAAACCCAGAACGTAGCAACGATAAGCGGCAGGTTGACCGCCACGAGATAGGCAGAAGCCAAAGATACCAAGCTGTTGTTTTTGCCCAATGCGTTGGAAAGGAGCACAAATCCCAGCATCATCACGTTGGTTGATAGATTGAGCAGCCCCGGAACAAACGCCTCTTGCAAGGCATATAGAATTGATGTAACAAGCCGCAAAACAAATTGGAGAATAATCGATGCCAGTAGAATCTGCAACGCTTTTGTCATCGTATTTGCGGCAACTATCTCAGACTGGATGTTGAAAACAGTGTTCCAGCTCACAAAGTTTCCAGCAACCACTACACCCAGTAGAATAATTGCTCCGATTCCGGACAAAAACAGGTATGATGATGAAATGTATTTCCTTGCCCTGTCCCAGTCTTTCTCATTGATCGCATAAACCAGATGGTTTCGCAGACCATTGCCAATGCCCATATCGCAGTTTAGAATCCATGCCAGTACAGAGAGCAGCGTAAACCAAACACCCAGTACCTCATCGTTGTTGAAGAAGTGCATATAGGCTGGGGTTGTAAATAACGCAATAAAGAGTGAGCCGCCTTTTACCACGGCAGACATTAAAGTGTTACGAAGAACGATTCCTGTGTTGTCCTTCGATTTGAGCCTCTCAATTATGTTCATCGTTCAATTATCTCCATCAACCGTTTTAGATTGTTTTCGCAATCCTTATCCAGCTGATTCAGAAGCTGCCTGCTGTTATAGCCTTCTTCCATCGGGATACTCATAATTGCGTTTGCGATTTCCTGCGGCGACTGGTTGTCATAGTAATAGAGTATTCCACCGACTGCAGAATTCTCTACTGCGGGGATTCTTACCGACAAGACCCGCAGCCCATTCGCCAGATATACCAACACTTTGGATGGAAAGGAGGTCTCGGTATACTTGGCATCCGGTATCTGCGTGCATAGACCAATATGGCACTTTTGCAGGAACTGGATGTATTCCTCGCCGCCCTTTAAGCCATCATAAGTAAGCGTGCATTTTGTCTTTTTCTGCACAGATGCAATCAATTCTTGCAGCTGCTTCTTCTGTTCTTCTGTTCCAAAGCCCAAAATATGAACATGATAGTTTTCCGGCAAAAACTCAGCAGCAGCAGCAGCAGCAGCGCCTCCCTTGGTGGGATCAAACGTTCCCGCATAGACGCAATGCACTTTTCCATCGTTGAAGCAAACATCTCGTTCCGGCTCCGAATGATAGGTTCCATTTACAACGATATAGGGGCGTCCTGCCGGAATTTCTTTTGAAAGAGCCTCTGCTGCGAGGATGTAACCATCTGCCGCCGTGATAACCTTTCGTTCCCAAGCGGCTTTTTTGGCTCCACAGTTTACAACGTCCTGATAGATTTCTTCCAGTTCCAGAACAAACCTGAATCCTTTTTTCCTTTTATACTTATAAAAAATATCGGCAGTTTGCAAGGAATGGTACGTGATCACCGTGTCATTGGAGGTTAACCCCGAAAGAAACTGTTTCAGTTGTTGCCGACGATAATAGTAATGCAGGCGTCGAATAATCCTGTTCGGCTTACCGAAGCCCTTCCACACCGTATATGTTCCATGATTAAAACAGTTAACGGTTAACGACGGCATTCTGCACCATAGTCTTTGGGACGTTTCAGAGAGCGAAATCACTTCGAATTTCTTATTCATGATATCCAATTTCTCTATGAGATAACTCCCTTTTTGCTGCGCGGCAGGACTGGCTTCCAGCACATATGATTCGAGTCCTGGGAAAGTTCCAAATGTTATGTAATATATCATTTGCAAAATTCCTTTCACTACACTATCGGCACATACATTGCATATTTATTGCCAATAAAGAAGTACGCTATCAACAGAATTATGCTTGCATAATATGCCGGTTTCCTTTTGCTTTTATTTATCGACATGACCGCTGAAGGATAAACACAAACAGATGCTATGCTAAAATACATACTGATTCTAAACATTTCTGCGACAACCGAGGAAAATGCCTGAAATCCAAGACCAATCGCCATCAATGAATATAACAGCGGCATATCCTCATTCTCTTTAGTTGTCTCGTCATACAGCAGATAAGAAGCTGCGGAAAACATTAACTGAATAAGAAAACCTGTCCAATTCAGCGTAATATCTGAATCGGCATAATTAGCTAGGGTCTTATTCCAAGATACTGCGGCAACGATTACCCTAAACAAATCATTTCCAAATATAGACAACGCTACCGACGCCACTGTAAGCTGGGAAAAAAGAACTTTTCCGATTCTAAAATTCAATCGAGCTATAACAGGGGCTATCAGAAAAATCCAAGCTGATGAATGTACATATCCTGCTGCAATAATACAAAGGATTGCCAGAATGCTTCTTTTATTTTCTAAAAGAAGTATCAATGCAATCACGCAAATTCCCATCGCTACAGCTTGTCTTAGTCCGGTAAAGGAAAACTGCATCCATGAAAGTGACATGAACATCATGAAGCTGATAACCGGTATTGGGGAGTGTTTTGCTATAAGTATTACAACTGTAACAATGTAAAACCCAGTTACTATTGCGATAAACAGTTGATATGAAAACCCGCAATCAGCAAAGAACTTCATTATAATGTAGAATAATCCGTCTTTTATTTCTCCCAGCTTATATTGCCAAATAATATCCGCATAGTCAACATATGAAACATAACCCAAAAATCTGCTTTGATAGCCCAAGAGATCCGTTCCAAAAGATATATCTCTCAGTCCTGAAAATATACATAGTGTTAATGCACTGCCGATAATTGGAATTGCATTTCCCTGTTTGATTTTTCCATATCCTGACAAGAACAAAATCATGATCACGAAAGCCAAGGTTGCATACAACATTTTCTCTCTACTACTCTTCCCTTCCCGCAAGTTGCAAATCATTCAACAACTCAGTATATTTTCCCATGCACTTATCAGCTGAGAATGTCTCATGCGCAAATCTTCTGCAACACTCTCCTGTGGATTTATCAATATCAATTCTCCTTAGGTATTGCACGACATGATTAACATACATATTTCTGTCAGGTTCTTGAACCACTTTTCCGCAACCCGGTCCAACCAGTTCTGTACATGCAGTCGTATGATATACAATCACCGGCGTACCGCAGCTCATGGCCTCGGCTGTTGTTTTCCCAAACGTTTCCTGAACAGAAGGATTTAAGAATACATCCGCCATGGAGTAATACTCCGAGAGCTTTACCGGATCTCTGACCAACCCTGCACAAATCATATTTTCGGGAATTTCAACATCTTCTGGCATTTTTCCTATCATGATAACCTTTGTATCGGGTATACTCTTGGCAGCCAAAAGCATTTCCTGCAGCCCTTTCCGATTTCCCCATGCAGACGCGACGCCCAGAAGCACCTTCTCATTTTCTGTAATCCCAAGCTGCTTTCGTAAATCCCTCGTATCTCTCGGTCTGAAGGTTTCAAGATCAATCCAGTTGTAGATTCGTTGAATTACAGCTGCATCTTTGAGTATTGATTTTTTTGCTTCTTCAGTGATCCAATCCGATACGCCAACAACGCCAACGCTTTGAAGCGACCCAAACCACTTTTTCTTGTCAGCCAGTGCCTTTTTACTGAAATCAAAAAACCAGCTCTTGTTCCACTGGTGTATCTGCGGACACTTTCCACATTCCTTTTTCCACTTATCGCATCCCGCCGATGTATAATGGCAGCAATGTCCTGTATAATACCAGCAATCGTGCAGAACTACGACGGTCGCAATATGCTTACTGGCTAAAAATGCAAACAAACTCGGAAAGTTCATGCAATTGCTATGCAGCACATGAAGCATTACAACATCCGGCTTGAGTTCATCCAACTCAGAAATGAGCTTATGGGTCGAAAAATACGAAAAGTATCCCTGCATACCTGTAAGCCTAGATAGGAACGCATGACTCTTCTTATCTCGCTGAGAGGAAAAAAAGTGGATTCTCTTATCAGTTTCTGAACAATCATTAACAGCGGTCACATAGACGTATGAGTCCAATCCTTTTTTAAGAAAAAAATCATGAAGCTCCTTCACATTGCGGCCTGTGCTATCCGCATTTCCGTAAGTAACATTGATTTGGACAACTCTCATTCAAACCACCATCATCCTTTTGAGTCTTTGCTGTCAATTCCAAATTTCAGCTTATAATAGGCTTGCCGAATAAACGGTCTGATTTTTCCATAAGCCTGATTTCCTTTCGCTTTTAACTGAACAGTAAGCGGCAGCTGCCCCTGTTCTCTCAGCTTCGTTTCAACATATTGCGCGCTATGAATCAAATCAGTTCGGTATAACTTCAACAGCAATGTCTGTGCAACGCTGTACAATCCTTTTTCGCACAGCTTATCGCAAAAAGCCGGAATTGTCCTGTCGCTTTCTTCTCTGAATCTTTCCCGATGCGTATTCGTCTGCTGCTTTCCATGCAGCCGGCTGCGGGCATAAATCGTTTTATCTACCAGCAGGGAATAGCCGTTGAGGAAAATTCTCTTCCACATATCTGCGTCCTGTGTAAAACGCAGTGTCGTATCAAAGCCTCCGCATTCAAGAAATACTGCCTTGGGAATCAAAAGCGAAATTCCGCTCAGCGACTTCTTATTCATCAGCAAAAGTGCTTGCTCGTCGTTGTAAACGCCGGATGGAGGCGTTCCCCAAGACTTATCAAGAACCCTGCTGCCCTCGTCAATGAACTCTGTATCGCATAGGGCAATCACTCTGTCATTTTTGAATGCCCGCAACACATCCACCTGTTTTTCGATTTTCTCATTTCGGTATTCATCATCATGGCTGAGCCACGAAAAATACTCGCCCGTCATCGCTTCAATGCCGAGATTTAGCGCAGTCGAAACACCCCCATTTTCCTTCTCTATATATCTGATATTATCTCCGTAAGATTTTGCTATCTCAGCTGTTTTGCCGCCATCATTTGAACCGTCATTAACCACGATGATTTCAACGTTTTGATATGATTGGTTCAAAGCGCTCTGGATAGCTTTATCCAAATAATCCGACCCATTATAGACCGGAATAATAATTGATACTTTAGGAAGTTCTCCACTTTGTTTCATTCAATTCCTACTCCTTCAATTCTCAACGTAATGTCTTTTACATCACAACTCGTAAATGTTGTCAGGCGGCTATTAGGACATTGTGTTCTGCGGAATTTGGAAGAACTCGCCAAGCTGAAAATCAAAATCATCCGGGTCAAAACACGTATATCCACTACCTGAAAAGAACGTAATTTCTCCAAAGGTAATGACTCCGTTCTGATCAAATAAGTCTATTCGAGCATGGGGGAATTTTGCCGAAAGTTTCTCCGCAATTTCACACATTTCCCATCCATTTGTCCGGAATAAAGCTCATAGCCTGCATGATTTTGATTCTTACCGCCCTGCTTTTAATGATTTTCTTGTAATCCATCATTTAACCCCTCGTAATGCTCTGAATTTCTTCCCAATATGCCTCTACGACCAGCTTACGATCAAACTCTCTCCGAATTTTCTCGCTTCCACGCAATCCCATAGCCTTACGTTCCTCGCCGCTCATCTGCAAGATTTTCTCAGTTGCCTCAATGACTGCCTTTTCATCGTTGACCGGAACGAGGAATCCGGTAACACCATCCTCCAGCGTTTCGCGGCATCCTGCGCGATCAGCAGCAATCACCGGACGACCAGAGGCCGCAGCCTCCAGCAGCACATTGCTCATTCCCTCCGGATAATAAGAAGGATACAGGAAGCAGGAGCATTTTTCATAGTAAAAGCGCAAATCTTTCTGTGGGCCATGATAAACTACATTCTTATCATTTTTCAAAATTTGCCGATACTTTGGATCATCACATGCCCCGCAGATATCAAAAATCACATCATTGGAAGCAAACTGATGCGCTGCGGCCAAAAATAAGTCAATCCCCTTTTCTTTCATCACTCGTGCAACGAAAAGGAAATGTACTTTCCCATCATGCCACGGAAGTAACTTGTATTTCTCTAAGTCAACGCCTGACCCCGGTAAAACTCTAGTACGAGCCTCCTGCTTGAGCATTCCATGCTTTTGGAAAAATTTCAAGTTATCCGTATTTTGAAAAAACACACAATCGGCTCCAGCTACACCTATTTTGTATAACCGGATAGTAAGCTTCTGCATAAGACCAGGTATCTCAACAGGCGTTCCCAAGCCAGTCACGTTTGGCAGATAATGGATGTGTAAGTTTTGACAGGCCATGCCTCCATATACATTTGGCTTGATGTTATACGTGAGTACGACATCTGGATTTTCATTTTTTAAAATTCTGCGATACTGCAAAAGAAGGCTCAAGTCCGCGAATGGATTCTTCCCATGCCGTCCAGTGTGAACGCCTATCAGTCTAGCTCCCATTTTTTTTAGTTTCTCTTGATGTTCCAGAAGCTGCCCTACAATAACCACATCATAATTAGCTTCAATAAGCCTTTGAATGATGGCACCACGTAAATTATACGCATAGGTCGTATCGTTAATTAGTATAACTATTTTTTTCATTTTCTCGCTGTGACCTGCCCTTCCGCTACTCCCTCCGTGCTCTCCTTCATAAAGAGGATCTTCGCGGTCGCGAACATGATCTTGAAGTCTTCGAAGAGGCTGGACTCGGAGATATACATCAGATCCATCAGGAGCTTGTCGTAGGGCGTCGTATTGTACTGGCCGTAGACTTGGGCATAGCCGGTAAGACCACATTTTGCCTGAAGGCGAAGGTTCCATTCGGGGAATTCTTTCTCGTACTGGGCGGAGATCTCGGGGCGTTCGGGGCGGGGGCCTACGATGGACATGTCGCCTTTCAGGATGTTCAGGAGCTGCGGGAGTTCATCGAGGCGGACAGCGCGGATGAAGCGGCCGATGGGGGTGATGCGGGGATCGTTCTCGCCGGTGGAGAGTCTCGCTACGCCGTCTTTTTCGGCATCCATGCGCATACTGCGGAATTTGTAGACAGGAAATACCTTCCCGTCTTTGGTGAGACGGTTCTGCTTGTAAAAGGCGGTGCCGCCGTCTCTTTTGATAAGGAGGCCGATGATGAGCATGGGGATGGCGAAGACGATGAGGGCTGCAAGGGAGAGGATGATGTCGATGATGCGCTTCCCGAAGAGGTACTCAGGTGATGGGGAGTATCGACGGACGCGCAGGATCGGCAGGTGAAAAAGGTGGATCTTCTCGGCGCTGCTCATGATGACATCGCCGACGCGAGGCAGGACGAAGGAGTCGATGCCTCGGGCGACGCAGTATTTCACGATGATATTTCTCTCATGGCTGTGGATGCCGCAGAGGAAGATGGACTCGGCGTCCTGAAGTGCTTCGTCCAAATTGCTAAGGCATTCTTCGGAGGTGAGGGTACGGATGACTTCGAAATGGATGTCCATGCCGTAGCGCTTGATGAGAGGGTTCACCTCACGCCCTTCGCCCAAAATAATGACGGTCTTTTTCGGCGGGAATTTTCGGAAATACCAGTGGTGCGCGAAGGTGCACCAGCCAATGATGAGGGCAAACTGGACGAGGAAGGCGAGACCAAGAGGAATGGGATTGATGAGGTGACGGTTGATAAGGACAGTGATGACGTACATCATGGCATCGGCAAAGAAGACTGCCAGTGTCTGGCTGTAAACAAGGTCCGAGATGCGGCTGATAGAAATCCGGTAACCATGGTAGAGATGCGAGATGAAGTAGTAGAGGATCGCAAAGAGTGCCACCATAATCTCGTTCCCCAGATCATAGAAAGGAGTAGATATCTCGTCTCCGTAGTAGGCGTACCAGCAGATTCCATATGTCATTGTCAGTAATAGCAAATCGATCGCATTCAGGATTTCGAGCTGCAGTTTATGGAATACATTTTGATCCATGGGGTTTTGATACGCTCCTTTATTTTATAAAAATGGTGGCTTTTTTTCTTTAATGGTTGTCGAGAGTTTTCTTTTTTGTCTTCGCGAAGGAGCCCCCCGCGAAGTAATGCTATTAAGTTAAGGAAATCGTTAGCTACGTAACGTCTTGCTTCCCCCTTCG
>ENA-ORSK01001143-ORSK01001143.1-human-gut-metagenome-genome-assembly--contig:-NODE-1143-length-22800-cov-4.813805_pt1 | contig 22800 bp, 9 predicted proteins | sample MGYA00242192_ERZ509159 | MGnify/ENA primary metagenome ERZ509159 (study PRJEB26280, sample SAMEA2338663) | human gut metagenome | biome: human gut; feature: human-associated habitat; material: faeces...
AAAACATATCTATTAAAAATTTTATGTATTATTTAAAAAATTAAAACCTATGAAAAATAGAAATTGTTTTATTATTATTTCAACAAGGGATTTATAGCCGGAATTCGCGATGAAATGGGCGAAAAAACGCGCTGGATGAACGAGGCGGTGGCTATGGTTGACAAATACGGACTGCCGGGAGAGATGAAGATATATCCTTATTCGGAGGTCTACCAGTGCTACGAGAAGCAGGGCGACCTGCAGAAAGCGCTCGAGGTGTTGCAGAAATACGACTCGCTGGCAAGGCTGAAGGATGAAGCCTATCTCTACGCCGACTGCTATAAAGGCATGATGCGTGTCTATACTAAACTGGGAAATAAGGAAAAGGCTCTCTACTATCAGAACGAATTTTTCAGATATACAGACTCTCTGCTCAATGTGAATGAGTTTTCGCAGATAAAGAACCGATATCAGATACACGAGAGAAAACTCGACCAGGAGACGATAGACAACCAGAAACGTACGATATTCTATCAGAACACGGCGCTCGCCCTGCTTCTGCTTGTCGTCGTGGTGGCATGCACCGCGATGGTGATAGTGTGGCGTCAGCGCCGCAAGCTGCACGTGGCTTATGTGGCGTTGTTCGAGCGCAACAGGGAGCTTCTGAATGTTGAGAGCCGCTATCGTGAAATGGCTGAGCGACAGAAGACCGACGACAGCGAAACCGCTGAGCCGGACGTGCGGCAGGACAAGAACGTGGCGGCGGTGCCTAATTATGAGCAGCTGCTCAAAAGAATAGACACCGTGATGGAGGATGAAGACACTTTCTGTAGTCCGGATTTCAGTCTGGCTGTGCTCGCAAGGCTCTCGGGATCGAACACCAATTACGTGTCGCAGGTGATAAATACGACATACAACAAGAATTTCAGGACGTTTGTGAACGAGCGTCGTATAAAGGTTGCGATGAAACGCATGATGGATACCGGACAATACGGGGCTTACAGCATGCAGGGAATAGCCGAAAGCGTAGGCTACAAATCGGCTTCAAACTTCATCGCCGCGTTCAAGAAAGTCACTGGAATGACGCCGTCTTTATATCAGAAAATGCTCAGAAACTGAGTGTTCTGATTTTTGATTTATGAATTAGAAAACATTGTTTTCTTACCTTTTGTTAGTTTTTAAGGCTTTTTCCTATTTTTGTAGTCGCGAAAACCAAATAAATATGTCATTATGAGAAAACTTACTCTTGCTGTTTTATTATTGTTGCCGGGGCTGTTGTCTTTTGCCGGAGACATCACACAGCCGCAGGCTCTTAAAATTGCACAGTCGTTTCTCCGTAGCAATGTGACGGCGATGAAGTCACAACAGAAAAGTGGAAGCGACGCGCTGAAGCTGGTATATACAGCTGATGATACTAAGGGACGCAGTTGCGTCTATGTTTTCAACGCAGGTCAGAACGGTGGATTCATCCTCGTATCGGCTGAAGACAGGGCCGCAGAGGTGCTTGGCTACAGCGACACGGGCACTTTCGACTACAGCCGTATGTCGCCGGAGATGCGCAACTGGATGGAAGGCTATGTTGACGAAATAACATATATAAGAGACAATGACGTGGAGGCGGCGCCGCAAAGCTACGCCAACAGTGGCAAGAAAGTGGCTCCGCTGCTCGGTAATATAATGTGGGACCAGAGCGCACCATATAATAATATGTGTCCTTCTTACGACTTGAGTACGAGATGCGCTACGGGATGTGTCGCAACGGCGATGGCTCAGGTGATGTATTATCATCGCTGGCCGGAGGTCGGAAAAGGTTCTTACACATATGCTCCTTCTATATTGGGTGGTGGTACTCTTATCGCCGATTTCGGCTCGACACATTATGATTGGGACGATATGCTGCCTGTTTACGACAGCAACAGCAGCGATGCCAGCTGCGACGCAGTTGCCGAACTGATGCTGCATTGCGGTATATCGGTAAGCATGAGCTACTCTTCTGCGAGTGGAGCTGAGAGCGATGTCATTCCTTACGCACTGTATCACTATTTCGATTATGACAAGGGCGTGGCTTATCGTCAGCGCGACAACTACAGCAGTGAGGAGTGGCAGCAGATCATCGAGAACGAGATTGACAACGGACGTCCCGTTATTGCCACCGGTCGTTCGTCTGCCGGCGGACACGCATTCGTGTTCGATGGATACGATGAAAACGGTTTTGTACACGTGAACTGGGGCTGGAGCGGCATGAGCAACGGCTATTTCCGCACCTCGGCTCTCAATCCTCCGTTGCAGGGAACGGGTGGTTCTGAAGGCGGATATAACTACGACCAGCAGATAATAACAGGCATACAGCCTCCAAAGACAGACACTTACGAGGATGTTGAGCTTGTTTCAAGCGAGGGACTCGTGTCTGCCGACAAGACCATTGCCAATGGTGGAAGCACAGACATTTCGCTCCGCGGTATGATATATAATACCGGTTGGCAGAAATCGAAGTTCGAGTACGGCATGCTTCTTGCCGATGCACAGGGCAACACTGTTGAAGTTTATCGCACGGATAATGTTTACGAACTCGAAGTAGGATACGGTTTTTATGGTCCTCTGACGGTTAACGTGAAATTCGGAAAGCTCAACGACGGTGACTACAAGCTCTATCCTGTCTGCCGCCAGTATGGTTCTGACGGTGCATGGAACCGCATACGCGATTCTTATGTAGGCTATCCGAACTATCTGAGCATCAATGTCAGCGGTGACGTAATGACGTTCAGCTATCCTGATTATTTCGATCTTAACATCGATGAAATGGACGTTCCTGCAGAAATTTACTCCGGTGTGCCTGCATGTACAAAGGCAACTGTGGTGAACGGAGGCGACGTGAATTATCTCGGAGAGGTGATGGTTACCATTTACGACAAGAATACTTTACGTCCGGTTACATCGGGTTCAAAATACAAGATCGACCTTGCTCCGGGTGCAAGTGTGGATATCGATCTCTTCGATACTTACAGTCTGACTGCCGGCGACTATCTGCTTGCCGTGACAGACGATGACAACCGCATCATAAGCTCTATGAAAGAGATAAGCGTTAAGGACGCTCCTTCAGAGACAGCAGTAATCACACCGGCTGCTCAGTTGTCGTTCGCGGACAACTCTAATGTCGATGCTCAGTCTATGAACATAACTGCCAGCCTGAAGTGCGATCAGGGTGTGTTCGGCGGATATGTTTATCTTTACATATTCAACGAGAGCGGAGCTGTGATCCGCGGATGCCTCGAGCCGCAGTATCTGATGCTCAAGAGCGGCGAGACAGCTGACGTTACATTCAGCGGAGCGTTCGAGAACGGAGTCGCAGGAACAAGATATCTGGCTGCATTGTTGCTCTACAACGGAACTACTTACAGCTATATCGACCCGATACAGTATTCTACATGCTTCTTCACTCTTGCTCCTGAAACAACCGGAATAGACAATGTAAATGCCGATGAAATGGGCAAAAAAGTGATGATATACGATCTGAACGGACGTCTCAGACCTGAGACGAGCACCGATCTTCTGCCTAAGGGTATGTACATTGTCAAGCAGGGAGACAACACACGTAAGATTGTGAAATAACAATATAAGTAAGAATAAAATATAAACGATATATGAACAGAAAACGTTTTATAGGTACAGCCGTGGCCGCAGTGTTCTTGATGAGCGCTGCCACCGTCGGCGCACAGACAGCGGAGCAATCGCAGCCGACAGGACGCAAGCCGGGTCTGATGGCTGTCACTCCGATTGGTGATGCCAAAGTAAAGGGTGGCACATACACAAAAGTCCTGAAGTCGGGCGAGAAAAGAAAGGTAGCCGATGTATCTGCATTGCGCGGGCGCAAGCTCTATTGTGCTCTGATAAACAGCACCGATTGGTCTTCAGCGTCAATCACAGACACACCTTATGGTATATACTCGTTCACAATAGACGATGAAATGGCGATGACTTCGCACCTGACAGACTTCACCTACGACTTCCTTGCCGGTGCTTTCGGACGCGATAAGTTCCATGGCATCGCTGCAATGACCATTCTGGGTGCGCTCAACGGTGCACGCTACATCACGATAGACACCGAGAATTGGAAAGAACTCAAGCGAGTGCTTTACGGAACAGAAAAGAAGAGCTATTCGCTTCTGTCAACATCTATGGCTTATAATCCTACCGACGACAAGACATATTCGTTGCAGTATAACGACGAAATGAGCGGAATGGATTGGTGTATATACAATGAGGATTACGATGAAATGGACAAAATCGCGGCATTCCGCGGCAAGTATAATGTCCTTACGCTCGCTTCCGTACCGAGCGGAGATATGTATTTCATCAACTCTCTGGGCGACCTGTACCGCATAGACAAGAAAACCGCTCGTCCGACACTTGTAGGAGGTACAGGAATAATGCCTACAATGTATGTCCAGTCTATGGCTTACGATGCACGTACCGGACTTTTCATCTGGGCAGCACAGACTGAAACGGGAAGTGAACTCTACGCTGTCAATCCGGAGACAGCCGAGGCTACGCTCATCGGACGATTCAATCATAACGAGCAGATCGTTGCCTTGAAGGTCGATGAGAACGCTGCCAAGGACGATGCTCCGGCAATGGCGGAGAACCTCAATCTCGTGTTCGATGCCGCCGGAAGCCTCACCGGTAAGATAGAATTCAGCGTTCCGACCCTCACTTACGGCGGAGCCGCTCTCGACAATGCCATCCTCAACGTATGGCTCGACGGCGAGAACCTCAAAGGCGTGAGCGCAACACCGGGCGAAAACGTATCGATACCTGTGACACTGACCGAAGGCAACCACTATGTTGCCGTGAACATGAGCAACGCCGCGGGCTATTCACCGATGGCATCTGTAAAGAAATATGCCGGATATGATACTCCTGAAAAGGTGGGCAACCTCACTTTCGAGTATGATGCTGAAGGAAAGCAGAACAAAGTAAGCTGGACAGCACCTGCAGCCGGAGTGAACGACGGCTATCTGGATATGGCCAATCTGAAATACACTGTAGTGAGAATGCCTGACAGCGTTACCGTTGCCGACAACTACAGCCAGACAACTTTCACCGAGCCTACACCGGAAGCAATGCACAACTATTCGTATCGTGTGTATGCAAGCAATAACGGTAAGACCGGCGAATATGCCGAATCGGAAAAGCTGATATGCGGTAACGCATTCACGGCTCCTTATTCTCAGTCGTTTGCCGACGCATCGGTATTCAATGAATACTTCACGGTGGTGGATGCAAACAACGACGGCAACACTTGGAGAGTGGGATACAGCAACGACGTGCGCATCGATATCAACTCATATTCTTATCCTAACGGCGACGACTGGCTCATCACTCCGGCAATCTCTCTTGAGGGAGGTATGAGATATCGTTACACTCTCAACATGAAGACATTCACTTCCGGCTATCCAGAGTCGTTCGAGATTTATGTCGGAACAGCTCCTAACGACTTGTCGACTTTCAGAAAAGTGGCAGAGGAAGACGCCTTCGAGCTGTACGAGGATTTCGGCGATTACAGCGCAGACTTCAACATAGAAGAGTCCGGAAAATATTATGTTGCTCTGAGATATACGGGCGACAGCTCCAAGAAAGCTTCTATGATTATGCTGAAGAAAGTGTCAGTGACCGCAGTAGGTGCATCCAAAGCTCCGGCAGGTGTCGAGAATCTTGACATCACGGCAGGCGAGAACGATGCCATGACAGCCACTGTCAGCTTCGACGCTCCGAGCAAAGACCTTGAGGGCAACACTATAAGCTCGCTTTCAAAGATAAGCGTTTACCGCAACAAGGACGCTGAACCTGTACACGTGTTCGATGCTCCTGCCGTCGGCGGACACCTCACATGGACCGACAACAATGTCAAGAAGGTAGGTATGAACACATATTCTGTCGTTTCAGAAAACGAGTATGGCAACGGCGAAACAATAGCCGACTCAGCTTTCGTGGGCGTATATACAGCTCCTTATCTTGAGACCTTCGACAGCAAAGGCGCAGCCGACCTGTACAAGACAGCCCTCTACGGTCTTGACGCCGAGGCTACAGGATACGGATGGAAGTATAACAGCAGTACACAGCGTATGTCTTTGTCTGCATTCGTATCCGACGATCCGGTATCAGCATGGCTCTGCTCACCGATGATCAAGCTCGATGCCGACGCCGTTTATCAGCTTTCGCTCTCTGTGAGCACATCTGTTTATTCTGAGACAGTGGCAAACAAGATATATATGGGCACATCCACAGATCCTGAGTCACAGACAAGTTTCGTAGGCGACCTGCCAAAGAACACGTCTTATCAGATGAAACCTGTATCGTATAACGTTGTCACCAAGGATGCAGGAAAATACAGCTTCGGCATCAACTCTACGGGTGAGAAGCAGTACGATTATATCAACACCGAAGTGGACGACGTACAGCTCACATACTTGAAGTCTGCATTCTCTCCATACGCATTCACCGATTACACTTCGAAAGCGGCTGAGGACGGCAGTCTGAATATGGAAATGTCGTTCAAGGCTCCTGCCGTTGACTATCACGGCGACGCTTTGAAGGAGAACCTCAAGATCGAGGTGTTCCGTGGACAGAGCCCGACTCCGGTAAAGACATTCACCGATGTGGTTCCAGGTGCTGCGATGACATGGACCGACACAGAGCCGCTCCACGGTCAGAACACATACATGCTGGTGGCTTCAAACACTTATGGCCGCAGCGAAGTGCTGCTCGATACCATCTTCGTAGGCCGCGACACTCCTGTGGCTGTTGAGAATTTCAGCCTCAAGGGAAGTGCCGACAACATGAACGCCATACTTACATGGGATACTCCTTCTGTGGGAGTTAACGGCGGCGTTGTAGTGGATGGCGAGGTATTGTATAATGTTTACAGCTACAATCCTGACGACAAAGTCTATTCGCTTATAGCCGAGAACGTGAAGGGCAACACATATACCGTTGACCGCAGCGACCTCAATGAACAGAAACTGTTATACTATGCCGTAGCTCCGTTAACCAACGAGGGTACCGGTGCGGCGACAACAAGCTCGGTGGTTCTTGGTCCGCTCTACACATTGCCTTACAAAGAATCGTTCGCAAATTCTGAGTTGGAGACATCACCGTGGCAGCTCATCTCTACTTTCGTATCAGGATTCTCATGGGGTGTTACCAATCCTGACGGCATATACAACAACGCAGCCGCTCAGGATGAGGACGGCGGATGCGCCTATATGTACAACGGCAGCATGTACGAACAGTATGCCGGTGCCGGATTCGTATCGCCTAAGGTTGCTCTCGACGGTCAGGACAACATACTGTCGTTCTGGGTTTACAACATAGCTACGGCTTATCCTAACAATCTGCCTACCATCTACGTTTATCTGCGTGGTGACGACGGCAAGCAGATAGAGGCTGCATCTTACACCGTAGGCGGCGACACCGAGGACGGATGGAAGAAATATGAGGTTCCGCTCACGGCTGTCAAGGATTGCAATTATCTCAGCTTCGAGTTCTATGCTTACACCGGCGGAGGTCAGGACGTTATCTACCTGGATAACATCAGAATAGACAAAGATCCTGCATCAGGCATCAGTGGAGTTACCGAATCGTCGAAGACTGTGAAGAGTGTCAAGTGGTATTCACTCGACGGACGCGAGATGTCTAAGCCGGGAAGAGGCGTAAGCATCAAGACTGTGACCTACACAGACGGTACGAGCCATAGCTCTAAAATCGTTAGTCGGTAGTTTCTTATTATTATAGTGGACTGATTTATCCGAATCAGTAGCCGTGACGGACATCGTGTCCGCCACGGTTTTTTGTTTTATAAGCACCTTTTCGCGTCACTGCATTTATGATACGAAAAAGCCGTTTTCGCCCCGTTTTCTGTATATTTATTCATTTCCGGCAGTAAAAAATCTTGACAAAAAATTTTCTCAAAATAGAAAACGGAGTGCGGTGAAATGGGCTTTATCGGACGGAAAATTCTTTTCCGACCCGTCGTATTTTCCCTTCCGGATGGCATAAAAAATCAGTCGGTTTTGCGAAATGGGCTTTATCGCACCTTGAAATGGGCTTTATCATGGTGCGATATTGGGCATATCGGGGCACGAAATGGGCCATATCAGAGTGCGAAATGGGCTATTTCGCAACGCAGTATGGAGGCCGTCGGATTGCCGGAAAATGCAAACCGCTGACTGACAACCATTTGCGCAAACCGCTCAAAACTCGCGTATTTGCGGCCAAAAGTTTTGCGACGCGAAATAAGTGGCTTAATTTTGAGTTACGTTGTATATTTATGCAAGACGCGGTTTTTATTTCTGCATAAATATACATTTCCTTATATGGCTTTCTTATGACACGGTTTGGCTATGATGCAAAATAATACCGCGGGGCGGAAAAGCAGGATGTTGTCTGCCGCCTCGCGGTATGCCGTTATGTGTGTAGGGCCATTTGGTGCGCCTGTCAGGCGTTTACGGTCTTTTGCCTTGCCGGTCCTGCCACGAGCGTTATTGCGAGCGAGAGAAGCGCGAAAAGCGCTCCTGTGAGGCACACTCCGCCCCAGCCGCACGTGTCCCAGCCCACACCGGCACACAGAGTGCCCAGCGAGCCGCCTATGAAATAGACGGTCATGAATATGGTGTTCACGCGGTTGGCGGCCTCAGGCATCTGTTGTATGCAGTCGCTCTGGTTGCTCAGCTGTATGCACTGCACGCCTATGTCGGCAAGTATTATGGCTGCTATGAGTCCGGCGTAGCTGTTGCCGAGGAAGAATGCCGTGGCCCATGCCGCCAGTTGCAGCACCGCGCCGGCTATGCTGAAGCGGTGTGTGCCGTAGCGCGGCACCAGTCGGCCCATTCCGCTTGCCGCTATCGCGCCCGCCATGCCGCACAGTCCGAGCACGCCGGTCATCGTGGCGCCGGCGTAGAACGGCTCGCCTGCAAGGTGGAAAGCCAGACACGACCAGATGGCGAGCATCGAACCGAATGCCAGTCCGGAGCGTACGGCGTTGATGCGGATGCGCGGACGGGTGCACACTATGCGCCACACGGTGTGCATGAGTTGCGGATAGGTGCCGCTGAAGTTGGGTTTCATGGCAGGCATCATGCTCACCGACACCACCAGACACACCACCATCAGTGCGGCGGAGATGAAGAACATGGCGCGCCAGCCCAGCTGTTCGCCTATGAATCCGCTTATCACCCGCGAGGCGAGAATGCCCGTCAGCAGTCCGCTGAGCACGTAGCCTATGTTGCGCGACTTATTCTCCGGCCGCGAGTATTGGCCGGCTATCGGTATGAACAGCTGCGGTATGACCGAGCACATGCCCATGAGCAGCGACGCGCCCCATATCAGACTGAGGCTGCCCGAGGTGGCTATGATGAGGCTCATCACGGCCGCCGTGGTCAGCGTGACGGCTATTATGCGGCGGCGGGAGTAGAGATCGCCCATCGGAATGATGAAACACAGGCCGAGAGCATATCCCGTCTGCGATATTACGGTTATGAGGTTGGCCTCCACCTCGGTCGTGCCTATGTCGGCACGTATCAGTTCCAGCAACGGTTGATTGTAGTAAAGGTTGGCCACCGTGAGGCCCGCCATGATGGACATCATCAGCAGTATGTGCCTTGGGATGCCTTGGTTTTCTTTCAGTTGTATCATCGTGATTTGTCGTTTTCGGTATGCAAAGTTATCTATATGTTGCGTGACGCGCAACTGTTTGCCCGTAAATTAACACGAAAGGCGGTCTCCTGTGGAGGCCGCCTTGCCGCGTTCGTTGTCTTTATATGTCTTGATAGTGTGTTCATCTCACCACTGTCTTGCGTCCGTTCACGACATACAGCCCGCTCGGCAGGTTGTGGTTGTCGCTCAGTTCTGCGCCCACCTTCTGGCCTTTTATGTTATATACGCCCTTGGCTGCCATTCCGTTGGCTGCCGTCGTGGCGTCTATGCCGTCGGTGGCATCCACCTTATATATGCGGAAGAAGTCGGTCTTGAACCATCCGTTCTTGTTGTCGGTGCCCTTGGTGCCGTCGGCGTTGGTGTTGCTCGAGCGTATGCCGAAGGTCAGGTCGTCGCCTTCCTTTATGTCAACATACACATACATGTCCTGCAACACGAACGTGTTGGGCGCTCCTCCTATGTATCCGGCGAAGGTGTTGTGCTCGCCCGGCGTCAGGTTCTTGTCGTAGTCCATGTCCATTCCGTAGTATTGCACGTTGTCGTTGGCGAACAGGCGCACCGTGGACAGCTGTCCCTCTTCTGCCCAGAGGCGGCAGCATATCATGTAACGTCCGGGAGTGAGCTTGTCGGCGGGTATGGTCTGATAGAGCGCGAAGTCGTCGGGCATGTTGCCGTTCTTTGCCTGGAACCAGCAGACATTTGCGCCGTGAGGATTAGACGCGTCCTTGTTTATGCCGTATGAGTCGCCCGGGAAGCTGCCGTTTACCTTCCATCCGTGTATGCCGTAGACGGTTCCGCGGCGCGTTTCGCCCGATGTGTTCTCCTTTATCGTGCCGTTGTCGTCGTAGAGTTCGAAGTCGTAGTTGGTTATCAGCTGCTTTGTCAGCGTGAGGTCCTCATCCTGCGGTTCGGGCATTCCGCTCACTTTCTCTATGCGGAAGTTGTCCACCTTGAACCATCCGGCGTTGTCCGTGGCCGTGGTTCCGTCGTTGCGCTTGTTGCCGGAGCGTATGCCCAGCTTGAGGTCTTCGCCCTCGGCCACGGTGACATACACCTCCATGGGCTTCAGATTGAACGGTCCTGCGCCGTTCTGTCCGGCATATCCGGCGTAAGTGTTCACCTCGCCCGGCGTTAGAAGATTGGTGTAGTCGCTCTCGCTTCCGTAATACTGCACGTTGTTGTTGGCAAAGAGGCGTCCCGAAGTCTTCTTGTTCTCTTCCATCCACAGCATGCACGACACGCGATAAGTGCCCGGTTCTATCTCCGACGCGGGTATTGTCTGCGACAGTTCGAAGAATTCCGGCATCGGGAACGAGTTTATCCAGCACACGTTTGAGCCGTGCAGATTGGCTGCATCCTGGTTTATTCCGTATGAAGGCAGTCCGTTCTGTCCGAGTGTCAGCTCGCCTGTGTGGTCCCATCCGTAGGGAATGCCGCGGTCGGTGTTGCCCTGCGGGTTTGGCGTTCCGTCGGTGCGGAGTTCGAAATCGTTGTTCTTTATCAGCTTGACGGTGAGCGAATTGTCGGCCGATTCGGGCAGACGGTTGTATATTTCGCTCAGTACAACGCCCGGATCGAGCATGTATACACGCACGCTGACGGTCTTGTCCTCGTCGGCGTTGTATGTCACGGTGGCGTCGTTGAAGCCTTGCAGCACTGTTGTGTTCCACTTGCCTTCGGTCGCAGTGGTCTTGAGCGAGCACACTTGCGGCTCACCTCCGTCCACAGATATGGCTACGCGCAGGTCGAAACTGCTGTTTATCGGGAATGTGGGGAGGCAGCGTGCCGAAATCATGTTGGCGCCGCTCTTCACCTCTACGTCGTATTCCGCGTAGGGAGCGCTGCCTGCCTTGTCGGCAGAATACACCGTCTCGTCTATCGGCCATACGGTAACGCTGTTGCCGCCAACGCCCAGTCCTTCCAGAGTAACGATGTTGCCTTTGGTCGATGTGTATTTGTCGGCAGCCACGGCGAAGGTCTGTTCTTTCACCGTTTCCGTCTGAATGCTGCTTATGTTTGACAGAGTTGCGGTCTCAGGCATGTAGAACTGCGACTGCTGACGCGGCTTGCAGTCCATCATTCCGTTCCATTTGCCGCCCGCAATCTCGTTGTTGTATTTGTTCGTCATCAGCTCTATCTGTCTGTAAGCCTTGCGTGCCTCGGCGGCATACTCCAGCGCCTTGTCTCGCTGTCCGGCCTTTGCCAGAGTGAGACTCTGCGCTGCGCGGAATGTCTTTACGTTCATATAGTATGCGCCTTTTACCGGATATTCTATCATCTGGAAGTATGCATCCTGCAGCTCCGACGGTATTCTCGCCTTGAGATTGTCCACCTTGTCCACGATGTTTTTGTAGTCATTGATGCGGCGGTCCTTCTCTTCGTCTGTGTAGCTCACGGCGAATATGTGCTCCGGTTTGCCGCCTGCGCCGAGACGATAGTATTCCTGTTTGATGTCGCTCAGCTCGTCGGCATATTCCTCACCGAAGGTTTTTGCGGCCCAGTAGCGGCTGTACTTGTGAGCCTCTTCCGGGTTCCAGCGTTCAACATCCCACGCCAGGTCCATGCAGAATTCCAGTTCTGCCTCGGCAGGTTTGATGTCGCCCACGTTGATTATCCACAGAGTGCGTATGCCGTAGTCGTATCCTTTGCTCAGCTCATAGCTGATGAGCGAAGGCGATGTGGAGCAGAGCCACAGATAGTCTTGCGGTGTTCCCCAGTAGGAAAGATGATAATAAATGCCGTTTCCGCCCGAACGCGCCTGCTCACTCTTTGTAGGCATCTGTCTGATGTAGCCGTGATTGTCGTCCACCCATGTCAGAGTGATGTCCTCTGGAACCTGAAGTCCGGCGTTATAGGCATCGAGAACTTCCTTGTAAGGGATGAATATCTGCGGCACGGTGGTCGGGTCGCCGATGTGTTTTTTGAGCAGTTGGCGCTGGAAATCGATTATTTCCGTGAGTCCGCGCACCTTGTCCTGGGTGGTAGGATAGCCGCTTATGCCCCAGTCGTGTACGCCGCGCATGCCGGTGGTGTACATCGCATCGAAGCCCTTGCTTTCTATAACGCGCTCCTCCCAATACTGTTGTATCTTCTCCTTGTTGGTCACATAGTTCCAGTTCTCGTATGTTCCGGTGCCGTCACCCCAGCGTCTCCATTCCCATTCATTGTCGCGAAGCATCTGCTCGCAGTGGCTCGAGCCGAGCACGATGTCGTATTTCTTCGCCACGGGAAGGTTGGCCTTGTTTGCCCAGAAAGCCTCCGAGCACAGGTGCATGGCAGGCCACAGCGTGTTGGCACGCAGACGAAGGAGCAGCTCCATTACCTTGGCGTAGCTGTTGGGACCCACATTATTGCGGTCGGGATCCATGTTCTTGGCAGCCCACGGCTGGAATCCCCAGTCCTCGTCGTTGATGAATATGCCGCGGTATTTCACCGAAGGCTCACCCGTTACGCTGCGTCCTGCCGAGGCATACAGCTGTTCCTTATGCGCCGGAACGACGTCGGCCCACCAGATGTAAGGCGATACGCCCATCAGACGCGACACCTCGAAGATGGCGTAAGCCGTGCCACGGGGTGTCGAACCGAACAGAACCAGGGCGCGGTCAACGCCTTCTGCGGGATCATCTACGGTCTGCAGGCCGTATGCCTCCCATTTTCCCTTGACGTCGGAAACGTCAATCTTGCCTTCGGCAGCGAGGCGGTCGATGAGCTCGGACGAACCTATCGTGCCCGCGATGATTGGCGAACTGCCGGCAGTAAGCTCTGTTCCGGCCTTGATTTCCTTGCCTGTCACGGCCTTGATGTCGCCTGCAAGTGCCGTGGCGGCGGTCTCAACGACCTGAGCGTCGTTCTTGTCGAACACGATGGTGGCGGTTGTTCCGTCGTCACCGACTATCGGGAAGCTGCCCGATTGTTCTGTTTCGCTCACTGTTATGGCGTTTTGCGCACAGGCATTGCCTGCCGTCAGAGCCGTCATAGCAGCAATGAAGATGAATGAAAAGATTTTTCTCATAGCGGTTTTATTAGTGAATGATATTGTTGTTTTGCAGTAATTTCCGAAAGATATGGCCGGATTTGCCGGCCGTTATTGTGTCTGTGGCCGGTCATTTCACGTCGATACTTATCTCGGCAGACTTCAGACCGGAAGCCTTTGCCTTGAGAGTGAGGCGGCCGGAACGCTCGCCCGACTGCACTATAGCCGTGAGCATGCCGTTGAAAGCGTGCATCTGCGGCTTCTGGAACGATTCGAGACAAGTGGCGTCGCCGTTGGCTACGGCGCGGAATGAGCCGGCTCCGCTGACGCTGAATCGCACGGTTCTGTTGTCCGTAGGGCAGAGATTGCCGTCCTTGTCGGTCACTTTCACCGTGACATAAGCCAGATCCTTGCCGTCGGCCGACAACTCCGTGCGGAGGCATTCAAGCTCAATGCGATACGGCTTTCCTGCCGTTCTGACCGACTTTTCGGCGGCGGGGCGACCGTCCTTGTCGTAAGCCACCACGCGAATCTCGCCCGGTTCGTATCTCACGTCGTTCCACATCAGTCTGTAACGGCTTTTCAGCGAGCTGCTGTTCTTCTCGCGTCTGCCCTGGCTCTTGCCGTTTACGAACAGCTCGGCAGCCGGATAGCTCGTATAGACAAACACCGGTGTGACCTCGCCTTCGCGTCCCGGCCACGTCCAGTGGGGCAGTATGTGGAGCGTCGCATCGTTGCGGTTCCAGATGCTGCGGTACAAATAGAAACGGTCCTTGGGCAGACTCGCGAGGTCTATTATGCCGAACATGGAACTGTGGTTTGGCCATGCGTCGGTGTCGTAGGGGAACGGTTCGCCCAGATAGTCGAACCCTGTCCACACGAACTGACCGAGAGTCCAGGGATGGTCTTCGGCAAGGGCGAAGTCGATGTCGGGCAGATTGCACCATCCTCCTGCCTCCACGTCGTATGACGACGACTGATGGTCCTCGTATGTGGCGCCGTTCTTGTCCTCGACAGGGAACTTGTAAACGCCCCGCGAGCTCACCGTCGATGCCGTCTCGCTGCCGAGCAGCAGGTTCTGAGGCAGTATGCGGTAACCGTCTTCATAGCGATGGGTGCGGTAGTTGAAGCCCGGAATGTCGATGACTGACGCGAAACCGTTGGACAATACGCAGTCTATCTGGTCCATGCCACAGGTCACCGGACGTGTAGGGTCCTCGCGATGGCAGATGTCCTGAAGGAATTCCGCCACGCGATAACCGTCGGGACTGCACTGCGTGGGCACCTCGTTGCCGATGCTCCACATCACCACGCACGGGTTGTTGCGGTAGTGTCGCAGCATGTTTACCATGTCTTTCTCAGCCCAATCATTGAAAAAACGGTGGTATCCGTTCTCACATTTCGCCACGTCCCATTCGTCGAACGGCTCGATCATCATCATCATTCCGAGCTCGTCGCACAGCTCCACGAGTTCCGGAGCAGGCATGTTGTGCGATGTGCGTATGGCGTTGCAGCCCATGTCCTTGAGCATTAGAATCTGATGCCTAAGTGCCGCGCGGTTCACGGCTGCGCCCAAAGGACCGAGGTCGTGATGGTTGCACACGCCCTGGAACTTGCGTTGTCTGCCGTTTAGGAAGAAGCCCTTGTCGGCCACGAACTCAATGCTTCTTACGCCGAAGCGCGTGGTGCACGAGTCGGTGAGCTGTCCGTCGGCATATATTCTGGACACGGCCTTGTAGAGCGCAGGAGTCTCTGGCGACCACAACGACGGGCTGTCGATGATGAAATTCTGCTCCACTGGTCGGTCACCTATTATCCTTGTCTCATAGTTCTTGTGCGCGACCACCTTTCCTTCGGGCGAGATGATGCGCGTGTCGATGTTTATCTTCCTGTCGGCGGCGCCGGCAATCTCGGTCAGGAGACGCACGGCGGCATAGGTGCTGTCGGCATGCGGGGTGGTGACATACGTTCCCCAGACGGGCACATGGGTCTTCTCGGTGATGATGAGATGCACGTTGCGGTAGAGTCCTGCGCCCGGATACCAGCGCGACGACTGCGGCCTGTTCTCCAGTCTGACGGCCAACGTGTTCTTCTTTCCGTCGTGGCGGAGTAGGGAAGTGACGTCGCAGTGGAACGAGTTGTAGCCGTACGGCCAGAAGCATGCCTCCTTGCCGTTGACAAATACCCGCGCCTCGCTCATGGCACCGTCGAACAACAGCGTTACCGTCTTGCCTTCGGGAGCGCTGAACGACGTGCGGTACCATCCGCAGCCGGTGTAGGGCAGTCCGCCCGTGCGGCCCGTCTTGAGCGACGACTGAGTCTCAAGGTTCTGCGTGATGGCCACGTCCTGCAAATCGTTTTTTATGTCGAACGGTCCGTATATGGCCCAGTCGTGCGGCACGCATACCGTCTGCCAGCGGCTGTCGTCGAATTCAGGCATTGCCGCCTGCTTGAAATCACCTTTTGAGAATTTCCAGTTTTTCTCGACTAATGTTTCGCTGCGTTGTGCTGATAAAGGTCCGGACACCGTGAGCAGAAGCATAGCTGCAACACGTCCTGCGAGTTTTATGCCCATATAAGTATGTATTTTTTTATTCTGATTCGGGAAATATGGTTCTCAGTTATACGCTGTATGCCGATATAAGTCAAGCTTCGGTCGATTGCAATGTCGGTGGAGAGTAGATGCACCGATGTTGTAGAAATATGATGCAAAAATAATAAATTTGCGCGATATTCTTATATCTTGGCAGTATGTATTGTTGTGTTCGATATCTAAAAAATGACTCGTCGGAATTCAGGTGGGGACGGGTTTCAACAAAAATTGCGGCATCACTTACGAATAAGCGTCGTTTATTTCTGCTGTGAGCGATGCGATGAAGGTCGCTTACAGATTGTAACCGGATTCTGATTTTTCGGTCCGAGTTTCCTGATATACCCCGAAAAATAAGCGAGTATTTGCTGTCGGACTTTCCTTTGGACGTAAATATGCGAATTATAAGATGTTTACATAAGTAACTGAATACCAATAACTTAAATTCAAAGGACATCTTGCCGCATTGCAAAAAGCACCATTTCGGCATGCGAAATGGCCCATTTCAGGGGCTGAAAAGCACCATATCGCACCCTAAAATGGGCTTAATCGGACTGCGAAACGGGCATTATCAGAAAGCAATATTAATATTTTCGGACTATGGTATAGGGTATATCAATAGACGATACGGGGTGAAACAGGCATTATAATGCCATATTTAACATTCCTTTACACCTCTTTTGCGAATTTATTTTGTCAAAATACAGTCAAGAAAAATTGTAAGTACGTCCCGTGAGTTTTCATCAAGAAAGCAGATATATGTCTTTAAACATAATGACATTCCGCCGGAATAAGGACACGGATATTATGGAAAAGCACAGAAGTTTTTATTGAAAAATAATGATATGAAGCGCGTGTAAGAGCGCGGAAAATATGCGTTTTACATGCGGTTATGATTTACCGGTTGTATCAATGTCTGTTTATCATTTTATCAACATGAGTTTATCGTCTTGTAAATATGAGCCTATCGTTTAGTCAATGCAAGTTTATTGTTTTATCAACATGAGTATATAATTGTGTGATGCCCGTGCCGGCATAGTTAATATCGCCCCGCGCAGGAATGAAGTTCTCCGACATTCTGTGATATTTTATGAGCAAAATCATACCATGTTGAATTTATACAGACCGGTGAAACAGCCTGTTGGAAATTGCGGAAATGGCTTTTAGAGATTGCTGAACATACTATTATACGGTTTGTAATCCGCTGTCTGAGGATTTTGAACCGGCAGTCTGAGTATTCTGAGCAAGCAGTCTGAGCGAACGGAACAGACCGTCCGATTATCCCGAACATACTGTTCGATGGCTTGTAAAAGACCTTTTTATGGTCGGATATTGTCTTTTTTAGAACTCAGGACATTATCTTTCATCGCCCGATCCGGCTTTTGTCTTTTCACGAATGATTCAGTCTTGGTCGAACGGACGCATCTTCATACATGTCTCATCCGTATTATTGTGAAGTCATTTTCCGCCTGCCTTTTTGCCGTTTTTCTATCAGACAGGTAGTAAAATGCCCGATAAAATTAGAATAATCAATATTTTATGGCTTTAGATCGACAAAATAAGTTATCTTTGTGGATGCTTTGAAATAACACAATAATTAAAAACCTATTACACCATGCACAAAAAATCTTTTTTCACCGGAGCGTTGTTGATGCTCTCGTGTGTTAATTTTGTCAGTGCACAGACAACTGTCCAGACGATGTATATCGATTTCGGTGAGCCGGATAATGATTCACGAGGCCACCAGACAGTAGGCGCAGACATAAACGGTCACTATTGGACCAACGTGAAAAGTTCCGGAAACAACTATCTCTATCCTAACACGTCGTTCGACATTGTGAACTCGCAGAACGAGCCGACAGGATACAGCGTGTTCATAAACACACGTTTCATGACCAACGGAAGAAGTGGAGGAGGTGGCCTTTTATCGCCTTCGGCAGACCTACTTGGCGACCTTGCCGTGGCTACAGCTACCGAAGACTACATCTTTCTTGAGTCTTTCCAGAACTATAACTACATAACATTCCGCGGACTCGACAAGAACAAAGGCTACCGTTTCCACGCTTTCGGAAGCCGCAACACCGACGAGGTGCGCGCCGCCGAATATCTTTTCCGTGGCGAGAACAGTTGGAGCGGATATCATCAGATGTCCGGCGACGGCATAGGTGACGGCGGTTACAACGGCAACAACAATAAGATATTGGAGAGTGGAGTGGTGTTCCCTGATAAGGACGGAAACATAACATTCACCATAATAAAGAAAAACATAAACGGCATGGTGCACGTGAATGCCATGAAGATAGAGGAAATAGACGGACTGGAACGGCCCAACACGAATCTCAGTCTGTCACAAAGCATGTATATAGACCTGGGAGAGACCGAGAACAACGCGCGTGGTCATCAGACCGTTGGAGCGGACAAGAACGGCCATTACTGGAACAATCTGACTTCCGGAAAGTCGTCGAGCAATCAGATTCCGAAGGGAACGAAACTCAGTCTCGTGAATTCCGACAATGCCGGCACGGGCATAACGGCCGAGACTTTGCAGATGATGGAGACCAACGGAGTGGATGCCGGAGGTGTGAACAGTCCGACAGAAGAGAACCTCGGCGACCTTGCCATACAGACAGCTACCGAAGACTATGTGTGGGTGAACGACGACAACCAGCGTCAGATACGCTTCTCCGGACTCGACAAGAGCCGTTGCTACAAGTTCTACATATTCGGAAGCCGCATAGTGGACGAGACAACAGACCGCAACAGCATCTATACGGTTGACGGACAAAGCTCGTGGAGCACATGGCTCACCACTACAGGACGGACCATCGGCGGTTTCGATGCCGACGGAAAAGCCATACAGGGCAATGTGAGAAACGTGGCGGTGAGCGACTATGTATATCCCGACAAGGATGGAAACATTCTCTTCACGTTCAAGCGCGAGAGAGGAATGGCTCACGTAAACATCATCAAGATAGAAGAATATGAGGGCGGTGAGCGTCCGGCCGACCCGCGTGAATACAAGTCGATAGTGGTTACGGGCACTGCTTCTGAGGATGGTGCCGACGTCACCATGCACGAGCTGCGCCCCGACGGCAATCATACGGGCATATATGAGGCGTATCTCCGTCTGCAGCCCGGCACATACAGTCTGAAAGGTGTCAGCTCAGACGGTGAGAGAGTTACGCTCGGTGCAGGTACGGCAGAAGGCAGTCTGGCAGAAGACGGAGCGCCGATGACCGTGGCCGAGACGCAGGTGGTGCGTATGAGATACGACTCGCGAAAGAACAATCTGAGCGTCACTCCGGTGGTATTATATATAAAAGGTAACATCGTGCCTGACGGAACGACCGTTGAGTATGCCGGTAACGGTGTGTGGAGCCAGACGGTCGATCTTAACGAAGGCTACGTATATCTTTTCTCCGACAAGTATTTCTATTTCGCTTTCAACAACAGCGACGAGCTGGCGGTGAAGCGTCTTTCAGGCAGCCGCACCAAGGTAGCGATGTCGTCAGAGGGATACAATGTTGAGAACATACGTCGCGGCACATATACCGTTTCGCTCGACATGAACAATTATGAGTTTGCCCTCGACGCTCCTATCAATGAATACAGAATATCAGTCTTCGGCTCGTCGGTAGCCAACGGACAGGGTGCGAGCGGCAATCACGGATACGCCTATTTGTACGACAATCTGATGAACAGCCGTTATCAGAGGAAACTCAGCGACAATCCTTTTGATGTGTCAGGCATATCTATCGGCGGAAACACCACGCAGAATCTGCTCGACCGTTATGACGAGCTTATACACGATTTCGGCCGTTATGTCATCATCGGACTCTCAATGGGAAATGAAGGTATCCACGAAGCCACCGACAAACAGGCACTCATGCAGCAGTTCAGCAACAATATGCAGACACTTATAAAGAAGGTGCGTGCCGACGGAAAAATACCTGTAGTGATGAACAACTATACGCGAGGCGACTACACTCTTACCGATTATAAGTACATCAAGCAGATGAATCTCTTGATACATGAGTGGGACGTACCGTCTGTAAACACTCTCGGTGCGATAGACGACGGTACCGGAAAATGGGCAACGGGATATATGGCAGACAACGGTCATCCTACAACCAATGGCCATAACGAGTTCTTCTACGCCATGCAGCCGTCGCTCTTCGATGCTCTTGCCGCCGGGAAACCGCAGCCGGTGCGCGACATGAGTTGCGAGTCAACGCTCTCTGGAGGTGACGTCATAGAGTTCACCGGCGAGAACATTCTTCATCCTTTCACGGTCAGCGTAAGGTTCAAGGGCGGCGATGCCGGACGATTCCTGACCGTGGAGAATACAGCCGGAAGAGTCGTTGGATATGTTGACGTGGTTGAAGGCGGCAAGGTGAGATACACATCATACACGGGCAACAAGTTGGAAAGCGTGATGTCGGTGGACGACGACGCATGGCACACCGTGACGCTCACCCATTACTATGCGCAGAAACGCGTGCTTCTCTATGTTGACGATGTGCAGATAGGCGAGCTGGCAGAGCGTCTCACTCCCGGAAAGATGTACGTCGGTGATCCTGACAGCGACGTAAGCCGCGAGTTGAGCGAGCTGTTCTTCTGGCGCTCGGCCTTCAATGAGGACGAGGTGAAAGCGCTTGTCGGCGGACGGATGCTCAAGTCGAGTCTTGAGATATATTCGCCACTGTCCGACCTTAAAGGCGGCAATATAGCCAACCTGGCGCAGAGCAATAACGCGGCAGTGCTTGTAGAGAAAACTCCTTCTGCCATTGCCGGCGTGAGCTCTGACAACGGCGACGACCTGAACGTAAGTACATCGGACGGCACTATAAGTCTTACGACGCCCTCACCCGTGAACGTGCGCATATCCACATCGGACGGTAAGACTGTGTTTTCCGACACAGTGAACGGCCGTACCGATGTAGGCGGACTCACCGCCGGACTGTATATCGTGAACAATAAGAAGGTGATGCTGCGCTGACATATCACGTTCTGTTTCGCCGTGTCGCGCGTTTATATTTAATACGGTGGAATATGACACATACACATAGTGTCCCCGGCAATCGGTAAGGTTGTCGGGGACATTCTGTATATGTTCCGTCATCATAATGTCCTGTTTTTCCTGTAACTTATAATTTCATGGTTTTTAATTATGAATAAATAATAAAATGTCAGCAAATATGTTATTATTTGGAAATAAAATGAATTTTTATAACATAGTTTGTTAAAATTTCAACTACCGTGTATTTTACATAAGAAGAAGCAAAATATCAAGGCTTTCTTCCCATTTTTTACATTTTTGCACTTTTTTCAATAATAACTCATTATCAATTAGTCATTTTGACGAAATCTTAACAAATTCTGTATCCAATATTGTCTACTTAACACTAATCTCTGCTTAATACTGGCTTAAAGGAAACATTTCTTTGTATTCCTCAAAATATTTATCAAAATTAGTTCCATTATCTTTCTTGAGATTAATAAGATACTCATGTGTATCAAACACATTTAACTCAAGCTCAATAATCGCAACTGCCACGTTAGAACAATGGTCAGCAATTCTCTCGAAATCTGTAAGCAGATCATTAAATATAAAGCCCTGATGAAGTGTACATTCACCTTTCTGGACACGCTTGACATGATTCATCTTCATTTCATCACAATATATGTCAACGAGTTCTTCTAACGGCTCTGTCTTATAGGCATATTCAACCTTGTTCTGTTCAAATGCATCTATTACATTTCCAACTATTTCTTTCATAATTAATGACATCAGTTCAACATCTTCAACAGCACAATCAGAAAACCTAAGCTTTTCATTAAACAGTTCTGCTGCTGCCTGTGATATGTTAACAGCATGGTCACTTATTCTCTCAAAATCAGAAATTGTATGGAGAAGCTTTGAGACCTCCTTGTTCTGTCCAGAAGTAAGCTCCTGCTGTGTAATCTTTACAAGATAAGTTCCAAGCTTATCTTCATATCTGTCAACCTTATCTTCTCTTCTCTGAATCTTGTCATATTTTTCCTGCGAAAATGTATCCAGTAGTTCCATGGAACGAATAAGATTTTTCTGTGCCATATGTGCCATTGAACAAAGAACTGTCTTAGCCTGTTCAATAGCAACTGTAGGATGAGCAATAAATCTGTCATCAAGTACACTGATTTCAACAATATCTTTATCTTCCTCATCAACAACCTCCTTGAAAATTGCACATACCATCTTTTCAAGGAATCTGATGAATGGAAACAGTACAGCAACTGTTGCAACTCTGAATAAAGAGTTCACAAATGCTATCGAAACAGTTGTCATCGTTCTGTCCATAAATGAAAAATGCACAAAATGATTAACACTATAAAATACTACTGCCCATATTAAAGCACCCAATGCATCAACAAGAAGATATACAAATTGAAAAGACCTGCTTTCAGTTTTCCCCCATTGGTCAATTCTTCATAAGAAACGGAACGTTTCAAATACCATCCTACAAAGATACATACCAGCAAGCCACCCAAAGGAAGCATTATTTTT
>ENA-ORSK01001144-ORSK01001144.1-human-gut-metagenome-genome-assembly--contig:-NODE-1144-length-22793-cov-4.286833_pt1 | contig 22793 bp, 20 predicted proteins | sample MGYA00242192_ERZ509159 | MGnify/ENA primary metagenome ERZ509159 (study PRJEB26280, sample SAMEA2338663) | human gut metagenome | biome: human gut; feature: human-associated habitat; material: faeces...
CTCCATGCCCGGCGGCTGCAACTTCGGCGGTACCCGCCCCATCGACCAGCACGTCAAGGGCTTTGCCGCCATGGGTGCGACCGTGCGCGAGGGCGACTACATCTGCGCCGCCGCCGAGGGCGGGCGCATGAAGGGCGCGAACATCTATCTCGACGTGGTCTCCGTCGGCGCGACCATGAACATCATGATGGCCGCCGTGCTGGCCAAGGGCAGCACCGTCATCGAAAACGCCGCCAAGGAGCCGCACATTGTGGACCTGGCCAACTTCCTCAATTCCATGGGTGCCGACGTCAAGGGAGCCGGCACCGACACCATCAAGATTCGCGGTGTGGATCATCTGGCCGGCGGCAGCTACGGCATCATCCCCGATCAGATCGAGGCCGGCACCTATATGGCCGCCGTGGCCGCCGCAGGCGGTCAGGTGCTCATCAAAAATGTGATCCCCAAGCACTTGGACTGCATCAGCGCCAAGCTGGTGGAGATGGGCGTTTACATTGAGGACCGGGGTGACGCCGTGCTGGTGCGCCGCAGCGGCCCGCTGCAGAAGACTAACGTAAAGACCATGCCCTATCCGGGCTTTCCCACGGATATGCAGCCCCAGATCGCCGCGGTGCTGTCCACAGCCCAGGGCACCAGCATCGTCAATGAAAACGTGTGGAACAGCCGCTTTAAGTATATCGACGAATTAAAGCGTATGGGCGCCAATATCCAGGCCGATGGCCATGTGGCCGTCATCGAGGGCGTGGAGCATCTACAGGGCGCGCCGGTGCAGGCCTGTGACCTGCGGGCAGGCGCCGCCATGGTCATCGCCGGCCTGTGCGCTGAGGGCGTAACGGAGCTGAGCCAGGTGCAGTTCATCGAGCGCGGCTACGAGGACCTGGTGGGCAAGCTCCGGGCCGTTGGGGCCGACATCCGTGTGGTGGACGCGCCAGACATCGCCGAGCAGAAGGAAGCACATATCGGCTGATACAATGCCGCCAAAGCAGCGTCTGCCGCGTAGGGCCGCCAAATGGCGGCCGGCGTGGTGACGCTGCTTTTATCACCCGGCGGCGCTCCCTCACCGCGCTCCCTATTTATAATATGGCAATCCGTAATACCCAAAATCACAAGCGAGGTCTGACATTTGATCACCATACACACTCTGGCCAGCGGGTCCGAGGGCAACGCCGCCTTGGTCTGCGCCGGCGATGTTCATATTTTGGTGGACGCGGGCATCTCCGCCCGGCGCATTGAGACCGCCCTGCGGTCTCTGAACCGGCAGCCTCAGGCCCTGTCTGCCGTTTTCATCACCCACACTCATTCCGACCACACCGCCGGGCTTCGGGTGCTGCTGAAGCATACGGGCGCCCCCGTATTTGCCTCCCCCGCCGTGTGCGCCGCCCTGCTGCGGCAGATACCGGGCAGCGCCTCTCTGCTGCGGCCCCTATGCCCCGGGGATGCACAGGCCTTCGGTTCCCTGACCGTGACGGCCTTTGCCACATCCCACGATACCCCGGGCAGCATGGACTATCGCTTTGATTGCGGCGGCGCCTCCGCCGGGATCCTAACGGACACGGGCTGTGTAACGCCGGAGGCCGAGGCAGCCCTGGCCGGGGTGGAGCTGCTGCTGCTGGAGAGCAACCACGATGTGCAGTGGCTGCAAAGCGGGCCCTATCCCTATCCCCTGAAGCGGCGGATATTAGGCGACCGCGGCCATCTGTCCAACGATGCAGCGGCGGAGTTTGCCTGCCGCATGGCGGACCGTGGCACCCGGCAGTTTGTCCTGGTGCATTTAAGCCGGGAGAATAATACCCCGGTCCGGGCCCTGGATACTGTAGGCTATGCCCTGCGCTGCGGCGGATTCGAGGGAGTCCGGCTCACCGCCGCCCCCCGAGGCGAGTGCAGTGAGGCCTATATAGCGGAGGGTGCGTCATGCAGAAAATAACTATCCTGTGCGTAGGCAAGCTGAAGGAAAAATTCTACCTGGACGCTGTGGCAGAGTACACCAAGCGCCTGCAGCGCTGCTGCAAATTAGAGGTTATCGAGCTGCCGGAGAGCAAGCTGCCGGAGGAGCCCTCCCCCGCCCAGATCCAGCAGGCTCTGGACACGGAGGCCGCCGCCATAAGTGCAAAGCTCCCCAGGGGTGGCGCATTGGTGGCCATGTGCATTGAGGGCAGCCCCTGCTCCAGTGAGGAAATGAGCCGCAAAATGCAGCAGCTGGCGGTTTCCGGCAGTACCCAAGTTACCTTTCTCATCGGCGGCAGCGTGGGCCTCAGTGAGGAGCTGAAGCGCCGGGCAGATTGGCGTCTGTCCATGTCCCCCATGACCTTCCCCCATCACCTGGCCCGGGTCATGCTCCTGGAGCAGATCTACCGCGCTTTTCAGATCCAACAGGGTACGAAATACCACAAATAATCGAATGAAGCATATGGGAGGTTTTGTGATGAACGAGTTTGATATGTTGGCTGCCGCGGAAACCGCGCGAAGCGGCGAGCTCCCGCAGAATTTTTGGGACGATCTCTCCTCCGGCTGGCGCTTTCGTAAGGAGGAATTGGCCTGGCCGGTGGACGAAAAGGGCGAAAAGGAAAAAGCCGTGCTGCTGACGTCCACCTTTGACTCCCCTGCCGAATCGGATGTGACCATTTCTTTTTTGATATCCTGCGGCATTCCCTGCTTTAAGTATTACGCCAAGGAGGGCGGCGCAGGCAAGGTCATCAACGGCTTTTCCGGCTATGGAGCCGACCTCTATGTCCCCGCCTCCCGGCTGGAGGAGGCCCGAGCCCTGCTCCAGGCAGAGCCGGTTTTTGACGAGGATAATTCTTAACCTTCATAGCAAAACGGAAAGGAGATTTTATAGCATGATCGACTACAAAGCAGAATATCTGAAATGGCTCCGCAGCGATGCCATCACCGAAGACGAGCGGGCAGAGCTGGCCGCCATTGCAGATGACGACAAGGAGATTGAGAGCCGATTCTACGGCCCTCTGGAGTTCGGCACCGCCGGCCTGCGGGGCACCATGAAGATGGGCCTGCACCAGATGAATATCTATGTCATCCGCTGGGCCACCCAGGGCTTTGCCAATGTCATCTGCGCTGAAGGCTCTGCCGCCATGGACAAGGGCGTTGCCATCTGCATGGATTGCCGCCACCATAGCATGGAGTTTGCCCGGGCCGCCGCCGAGGTCTGCGCCGCTAACGGCATCCATGTGCGGATTTTTGAGTCCCTGCGCCCCACTCCGGAGCTTAGCTTTGCCGTGCGGCACTACGGCTGCCAGGCGGGCATCAACATCACCGCCAGCCACAACCCCAAGGAGTATAATGGCTACAAGGTCTACTGGTCCGACGGCGCCCAGCTGCCCCCCCAGCACGCCGATGCCATCGCCCGAGAGCTGGAGAAGATCGACATCTTCACCGGCGTAAAGACCATGCCCTTTGATGAAGCCAAGGCCGCCGGGCACATTGAGCTCATGGGGGAGGAAACCGACAACGCCTTCATGGAAAACGTCATGGCCATGGTCAACGACCGGGAATGTGTTGCCAAGGTGGCGGATACCTTCCATGTGGTCTACACCCCCTTCCACGGCTGCGGCTGGAAGCTGGTTCCCCAGGCTCTGCGGGATCTGGGTGTGAAGCACCTGCACTGTGTGCCTGAGCAGATGGTGCTGGACGGCTCCTTCCCCACGGTGGTCTCCCCCAATCCGGAGAATCCGGAGGGCTTCTACCTGGCCATTGCCCTGGCGGACCGGGTGGGTGCCAACTTCATCATCGGCACCGATCCGGACAGCGACCGGGTGGGTATCCTGGTGCGCAATAAGGGTGGCCGCTTTGTGCCCGTGTCCGGTAACCAAACCGGTGTGCTGCTGGCAGATTATCTGCTGGGTGCCATGGCCCGCAGCGGCAAGCTGCCCAAGAACGCCGTCCTGCTCAAGACCATTGTCACCACCGAGATGGCCCGCCGGGTGGCGGAGGCCCACGGTGTCAAATGCTATGATACCTTCACGGGCTTTAAGTTCATGGCCGAGAAGAAGCAGCAGCTGGAGAGCCAGGGCCTGGGCAAGGTGGTGTTCTCTTATGAGGAGAGCTACGGCTATATGCTGGGTGACTATGTCCGGGACAAGGATGCCGTCACCGCCTCCCTGCTGCTGACGGAGATGGCCGCCTGGTACCAGAGCCAGGGCATGACCCTGTTTGACGCTCTCCAGACCTTGTACGAAAAGTACGGCTACTATGGCGAAAAGACCCACAACCTGGTGATGCCCGGCCTGGACGGTCTGGAAAAGATGGCTGCCCTGATGAAGAACCTGCGGGACGTGCCTCCCACGGAGATTGCGGGCGTGGCCGTCACGGCGCGCACAGATTATAAGGACGGTACCATTACCGATTGTACAACCGGGCAGGTTACTGCCTCGGAGCTGAAGGGCAGCAATGTTCTGCGCTACACCCTGGCTGATGGCACCGTAATCCTGGTACGCCCCTCCGGCACAGAGCCCAAGATCAAGGTCTATATCCTCACTCTGGGCAAGGACGCCGAGGAGCGGGACGCGAACATCGAAAAGTACTCCCAGTGGGCCCTGGCACTTCAGAATTGATCCGATAACGGCACCTGAAGCCCTGCTCCATTGGCAGCGTCATCCCCCTGCAGCCATCGGGCTGCAGGGGGTATTTTTCGCCGTCGGGTCCTCGCCGCCGGACGTCCCATCGGCAATTCCCCTGATTCCGCCTTTTTCCCCAAAGAATACCCACTGCGCCGCTTTTTGTTCATCTCAACGGTTGACAAAAGTCCGTCCGCCCCTTATAGTACATTCATAACGCTTTTTTAACGGGCGGTCCTATTGGCCCCCCAAAACTGGAGGAGAGAATCATGGAACGCGAATCTTTTAAGTCCCGTCTGGGCTTCCTGCTGGTGAGTGCCGGGTGCGCCATCGGCATCGGCAATGTGTGGCGTTTTCCCTTTGTGGTGGGGCAGAACGGCGGTGGATTTTTTGTGCTGGTCTACCTTGTCATGCTGGTGGTGCTGGGCCTGCCGGTGCTGACCATGGAGCTGGCCGTGGGCCGCGCCAGCCGCAAAAGTGCGGTGCTTGCCTATAAGGCCCTGGAAAAGCCCGGCAGCAAGTGGCACATTCACGGCTGGTTCGCCATCATCGGCTGCTGCCTGCTGATGATGTACTATACCACTGTGTCCGGCTGGATGCTGGACTACTTCTTCAAGTTCGTCACCGGTGTCTTTACCCCCGGCATGGCTGCCGAGGTCAGCGGCCAGGTATTCAGTGATATGCTGGCCAGCCCCACCGAAATGGGACTGTGGATGGTTATTACAGTGGTCGCCGGCGTGCTGGTGTGCAGCATCGGCGTGCAGAAGGGCCTGGAGCGGGTCAGCAAGGTGATGATGACCGCTCTGCTGGTGCTGATCCTGGTGCTGGCCATTCACAGCTTCACCCTCCCCGGGGCCAAGGAGGGCATCGCCTTCTATCTGGTGCCCAACATGGACAATGTGCGTTCCGTAGGCCTGGGCAATGTCATTGCCGCGGCCATGAATCAGGCGTTTTTCACCCTGAGCCTGGGCATCGCTGCCATGGAGATTTTCGGCAGCTATATGAGTAAGGACCACACGCTGCTCAGTGAGGGCGCCCGCATATGCGGGCTGGACACCTTTGTGGCCGTCATGGCGGGCATCATCATCTTCCCTGCCTGCTTCAGCTACGGCGTGGAGGTAACCTCCGGTCCAAGCCTGATCTTCGTCACCCTGCCCAATGTGTTCACCAATATGGCCGGGGGCCGCGTGTGGGGATCGCTATTCTTCCTGTTCATGACCTTTGCCTCCTTCTCCACGGTCATTGCGGTCATCGAGAACATCATGTCCTCCTGTATGGACCTGTTCGGCTGGAGTCGCAAGAAGGCCGCGCTGATAAACGGCGTTATCATCCTCATCGCCAGCGTCCCCTGTGTGCTGGGCTACAATGTGCTCAGCGACTTCCACCCCATCGGCGGCCGGGATGTGCTGGACAGCGAGGACTTCCTGGTCAGCAGTATTCTGCTGCCTCTTGGGTCGTTGATATATCTGCTCTTCTGTGTGACCCGCTGGGGCTGGGGCTTTAAGAACTACCAGGCCGAAGCCAATGCCGGCAAGGGCATGAAGGTAGCCGGCTGGATGCGGTGGCTGTTTATGATCGTGCTGCCCCTTATGATCCTGGCCATCTTCATCATCGGCCTCACCGGCTGAACCAAATTAAAAAAAGGGATCCGCTCTTACAAGAGCGGATCCCTTTTTTTGCCTCGCAGAGTTTGCCGCCCGCAGGCGGCAAGGCAGTCAAATCAATTTTCCCCGCGACATGAGCGCAGAAAAAGCAAAGGAGCTTTTCGCCCGTTTCTTATCTCCACGCTTTGCCGTAGAAGAACAGGGCCACCGTCCCCGGGCCCACATGGGCGCCGGTAACCGGCTCATAGCACACATGGGTGATCTCCCCCTCGGCGCCCCTGTCCCGCAGCAGATTCTGCAGGTGCAGCGCATCAGCGGGTGCATCGGCATGGGCGATACCGATGGGTGTCCCCCGGTCGTCCACGGTCTTGTCGTATATCTCCGCCAGAGCCTCCAGGGCCTTTTTCTTGCCCCGGACCTTGTCGTACACCACGATCTTGCCCTCCTCGTTGCCCCGGAGAATGGGCTTCACCTGCAGCAGCGTACCGGCCAGGCGTGCGCCGCCGGAGATACGCCCGCCCTTGTGCAGGTATTTCAGGTCGTCCACCACGAAGAACTGCTGCATCCTTGCGCAGCGGCTCTTGGCAAAATCCTCCAGCTCCCCAAGACTCCTGCCCTCTTTGGCAAGCCGGGCCGTTTCAATGACCACCAGCCCCTCGCCCAGGGAGGCGCCCCGGGTATCCATCACGGCGATGCGGCCGGAGCCGTACTTTTCCTCCAGCTCCCTGCACTGCACACCCACGCCCCAGCAGCTGCCGCTGATGCCGCCGGAGATGCCCAGATACAGCACGTCCATCCCCGCCTGCAGGCTCTCCTCTATGGCCCGGGCAGCCTGCTCGGGATTGACCATGGAGGTCTTGACCGATGCGCCTCTGCGCATAGCCTCATAAAAGGCAGGGCCATTGAATTCGATGCTGTAGTCCGGCTCCACGCCGTCCACCTCATAGCTCAGGGGCACCGTGCGGATGCCGTATTCCTCCAGCAGCTTCATGGGCAGATTAGCTGCCGTATCCGTAAATATCTGTACCATTTTGTCTCCTTTTCATACCACAGCGCCGCGCAGCCAGCCTGCCAGCGTGTCAAACAGTTTTGTATAGCCGTCCATTGTCAGGTGGATGCCGTCGGCCGAAATAAGTCCCGGCAGACGCTTTTCGCCCAAAAATATCTCCCGCACCCCGATGAGCGGCGTCCCGGTCTCATAGGCCAGGCGCGCCACGGTGTCCGAATACAGCTCCTGGTGCCGGTAAATATGCTGGGTGTCCCCCAGCCAATCCATGATGCGCTCCTTGCTGCGCCCATTCCGGCATAGAAAGTCCAGATACCGCTGGGCGTCAATGGGCGGCAGGGTCATAAGCACCGGCTGCACGCCCTTGTCCTTCAGCTGGCGCAGCATCTGCAGCAGGATCTGCTTGAAGTCCGCCAGCGTGGTCCGGGGCAGATGGCTCTCCCGGGGGCTATCCTGCACGGCGTCCCAATCGAAATCGCTGTCGTTGCCGCCGTAGGCAATGAGGGCGTAATCCGCCTGCATGCCCCGCTGCAGGTCGTGCTCCAGCAGAGCCTGCCCCTTGCGGATGGTCGCACCCATTTTGGAGCGGTTCACCACCTCCGTCTGCCGCCCGCTGTACCGCTCCATCACCTCCGGCAGGTGAAAATGATAGCGAAACTGCTCATCCGGCACCGTGGCCTTGAGCAGGGAGTCCCCGTAAATGTACGCACAAGCCATGGCTTTCGCCCCTTTCTGTCAGCCGTTTTTACCGGCTATATCGTTTTTAATAATATAGCATATTACATCTTCCATGTCAACGCTCTTTTTCCTATTGTATCTGTGCAGATTTGCTGTTATAATAATTGTGCTTTTATGGAGGTGGCATTATGTCTTACGATAAATCCCTCATTGCCCACAAGCTGCAGCGGTGGGATCAGTACATAACCGACTATCACCTGCCCCAGTGGGAGTCCATCCCGGATTTTGGCCTGTACATGGACCAGGTGGTGCTTCTGCTGGAGCGGTATCTCAGCTTCATCCCTCCGGTGAATGAGGAAAAGGAGCGCATCGTCACGGCCTCTGCCATCAATAACTATGTGCGTCTGAAGCTGATGCCCGCCCCGGTAAAGCGGAAGTATTACCGGGTTCACATCTGCTACCTTATCATGATCCTTACCCTGAAGCAATCCATCGGCATCAGCCAGGTGCAGAAGATCATCCCCTGGGAGCTGGCGGACGGGCAGGACGGGCCGGAGTCCGTGCGGCAGATCTATGAGGACTACAGCGGCAAATTCCGGGGCATTGCCCTGCTCTTCAACCGGCAGATCCAGCAGAGCTGGCAGGATCTGTGCGTCCCGGATGCCGGGACAGACGGCGTGGCCCGGTGTCTGGTGATGGAGTCGGCGCTGCTGGCCGGTTTTTCCAAGATCCTGGCAGAAAAGCTCCTGCGCCTGTGGGAAGCCGATCCCTCAGCCGTCCTGGCCGCAGAGCATCCCCGCAGCTTCACCAATACCTAATAGAAAGAAAATGTGCCTTCCCCCGGGAAAGCACATTTTCTTTCTATTCAATCTTCGCCCATGCTCTCTTTTCCGGTGATCTCCTCCACAGCCAGGCGCACCAGGCAGGTTCTTGCGCCCATACGCTGCATACAGCCCACATACTTCTCCCCAGCGGCAGGGTCATACTGCCGGCACAGTACCGCCATGGCGTGCATCCGTTCCTCCGAATCCGCTATAATCTCCAAGCGCCCCCTGGCTATGGCAGATGCGTAAGCCACCGTGTACTGACCCGGCACGACCTCCGCCCGGGACACAGCGCTCATCACCGCCTCGCATCCGTTTTCGAATATCTCATACTTCTTTCCCCCTATGGCGCAGTGGAAGTAAATGCACTCCCCCTCCGGCCAGGCCGCCTGGGACACCGGAACGGCGTAGGGTCTGTCCTCCCCGTCCGCCAGGGACAGCGTGGCATAGGGCGCCTCCGCCATCACCTGCCAGGCAAAAGCGGCGTCCCGCTCCTTATCCTTTCTGCGCATGATACCGCACCTCCTTTTCACCGCCCATTTTCCCCTCCCCATCATCTTTTGTCAAGGGGAGCATATACTGAAACCGAAATTTTTATTCGGAAAGGATGCGCTGTCCATGACCTTCCCCTACACACTCCCCCGTCTGCCCTATTCCACCGGCGCCCTGGAGCCGAATCTGAACCGGGCCACCATCATGACCCACCACGACAAGATCTTCGCCAGCCATACAGACGCCCTCAACTGTACTCTGCAGCCCTATCCCGCCCTGCAGAAGCAGCCTCTCCCGCAGCTGCTGCTCCATCCGGACCGGTTGCCCTGCGCCATCCGGGAGGATGTGCTGGAGCACGGCGGGGCTGTATATACCCACACACTGTATTTTCCCTCCCTGGCCCCTGCCCGGTCCACCCGGCCCGGGGCCGCCCTCACCGGGGCCATTGACCGCTGCTTCGGCTCCATGGAGGACTTTCTGCGCGCCCTACGCCACCTGAGCCTGTCGGACCAGCGGGAGGGCTATACCTGGCTGCTGTCTGACCGCTGTGGGCGGCTGCGGCTGCTCTTCACCCCGGGTCAGGCCACGGCCCTGCCCCTTTTTCCCCTGCTGTGCCTGGACCTGTACCGCCACGCCTACGCCCTCACCTATGGCAATGACCGAACGGCCTATGTGGAGGCGGCGCTACCGCTGATCAACTGGGAGGCCCTCTCCCAGCGCTATAAAACCGTGTATACCGCCCAGCCACCCTTTCCCAACCCATAATGCGTGGCAGCGCCCCCTCAAGCCTTCAGTGCAGTCTCTGTGCGCACGATTTTTTCTCCGCAAAAGCCTGCAGTGGCATTCACTTTTTTCAGCGCGAGCCGCTTTTCCGCCCCCCATAAGCAGATGTCCTAAAAGTTTTTATTATTGCTCTAAATTATTTTAAGAAATCTTTGCACTTTTAGATTTTGGCCCGTCCTAACACTTTGTGAGAGTTTCCTTTAGCGGTAAAAATTAACAAAGTGCATCGCTTTATATATGACATTTTTATTTTTATTTTCTTTCATTAACGACAGCTTTACGGGAAATAGTGCTATAGTTTGAGCATCAAATTTTGACGATCCGGATGTCGAAAAATGTAAAAAAGAGAAATCGCTTTTACAAAGGAGTGTGTTTTTGTGGCAACATTCATTATTGGCTTGGTCATCTTGATCGGCGGTGCCGCACTGTACGGTCGCTTCTGTGAAAAGGTGTTCGGTCCTGATGATCGCAAGACCCCCGCCTACACCAAGGAAGACGGCGTGGACTTTGTCCCCATGAAGGGCTGGAAGAACAGCCTGATTAACCTGCTGAACATTGCCGGTACCGGCCCCATCATCGGGCCCATCCAGGGCATTCTGTTCGGGCCCATCGCATTTTTGACCATTCCCATCGGCAACATCATCGGCGGCGCTATGCACGACTACTTCTCCGGCATGATCTGCCTGCGTGACGGCGGCACCCAGATGCCCGAGATGATCCGCCGCTATTCCCCCAAGGGCATTTATAAGTTCTATAATATCTTCGTGTGCATCATGCTGCTGCTGGTGGGCGCCGTGTTCATCTACACCCCCGGCGACATTGCCGCCACGCAGCTATTCGGCTTTGACGGCAAGGCTTCCTCTGTTTCCACGTGGGTCATCTATGGCGCCATCTTCCTGTACTACCTGATCGCCACCGTGTTCCCCATCGACGCCATCATCGGCAAGATCTACCCCATCTTCGGCGGCATCCTGCTGTTCTCCGCCATCGGCGTGTTCATCGGCATCTTTGTCAAGGGCTTCCCCCTGCTGAACATCTGGGATGATTGGTCCTCCCCCGTCCTGACTATTGCCAGCTCCGGTGATACCTTTACTTACGCAAACTACTTTGCAAACGGCCACTTCCTGCCCATCTTCTTTGTGACGGTGGCCTGCGGCATCCTTTCCGGCTTCCATTCCACTCAGACGGCCATCATCTCCCGCACTATGAAGAGCGAGAAGCAGGGCCGCAACACCTTCTATAACATGATGGTGCTGGAAGGCTTCATCGCCATGGTTTGGGCTGCCGGCGCTATGGGCGTTTACAACCTGGCCCTTCAGAGCCCCGAGGCCACTCTGGCCACCGGCACTGTGGGTGTGGTGTGTAAGTACCTGCTGGGCCATGTGGGCGGCATCATCGCTCTGATCGGCGTTATCGTTCTGCCCATCACCTCCGGTGATACGGCTCTGCGTGCTCTGCGTCTGAGCCTGTCCGAGACCATGCACATCGACCAATCCACCAACGGCAAGCGTATCCGTTTGGCTCTGCCCATCTTTGCTCTGGTCATTGCCATTCTGGTTTGGGCCAAGGTCAACTCCAACGGCTTCATGATCCTGTGGCGCTACTTCGCCTGGGCCAACCAGACCCTGGCTCTGTTCGCCCTGATGTGCATCGCCGTGTGGATGTTTGAAAACGGCAAGGCAAAGTGGGCCTGGATGCCCATGATCCCCGGCGGCTGGTACGCATTCATCTGCGTGACCTATATCGCCAATGCGAAGATCGGCTTCAACATCCCCTGGACCATTGCCTACATCATCGGCGTTGCCTGCGGCGTGGCCTATGTGGTCGCCTGCTGCGTGTACGGCAAGAAGCGTGCAGCTAAGAAGCTGTCCATGAACAGCTAAAGAATTTCTCTCCTCAAATATTTTCCTAACAGGAGCAGTCCCCCGGCTTTCACCGGGGGACTGCTCTATTTTCTCAAAAAAATCTGCGTCTATCGTCAGGGGCCTTGCACAGGCCATGTAAACCTCGGTGCCCTCCGCAAATATGCGGAGGGCACCGGTTTTTCAGCATTTAATTCTGCCCTTCATCCCTGCCGCAGCTGCCTGCACAGCAGCCGGCTCACGGCATCGGCAAACCATCCGATGGATGGGATGCGCTCCATAGCCTGACCGTAAATTTTCCGGGCGTCGGGCAGCTCCCGGTCGCTGCCGGTAAAGATGCACACAGGCCGGATGCCCCGGCGGCGCAGGATCCCCGTCTCCTGGGCGGTATCATCCACGCCCCGCTTGCCGCTGTAGCTGTATCCCCCCAGAGGCAGCGCCCCCACGGGAATACGCTGGTCGTCATTGGGGCTGGCATCGGACAAAACCAGCAGCAGGCGGTTTTGGCTCACCGCCTTGCGCATAAGCCAGGCCATAGCCCGCAGCGCCAGGCCGTCCCTGTTCCACCCGGCGGCCACATAGTCAAAGACCCGGTCATTCTCCTCCGGCTTGTCATAGTCCCGCAAAATCCGCAGAACCGTACACCCGCTGACGGAGCAAAACGCCGTGACCCGCACCGGAATACGGCACCGGCTGAGGCTCTCCACAATGATATAGGCCTGGGCGGCCAGCTTTTCCTGCTGGCGGTTTTGGGAGGCAGAGCCGTCCAGCAAAATATCCACGGACAGCTCCCCGGGCTGGCTGTCGCTGCGGCGGGTGAAGATCCGCTGCTCGCCCAATGCCGCCGCCCGCCAGGCCACATCCCCCCGCAGCCGCCCCACGCGGCCCAGGGAGGTATCCTCGTCCTGCTGCAGCAGCAGGGTGTTCTGCAGTTTTTGGGTGAGCTGGGCGATTGTCAGACGGTTTTGCAGAAGGTTTTTCTGATAGTACGCCCGGTTTTTCTCCCTCTGCCGCCGAAAGCTTTCCGCATCCCAGGCGGCGTCTGCACTGATGGGATGCTCCGGCGGCGTTCCTCTGGTAAAGTGCAGCCGGCAGTTCCGGTGTACCCCCGTGCACAGCTCCCGCTCCGCCTCCGCCAGCTGCGAGGGGGTGAGCATGGACGTACCGAAGCAGTCCTCCACATAGCGGCGCAAGATGGGCTCCGGCGTTTTGCCCTGGAGGAAGCTCAGTAGGCGCATAGTCTTTCCGACGCCGACCCCGCCGCTTTCGCTGGGGTCGCCCCGTCCCAGGGCCCGGAGGGCGTTGGGACGGATCAGGCGAACGCCGCCGCCCTTGCCGACGATGCTCCGCCCGGCGAAGGCCGCCCACTGGCGGTCGGTAACGCTGCGGCGGGCCCGGCGAAAGAATGTAAACAGCAGCTCCTCCGTTCGATCTATGATTTTCTGCTCGTTCCACCCCGGGTCAAATTCCAGGGCCGCCAGCACCTGCCGCAGCCACGGGTCCTGGGGCTCCTCTCCTGCGAGGACGCGGCGGGCCCAGGCGGCCCGGAGGCTCTCAGCACTTTCCCGAGGGTCCTGGGGATGGGGCCGGGCCAAAGTCCTTTGGGCATATTCCCGTCGCAGACCCGCCAGAGCAGGCCGCGTTTTCCCGGCCCGGGCAAACACCGCATGCTCCATGCCCAGCCAGAATACGTCCGTATATAGCCCGCCCTTTTGCTGCAGCTGAAAGCTGTGCAGCATAGGCTGAAAGCGTGAAAAATCATACAGCCCATAGGCCAGGCCCATGATCGTGTTTATGTAGAGCTCGGCGTCTCCCTGGTCGTCGAATGCCGCCTCCTCCGGGTGCAGGTCGTAGCGCCCGGCGCCATTCCAGATTTGGTTATAGGCCCGGCGGCTTTGCAGTTCTTCCCGGTCCATAGTCAGTCCCCAAACAGCTGGGCCCGATCCGCCTTCTCCGGGATCCTTGCCCAGACCGTGTCTGCCGCCAGCTGCTGCTCAAAGGGCTCAAAGGCCTTGTTGATAACGCCCAGACGCAGGGCCTGCCCGGCGCAGATGCCCTTTTCCATCAGGTGCAGGGCTGACAGCAAGCCCCGCAGATCCAGTGCCTTGGTGGAGATTTCGCCGCTGTCACACTTCTGCCGCAAATCCCGAAATAGAGCCGTGAATTGCTCCGCCCACTGATCCTTCAAGGTAGGAAAGCTGCGGCGCAGGAGCTTTTTCAGATTCTCGTCGGAGATGACGGGCATATCCAGCACCACAAACCGGGACACCAGTGCCTCATTAAGCTCCCGGGTGCCGGCATAGCCGTAGTTCATGGTGCCGATAAAGCGGGTGGCTTCATCCAGATGGATCCGTTCATAGCCCGGCACGTCAATGACCCGCCGGTGATCCAGCGTGGCATGCAGCACCGCCAGGGCCTCGTTTTTCGCCATGTTCACCTCGTCCAGCACGCCAAAGCCGCCCAGCCGGGCACACTTGCTCACCGGCCCCTCCCGGAACTCCACCTGTCCGCCCCGGAGGGTATCGGCGCCGATGAGCGCCGCCGCATCCACATTCACATACATGGACACATCCCAAACCGGCCGGCCGAACACCGCTGCCAGGTTCTCCGCCAGGACGTTTTTGCCCGTGGCCTTAGGTCCCGCCAGCAGCAGATGCTCCCCACACAGCAGAGCCGCCGCCGCGCTCTCCCAAATCTCCCGTCCATAGTAGAGATACCGTGGCTGGGGAACACGCTCCGCCGCCTCCCGGGGCGCCGGATGTGCCTGGCGAAACCGCTGGATCTCCTCCAGCAGTGCCGCATCCACGCCTTCCTCCTGCAGCTCCTTAAAAATATCCATATCTGCGCCTCCCCACTTTTTCATGATGCCGTATTATACACCTGCAGCCCATAAAGTTTTTGCCAAGAAACGCCCGTTTTCGCGAAAAAAATCTGTCTGCGCGATTTTTTCTCATTCTCGCGCAGAGAGCGAACAGAATTGTATCATTTCTCTGCCAGCGAAAAAGCGCCGCCGGCCACCCGGGCATATTCCCGTGTGTTTCATTTCGGTATCGTAACATTTTCAACAAAATAGAAAAATTGTCGCATTGACCAATTTCTTTAATTTTTTTACAATAGGATTATACCATTCTGTCTAAAACCAGTGTGGAAATTTAAAGGAGGATTGACATGAAAAAGATTATCGCTTTCATTCTGGCCACTGTAATGCTGATGGCCACCCTCACTGCCTGCGGCAGCAAAGGCAACGATGAAAAGAAGGGCGGCGCCAAGACCGCTGCCGATTTGAAGATCGTTCTGCTGCTGCCCGGCGAGATCAATGATCAGGGCTGGAACGCATCTAACTACGCCGGCGTTGTGGCCTGCAACGAGAAGCTGGGCACCAAGATGGAGTATGTGGAGTCCGTGAAGGAAGCCGATTTTGAGTCCACCTTCCGCGAGTATGCCGAGCGTGGCTATGACATCATCATGGCCGCCGGCTCCCAGTTTGACGAGGCTGCCGCCAGCGTAGCCGCCAACTATCCCAACACCCGCTTCATGGTCGTCAACGGCTCCAAGTGCGACGCCGATAACCTCTGCCCCCTGTTCCCCAAGGAGTATGAGGCCTCCTACCTGGCCGCCGTCATCGCCGGCCACATCACCACCAACGGCCAGTTCGGCCTCATCGGCGGTGACCCCAACCAGGCTATGAAGGACCTGATGGCCGTATACGGCAAGACCGCCGTTTCCATCGCCAAGGACCGCGGCATTGCCGATGCCAGCTACAACCTGGCCTATTCCAACAGCTGGACCGACGTGGCCCTGGGCAAGCAGATGTCCGAGAATATGATCGATAACGGTGCGGACGTGATGTTCGTGTACGCCAATGAGCTGGGCCTGGGTGTCATCAACGGTGCCGTGGAGAAGGGCGCCAAGGTCGTGGGTTACTCCTCCGACCAGACCACTATCGACCCCAAGACCGTTGTGGCCTCCATCGACTTTGACTATGCCACCATGTACGTCTGGGCCATCGATCAGTTCCTGGCCGGCAAGCTGGCCGGTCACCAGATCGTAGAAGTGGGCGTGCCCGAGAATGTTTACTTCCCCGTCTACACCGATAACTGCCCCGCCGAGGCCAAGACCGCCTGCGACCAGGCTGTCGCTGATCTGAAGGCCGGCAAGGTGGATTTGAAGGCTCTGTTTGACTAAGCTCTCTCATCGCCCTTACATATAAGGTTTCGTCCTGCCTGCTGGCCTGCTCAAAAAAAGCAGGCCAGCAGGCTATCCAAGGAAGCTGGAGGAAATATATGGCTATTCCCGTTGTAGAAATGCGGCATGTGACCAAATACTTTGCAAAGGTCATTGCCAACAAAGATGTATCCCTCACCGTAGGCGAGGGGGAGGTGCTGGCGCTGCTGGGCGAAAACGGCGCCGGAAAAAGCACCATTATGAAGATCCTGTACGGCCTATATGGCCTGGATGAGGGTGAAATTTTCATCCGCGGCCAGCAGGTGCAGATCAAGAACCCCGCCGATGCCATGGCCCGGGGCATCGCCATGATCCAGCAGCACTTCTCTTTGGTGCCCACCCACACCGCTGCGGAAAATATTATCCTGGGCAGTGTCCACGGATACATCTCTCTGAAGGAGCACAATAAAAAATTGGAAAAAATTGCCAATGAATACGGCTTTGACGTGCCCATGAACCGCCCGGTGGGCGAGCTGGCCGTGGGGCAGCAGCAAAAGGTCGAGATCCTGAAGGCTCTTTATATCAACGCCGGTGTCCTCATCATGGACGAGCCCACCGCCGTCCTGACCCCCCAGGAGTCCGAGCATCTCATGCAGTTTATCAAGGACTTCACCTCCAAGGGTAGCAGTGTGGTCTTCATCACCCATAAGATGAAGGAGGTCATGGAGGTGGCCGACCGCATCGTAGTCATGCGCAACGGCGTGGTAGTGGATGAGGTCCGCCGGGCAGACACCGACGAGCAGCAGCTGGCCCGCCTGATGATCGGCCAGGAGATCGTGCCCCCCGCCCGTGACCAGAAGGATTGCACCGGCGATCCGGTGCTGACGCTCCGGGACGTCTCCCTGCAGGAAAAGCACGCCGCCCCCCTGCTCAGCGGCATTTCCTTTACCATCCGCCAGGGGGAGATCTTCGGCATCGCCGGTGTCAGCGGCAATGGCCAGGATGACCTGTGCGATGTCATCTGCGGTCTGAAAAAGCCCACCGCCGGACAGATCCTCCTGTCCGGACAGGACATCACCGGCGCCAGCATCCGCCGCCGCAACGCCTGCGGCATCGGCTATGTCCCCGTGGACCGGTATCGGGACGGCATGGTCATGGATATGACCCTTTCGGAGAATATTCTGCTCAAGCGCTGCTTCGACAAGGATTGGTTCAACCATGGCTTTATTCGCCGGGAAAAGCTGGACAGCTATACCAACCGGCTCATTGAAAATCACCGGGTCAAGGCCAACGACTGCCACGATACCGCCGGCAGTCTCTCCGGCGGCAACCAGCAGAAGGTGGTCCTGGGCCGGGAGGTAGACCTGGCCTCCCGGCTGCTGATCCTGAATCAGCCCACCCGGGGCCTGGATATGGGTGCGGTGGACCGCATCCACCATGTGATCCTGGAGGAAAAGGCCAACCAAAAGGCAGTGCTCCTGATCTCCACGGAGCTGTCGGAGATTTTTGAGCTGTGCGACCGCATCGCCGTCATGCACGGCGGCAGATTCATGGGCATTTACCGTAACGGTCAACTCACCACCCAGCAGATCGGCCTGCTGATGGCCGGTGTCCCGCTGGAGGAGGAGGTGCAAACCGCATGAGGTCGAAAAGCAATGTTCTTCTGTATAATATCACCGCCGTGGTCATCGGCCTGGTCATCAGCGGCCTTCTGCTGCTGTTCATGAAGGTAAACCCCCTGGACGTGTGCGGCCAGGCCCTGGGGAAAATCGTCACCGATCAATATAACCTGGGCGAGATTTTGGTGAAGGCCACCCCTCTTATCTTCACCTCCCTGGCCTTTGCCTTTACCTACAACGCCAATCTCTTTAATATCGGTGCTCAGGGCCAGTTCACCATGGGCGCCATCATCGCCGTGGCCCTGTCTCTGGGCCTGCAGGATAGTCTGCCCACCTGGCTGCTGCTCCTGCTGGTGCTGCTGGGCTCCTTTGCCGGCGGTGCGGCCGTAGGCGGCCTCATCGGCGGAGCCAAGGCAAAATTCCATGCCAATGAGTTCCTGGTGAGTATGATGAGCACCTATGTCATCACCAACTTTATGGACTATCTGCTGCGCACCTCGCTGCAGGAGACCAAGGCGGAGTATATGCAGACGGATGCCATCTCCTCCTCTGCCTATCTCCCCAATATCATCCCCGGCACCCGGGTCCACCTGGGCTTTCTCATCGCCGTGGCCGCCGCCGTGGCCGCGTGGATTCTGCTGAACAAGACGCAGCTGGGCTTCCAGATCCGTGCTGTGGGCAAAAATGCCGATGCCTCCCGTCTGGGCGGTATCAGCTCCGGCAAGATCTACGTCATCAGCTTCATGATTGCCGGCGGCCTGGCCGGTATGGCGGGTCTTACGGAGATCAACGGCGTGCAGCACATGCTGCTGCGGGATTTCAATGCTTCCATCGGTTCCTACGGCATCGGCATCGCCATTCTTGCCAACGGCAACCCCCTGGGCTGCATTTTCGCCTCTATTCTTTTCGGCTTTCTGAACGTAATGGGCACTACCATGGGCCGCCTGCCGGGGCTGAATATCCCCGCCAGCATCATCGAGCTTATTGAGGGCATTGTGATGATCTGCGTGATCATCTCCTACGCCGTCCGCTACGCCATGGATGTCAAGAAGAAAAAGGCCATGATGAGAAAGGCAGGTGTATGATCTATGGTCAATATTCTCACCCGCGCCATTATGATGAGCACGCCCCTGCTGCTGGGCGCCCTGGTGGAGGTTTACGCTGAGCGTACAGGCATGATGATCTGCGCCATTGAGGGCATATTCCTCATCGGCGCCTGGGGCGGCTTTGTGGGCACGTATCTGTCCGGCAGTCTCCTGGTGGGCCTGCTGCTGGCCATTGCCTTGGGCGGCCTGATGGCTCTGCTGTATGCCTTTGTCACCGTGACCCTAGGGCAGCAGCAGGTGGTCACCGGCACTGCCATGAACATCCTGGCCGTGGGCATCTGCTCCTACTTCCAGCGTTGGTGTCCCCACCACCCCCCTGCAGATCGACACTCTGCCGAAGCTGTCCATTCCTATGCTGAGCAAGATCCCCTTCATCGGGGAGATCTTCTTCCAGCAGAATATCCTCACCTACATGGCCTATATCCTCATCCCCGTGTCCATCTTCGTGCTGTATAAGACCTCCCTGGGCCTGGCCATCCGTTCCACCGGTGAAAATCCCGTGGCCGTGGATGTGACGGGCCTGCCGGTGAACCGCATCCGTTTCCTTACGGTGCTGGTGGCCGGCTGCATCGGCGGCCTGGCGGGCTCGTTCTACACGGTGGGCTACTTGGGTATGTTCAGCAGCAACATCATTGGCGGCCGGGGCTGGATCGCCTTCGCCATCTGCTTTTTGGGCAACTGGTCGCCCAAGGGCGCGGTGCTGGGCACCCTGGCCTTCGGCCTGGCGGATGCCCTGTCCATCTATTTCCGCACCGGCACCACCGCTGTCCCCACAGAGCTTATCATTGCTCTGCCCTATATTCTCACCATCGTGCTCACCATCTTCCGCAGCAATTTCCGTGTACCCGCTAAGCTGGGTGTCCCCTACCGGAAGGAAGGCTGAGTCTGTCCCGGCTATACGCAGTCCTGCAATATGAGAAAAAGCACCCCCAGGGGTGCTTTTTCTGCTGGCGCAGGTGTTTCCTCCCCCTGCAAATGCAATTGTGCAAAATGCTATTTATATCCTAAATCATGCCACTGGAAAAACAAATTACGGAACAAAAAGTTGTATCAAGAATATTCCGTTACTTTTCCCGGAATTCCTTTTGTTTCCACTTCAAAAAGTTATCTAAAAAAATTTTTTTGATTGCAGTTTTCGCAAAATACCTGCACAAAAATATGTACCACATATATGGTACATTTCTGTGTTCAGGTGAAAATGAAAAAAATAGCCATAGAAAAATGTAACTTTTTGCCAAAAAAAGTTATGGGCAAAATAACGAACGAATGTCCACATTTTTTTAGTCCCTCCCAAAAAAAAAGAGAAAATTTGACGGATTCCGTCAATCCTTTTTATAATGAGTCGTCTCGTGAGGCGAGAAAATTCGGCAAGTGCCGAGATGAAAAGAGGAAGACTAAATGGAAAAATATCTTGTTTTAGCAACCTTTGTCGGGTCAATCATAGCGCTGCTGTTTGCCCTCATCACCGGCAAGCGGGTTCTGAGCTACGAGGAGGGCACTCCTCTGATGAGCAAAATCTCCCGCTCCATCCGCGAGGGTGCCAACGCCTATCTGCGCCGGCAGTATACCGTGGTGGGCATTTTCTTTGCCTGCATGGTCGTGGTGCTGTGCGTCATGGCAGGGTGCAAGCTGCTGACCTGGTTCGTACCCTTTGCATTCCTGACCGGCGGCTTTTTCTCCGGTCTCAGCGGCTTTGTGGGCATGCGCATTGCCACAAAGGCCAACTGCCGCACCGCCAATGCCTGCCGCGATGGGCTGAATAAGGGCCTGCGTGTGGCGTTCTCCGCCGGCAGCGTTATGGGCTTCACCGTGGTAGGTCTGGGCCTGCTGGACATCTCCGTGTGGTTCCTGCTGCTGCGCTTTGTCTTCAAGCTGGAGGCGGCGGACATCACCAGTGCCATGCTGACCTTCGGCATGGGCGCCAGCTCCATGGCCCTGTTTGCTCGTGTAGGCGGCGGCATCTTCACCAAGGCCGCCGATGTGGGCGCGGACCTTGTGGGCAAGGTGGAAGCGGGCATCCCTGAGGATGACCCTCGTAACCCCGCCGTCATCGCTGATAACGTGGGCGACAACGTGGGAGACGTAGCCGGTATGGGCGCAGACCTGTATGAGTCCTATGTAGGCTCCATCATCTCCGCCTCCGCCCTGGGCGTAGCCTCCTTCTCCGGTCAGGCCTTCAAGGCCATGGCCATTCCCATGGTCATGGCAGCCGTGGGTATTCTCTGCTCCATCATCGGCTCCTTCTTCGTCAAGACCGATGAAAATGCCGACCAGCGCACTCTGCTCAAGGCCCTGTCCCGGGGCACCAACCTGGCCGCCATCCTCATCGCCGTCATCTCCTTTTTCCTGGTCTGGGCGCTGCTGGGCATTGAGCATTGGGGTCTGTATGTTGCTATTCTCTCCGGTCTGGTGGCCGGCGTGCTCATCGGCAAGGCTACCGAATACTATACCTCCGACACCTATAAGCCCACCCAGGAGCTGAGCAGCAAGAGCCAGACCGGCTCCGCCACCATCATCATCGGCGGCCTGGGCCTGGGCATGCTGTCCACAGCCATTCCCATCATCATCGTGGCCGTCTGTATTCTGCTGGCCTTCTTCCTGGTCGGTCTCGTCTACGTCTGCTCGACCGCGCTGACGGGCTGGTTCCCCAACATCGTGGCCGCCGCCTGGTATCGCGCCGAAACCCGACCGCTTACCATGATTCCGTTCGGCGTGCTGCCGCTGATCGTCTTCGCCGCCGTCGTATTGTTGCGTGCCGGCCGTCTGCCGAACGTCACGAAAATCATTGCGATTGTTCTGCTTGCGGCGCTCGCCATTTCCTGCCAATTCGGCAATACTGTTCGTTCCGCCCTGTCGGATGCCGTCTATGCGAATATGACGATTGACGATGCGCGGCCGGACGAGCAGCTCACTGCCACGAAGGAGAAGATTCTCAAGAAGGTGGTGAAGGAGACTGGTACCGATTCGGTGGTGGTTTCCGATCCGCTGAACGGTTCCATGTATGCGACGGCGATGTACGGCGCGGATATGCTGTTCCCGATTTACAACGCGAAGGCCGAGAAGAATGGTGCGATTTTCGGTCAGACGGAGAATGCGTTCGCGTCGGGCGACGGCAAGGTGCTGACGAATACCGTCTGCCCGCTGAGCGCGGATGGCGATGCATACTTCCTGAGCATGGGCGGCCAGGCGCCGAGCCTGCAGATGTTCACGTTCAAGCAGCAGTACGACACGTTCCACGATCAAAAGCTGATCGACCAGTACGCCAAAGATGGCACGATGCGCAAGGTTCAGGATTATTCGAATATGGCTTCATATGCGAAGGGCTGGGCGTTGTACCAGTTCAACTGCCAGTGATCACGTGTGTTGCGTGGCTGCGTGGCGTCGAAATAGGCGATTGGGAGAACAAGAGGCTCTGATTTGTCAAGTTTCGACACGCCGATGGAACGTTGGATTTCCAACGGTTCACGCGTTGTTCATGCGGCCCGGGTTGCGCGGATCGCGATCGTGCTGTAAGTTTATCTCTTGCTGCCGCTCAGCGAGTGGTCCGGATGGTTCCGGATTGCGAGGTGGGTGAGTGGTGGTGGTTTGAGAACTCAAGAGCGTATTTGTACTACTTCTTTATAGTCAATGATTGCCAGTTCGTTGCCGGCCACGCTGACGCGTGGTGCCGAGGGATCGGTCAAACGGCGGCGAGGTTTTTGTGCGATGCGCCTTTCCTTATAAGGCGATCGTCAATTTTCTTATTTCGAGAGTCATCGTGTCGATGTCTCTTCACGAGGTTTTTTGTGGAGGGTTCGATTCTGGCTCAGGATGAACGCTGGCGGCGTGCTTAACACATGCAAGTCGAACGGGATCCCAGGAGCTTGCTCCTGGGTGAGAGTGGCGAACGGGTGAGTAATGCGTGACCGACCTGCCCCATACACCGGAATAGCTCCTGGAAACGGGTGGTAATGCCGGATGCTCCAGTTGACCGCATGGTCCTCTGGGAAAGCTTTTGCGGTATGGGATGGGGTCGCGTCCTATCAGCTTGATGGCGGGGTAACGGCCCACCATGGCTTCGACGGGTAGCCGGCCTGAGAGGGCG
>ENA-ORSK01001148-ORSK01001148.1-human-gut-metagenome-genome-assembly--contig:-NODE-1148-length-22712-cov-3.448735_pt1 | contig 22712 bp, 19 predicted proteins | sample MGYA00242192_ERZ509159 | MGnify/ENA primary metagenome ERZ509159 (study PRJEB26280, sample SAMEA2338663) | human gut metagenome | biome: human gut; feature: human-associated habitat; material: faeces...
ACGGCTGCCAGCATCACATTGATTGTTGCTCCAACCGTAACCACATCCATATAAATATGACTTCCTGCAAGCTTCTGTGCCTCTGCAAAAATCAACCCGTTGGCAATCTTCACGTCCGCGCCAAGTGCACGAAAGCCTTTGATATGCTGATCAATGGGGCGCAGTCCGATGTTACAGCCACCGGGTAAGGAAACCTGTGCCTTCTTATACTTGCCAAGCAATGCCCCCAGCAGATAATAAGAAGCACGGATCTTCTTGATGTAATCCCCTTCGATTACAAGATCCTTGATATTTTTGCCGGAAATCCGGGCGGTGTGGCGATCCACCCGCTCCACGGTGCCTCCAATGCTTTCAATGGCCTGCATCATCACATTGGTATCACGGACATCCGGGATGTTTTCTATTAATACGGTTTCATCCGTCATAACGGCTGCTGCCAGAATCGCTAAGGACGCATTCTTTGCGCCACCGATTTCGACTTCGCCAACTAACGGATTACCACCTCTGATTGCATACTGTTCCATAGCATACCTCGAAATGCGTTTGATATATTCCATCCGGTATTTATCATCATACGTAGTAATATTTCAGTAGTTCTGCAACTGTTTCATCTCTTCACGGTTGCATTATTTCAATCAACTCAAACGGAATTTGGTACGAAAACTCTTTTATCATTATAACATAATGTAAAAGTCTGTAAACCCAAACATCTGTTTAGGACTAATTCAGGTATTTCAGCGGGTTCACCTGGGATCCGTTAATCAGGATCTCAAAGTGCAGATGGGGTCCTGTACTGACACCCGTATTTCCGCTCAAAGCAATCTTCTGTCCCTGGGAAACCGTCTGTCCCGCAGAAACGAGCACCTTGCTTAAGTGTCCGTACCGGGTCTGTCTGCCATCCGGATGATTGATATATACACAATATCCGTAGCCGCTTCCCCAACCGGCTCTTGCAACGGTACCACCACAGGAAGCATAAACTGCGGTTCCTGTCGGTGTTGCCCAGTCAACTCCTTTATGATAGGAGCTTGCGCCTCTGGTCGGACGATTGCGTCGCCCAAAGTTTGACGTCAGACGTCCTCCGGAAATCGGCTTGATATAGGTCGGAGGAATTTTAGTCCCGCGTTCCACAACCTTCGGAACTGCCACATAAGTAATCTCCTCCTTGATAATCTCCTCCGAAACCTTTTTATTATTTTCAAAGGCTACAACCGCAACTACCTTGCGGTGTCCGGCGGACGGCTGCTGATGCACCACAGTTTCTGTTGTATACCAGTCATCATTATCAATATAAATGACATCCGCGTCATAATCTTCTTCATAATACATTTCTTCCTGACGCAGGACAGCCAGCATCGGTTCTTCGACCGTTACAATCAACTCCTGATCCGGACGGATCATTGAATTTTCATCCTCTAAGGACTCATTCATTTCAATCAGCTTGTCCAGCGGAACATTCGTCTTAATGGCAATTCCTGACAGGGTATCACCGGAAACCACTTTATAAATCTCATTTTTCTCTTCGTCACTTGTCACTTCATTGATGGCAAGACTGATATCCGTCAGTTCACCCTCATCCAGATACGCCTCAGCTACCTCTATATCATCCCCGAAACTCATAGAGATTATACCAAGCTGGTAATCCTCAAAGTCCTTCTCCACATCCGGCTCAATCTGGTCAAACAATGCCGTCATATCTGCCTGGAACCCGGCTTCCAGTGCTACAGCCTCCGCCGCCTCTTCCTGCTCCTGCATCTCCTCGCGTGTTGCAACAGATGCACTCATAACCGGAAGCTCTCTTGTCGGATCAAGCTGCAGTTCCACCTGATACTCTTTGTCCTCATCATATTTATTTACTGCTGCCTGCAAAAGTGCAACAACCTCATCCAGATTGGCAAGATTGATGATTTTTTCATTGATTTTAACCACATAGGACTTAATCATGGATTCCTTCATGTCGGAGGAATAGACCTTCTCCATGTTATTGATCACAAGCTTCGGAGAGTCTACTCTGCCCCATAGCACTTCCTGCCCGACGGTTTCGATTTCGCTCTCCACCAGAACCAGATGATTGTTCCGGGAAGCCACATTTCTTCGCGCTTCCACCGCATAGCTCTGTGCATCTTCGACAGAATCGACCACGCCGACTTCCTGTCCATTCAAAAAAACCGTAAACATATTATCTCCGGTTTTTACAAATTTCACAAAAGACGGCATGAAAAAAATACTGACAAAAACTGCCAGCAGTGCCATCTTTAAAAACCGCATTTTTAACCGTTTATAATGTGATGATAAATGTATCATAAATCATTCCTGTTCTATAGTTTACATCAAAAAGGTAACTGTTTTATTTTAACAGTTCTGAATTTACTTGTAAAGAGCCTGTTCTTTCCATGTATTTCCGTTTATAATCATAATGTAACTATTCAGAGCCAACCTGGAAAATATTGCATATTTCCCCGGTGCGGCATATCCACCAAATAATAAGAAAAGGAGAGAGCCATGGGCAGCGAAACCATTTTTCACATTGACGTCAATTCTGCATACTTAAGCTGGAGTGCCATCCGCCGCCTGCAAAACGGTGATCCGCTCGACCTGCGCACCATTCCTTCCATCATCGGCGGCGATCAGGAAAAGCGTCACGGCATCGTTCTCGCCAAGTCGATCCCTGCTAAGAAATACGGTATCCAGACCGCTGAGCCGATCGTCAGTGCTTTCCGCAAATGTCCCACTCTCGTCATGGAAAGTCCGGATATGCATTATTATCATCAGAAAAGTGAAGAACTGATGAACTTTCTTCGTTCTGTCTGTCCTGATATTGAGCAGCTCAGCGTGGACGAATGTTTCATGGATTATACCCCCATCCAACGCCACTACGCTTCTCCCATAGAAGCGGCTTTCCATATCAAGGACGAGATCCGGAACCGGTTTGGATTCACAGTGAACGTCGGTATTTCCGATAAGCGTGTGCTTGCAAAAATGGCCTCTGATTTCGAGAAGCCCGACAAGGTACACACCCTCTATCAGTATGAAATCAAAGAGAAAATGTGGCCACTCCCTGTTTCTTCCTTATATATGTGCGGCAAATCCAGTGTACAGGCCCTTCATAATTTAGGAATCCGTACGATTGGCGATCTTGCGACCACCGATGCATCCATTATTGCATCCCACCTCAAAAGTCATGGTGTCCTTTTATGGCAGTATGCCAACGGCATTGATGACTCCGGTGTCACCTCCGTACCTGCACAGGCAAAAGGAATCGGCAATTCCACTACCGTCGCCAAAGATCTCACAACAGCCAAAGAAGCCTATCCGATTCTTTTATCCTTATGTGAAAGTGTCGGTGAACGGCTTCGCCATGCAAGTCAGTCTGCTTCCATGATAAATGTTGAAATCAAATACGCCGACTTCCGGAGCGCTTCCCACCAGAGAAACCTCCCGGAACCGACGAATGCAACTACTCTCCTTTACCGGAATGCCTGTCAGTTATTTGACGAATTATGGAATGGTTCCCCGATCCGCCTGCTGGGTGTTCGCACCACCAGATTAAATGATATGGATGCCCCGGTCCAGTTAAGTCTATTCGACCAGATTTCCACCCAGCCGGAAAAGACCACAGGTCCATCCCGTGAAAAGCTCGATGCCCTCGACACTGCCTTAGATGCCATCCGCAATAAATACGGCAAGGATGCGATTGTGCGTGGAAGTCTTTTATCCCAACAAGTTCACTAGACTCACCTTTGGTTCGCCAAGTGAACTTGTATGGTTCGCACTAAGCTCGAAATAACCTCGCTAAGTGCTCTACTCCAAAAGAAAAACGATAGAGTCCTTTCGGAGTCTATCGTTTCTTTACGCTGTAACCAAATGTTCCAAGCTTCTCTCCGAGCGTGTAATACGTTCCGTGTGAATAAGCAATCGGGTCTGCTTTTTCAAGAGAAAACTTTCCATTTTCATCCATATATTTTTCATCCGCATGTACGGATACGACCTTCGCCACAAACATATCATGTGTTCCCAGCCGGAGCACCTGTGTTACCCTGCATTCAATGTTCACAGGGCTTTCGTCTAAAAGAGGTACACTTACTTCAGCTGCAGGGCTGATATGAAGCCCGAGCTCTTTGAATTTGTCCACATCCCTGCCGCTCTTCACTCCACAGTAATCCGTTGCAAAAGCCAAATCCCTGGTGGTCAGATTGATCACAAATTCTCCTGTCTCTTCGATCATATGATGGGAATAACGTGAGGGACGGACAGAGATTGATACCATTGCGGGATCGCTGCAGACGGTGCCTGCCCATGCCACTGTAAAAATATTGGGATTGCCCTGCTGATCCGCCACAGTAATCAAAACTGCCGGAAGCGGATAGAGCATATTCCCCGGTTTCCATGTCTGTTTAGCCATATTTTCTATCTCCTGATGTCATATATCCTTATGAATGCAGGCATTCGCCGTACATATCTCCATGATTTGCATAGTTCTGAACAGTTACAATATTCCAAGTAATCCAAGAACAGCTACGATCAGATTCAGTGCGGACAGAATCATTGTAATCAGGACAAGTGGGAACAATATGCCCGACTTCTTCTGTGTCTTCTGCAATTCCTCCTTCAGTTCCCCTGTCCGGCGGTCCAGTTCCTCTACCATGGAAGCCTGCACATTACGGTACACCTTCACATTATCGGTATGGAGAAAATCTTCCAGGTTCTTAATGACATTCTCGGTCTTATCCTGGAGTTCATTCACCATCTCCGCAATCTGCTGAGTGTTGTCTGCATGCTCCTTAATTTCGGCAATCTTCGCAAGACTCTCATCAATTGCCTTCTGGATACCAGCCATGGAAAGATCTGAGGTTTCCTTGATTTTGGAGACGGAAGCAGCTTCTACTTCTCCTGCTGTTTTACCTAAATGTTGTCCCATTTTGTCCGCTAACTGCTGAACATCCTGTGCCGTCTCTATATTCTTCAGATTCACCTGACGCATTTCCTGAAGGCAGTCGTCATATTTCTCCATCTGTTCTTTAAACAGGGTAAGCTGCTTTTCAAGGCTTTCAATCTCTGCCGCATCTGCTGCCGCATTGGCCCGGATCATCTCCTGTGGGGTAAATTTCTGTACAATTTCATCCATAAAATTATCCATACCTATCCTCTTTCCAAAAACAAATGTCTGTTTATAATCGCTTTATTATATCATAACTCTTACATTTTTACAATTACTGTCGTTTTTGTGCATATTGCACATATTTTTCATCTGCTTTTTTACATCGTTGTAAAAATTAACAACATTTTCATAGGTTGTTCATAATTTGTTCATAATTGTATTGTACTATATATACATAGCAACAGAAACATGTAATGTTTTTCATTACACACATAGATAAATTTTTTCATAATAGCCCAGGTGCAGAGATGTGTCTGGGCACTCCTCATTTTATAGGGCAAAATTTTTTCTACTTTATTAAGAAATTCCTACGGAATTTCCCATAAAGCGAAAAAGACTCAAAATGTGGTATTATCTTATGTAATTCATATCAAAGATAACACAGCATTCTGAGTCTTTCTTATGTTCCTTTATTCTTCACCAAGATTATTCATACTGAGAACTTCTTCATTCAGCGAAAGCATCTTATCATCAAGCGCTGCCACCATATCTGCACACTCTATCAGCTCACTCTGGATATGCTCCGGCACATTTCCTTCGAACTTATAATGAATCTTATGCTCTAAGCTTGCCCAGAAATCCATCGCTACTGTACGGATCTGGATCTCCACCTTCGTATCCACAATCCGGTCTGACAAATATACCGGAACCGTCACAATCATATGATAACTGCGATAGCCGCTCGGCTTCGGATTCTTCAGATAGTCCTTCACCGAAATCACCTTAATGTCTCTCTGGTTACTGATCATATCGGCAATACGGTAAATATCAGACATGAACGAACAGATCACGCGGATCCCCGCAATATCATTAATGTATTCCACCATATTGGAAATCGTCGATTCATAGCCATACCGTCTTAATTTCTTAACGATACTCTCCGCGGTCTTAATCCGGGATTTAATATGTTCAATCGGATTATAGCTGTGTACGTGCTGAAATTCATCATTCAGAATCTCCAGCTTCGTACCAATCTGTTTCAGAGCCGAACTATAAATAAGAATAACCTCTTTCCAGTTATCCACATCTCCGTCACGTCCTGTGATAATATCCATAAGCAACCCTTCCTCTCCCTCTTCGGGAGTCCCCATACTCCACTTATATCATAGCATATTTTCACAGGAAAATGCATGTTTTTATAAACTTTTTATACATTTTTCATAATAAACTTATCGACGAATTTCTTCTATTCCTTCCGGATATAGAGTTCATAATGCTCACTTTCGTTAACCTGCGTAAAATGATCCTTAATATAAACCGTATCCACCGCTCCATAGCCATAAAGTGTCGGCCATTGCGGAATTTCCTTCGTTTCGTCATAGATTTCCTTCGGAATGAGGATACACTGCGCATCCGTAACTGTCACCTCTGCCGGTTCCCTGTCATAATAAAATTTCAGCACATACTTCTGATAATCATCTACCGGAAAGCAGGTCTGCAGATTCTCCGTATGTCCCCGGAAAATATCAGCGATTTCTGTTTCACGCTCCGCATACTGGGAATGATACGAGGATCCGCAAAGCTCAAACACTGCAAACCCCAAAAGCAGTAAGCAGCAGTACTTCCCAGCAATAACCATCTCCCCTTCCGAAAATCGGAATACTCTCTCCACCAGAAGCTTCAGCAGCCACACCAGCATCAGGCTGACCGGAACGGCAAGGAAGGAAAATACCCTGTAATACGGCTGCACACTCTGAATCACCAGCATCACCGGAACCATCACTGTGGATACCGCCAGATAGACGTGGAAGAACCATGAAGTCTCATCCTTTTTACGGGAAAAGCATGCACTCACGACGGCAAGCGCACCCCCGATGGCAAGGATCACCACAAGTGCCGCGCCAAATCCTGCATAGAACAGATTAAACACACCCGTAAGATAATGGAACAGCTCCTTCACGATGTAGCTTCGCTCATCCCCTTGAATGTACGGAGTCGCCAGCATATATTCCATGCCGGTCCGCAATGCTTCAAACGGTGTTTTCAGAATGATTTTTACCTGATAAATTCCATAATAAATGCCGGACGGATCCTTTGACATAAGATTTGATCCGATTGCAAGCCAGATCACCGCATATAGCAAAATCGTCAGGCCCGCTGCCACTACGGAAGCGGCAATCAGCTTCCACAGTGTTTTATACTTTTTCGTAAAAAGAAGGGTAATTCCACCCGTGATACAGACCGGAATAACCCAGAAGGTCGAGCTTACCAGCGTATACAGCCCCCCTGTCAGGGAAAGGGCATAAAGGATATAATCTCTCCTCCGCGCCTGCTCCTTACAGATCTTAAAAAGACTTAACAGGGCAAGCAGATAACAGGTTGCCGCAAGTGTATAGCCGCGTCCCTGCACCGAAAGATTGTTGACCTGCCAGACTGCCACATACAGGAATACCACCCCTGCGGAAAAGAACCGGTTCAGGAATTTCTTCGCAAACTGATACAAAAGAAGCATATTGGCACAGGACATGAGAAATGAAACACCACGAAGTCCGATATAGGGATTTCCCAGATAATCAAGAAACGCTGACAGCACCGAATAAAAGACATGATTATTCGGCACCGGCCAGTGAATTGCCGCATAAACCGGTCCCCTTGAAATAAAGGAATAGTAGGTATACAGCTCATCATACCATGGTTTGATTGCAAACATGCTGACTGCATAATAGACTGCCATCCCTAAGAAAAACAGGCTGAATAATTTATTTTCTACTATAAATGCTTTGATTCTTTTCATGTAAATTCCTTTTCCCTTAAAATAAACGTAGGTCAAAAATTCTTCATCATATTCCGTCAAGGGTCAACATGACTCTGATTTGTTACCAAATGGTAAACATTAAAATAATACCTCTCCAGCAGATAGGTCCCTTCTTCGGTATAGGCAATCCCTTCGGTCTCCCATTCCTTCAACAGCTCCTCCCTGCTGTTGAAGCTGCCGAAGAAATAAACATTCCTTTCCTTCACAAGCTGCGAAAGCTCTGTGGTATCCTCAAGTCCCCGGCACTGCGGAAGCAGCTCTGCAATCAGGTCTTCCGGCTTGCTTCCATACAGCCAGATCTCATTTGAATCCTTCAGATAACAGGCTGTCACGGCCTGCACATGATTGAAGTTGCAAAGTACCACAGCATCCTTTGGAAAATCTGCAAGAAAGCTCTGCGTTGCTTTCATCTCTGCGATCTTCTTATTCTCTTCTCCATAAAAGCCCTGCATATTCGAATATCCCGAAAGAAGAAACGGCACGAATAACAGAATGCCCCAGTTTTTCTCTATAAAATCCCACAGCACAACTGCTGCCACAAGCCACATAGCCCCAAGGCAGGGGATGAGATACCGGTATACGAAGATTGGACGATTCAGAATCGAGCATACAAATCCAATCAGTGTGGTAAATACCGCAATCCATAATCCGGTAAGCAGAAAGAAGCGTCCCCTTGCATCCTTTCTTTTCATAAGGAAGGAATACAGGAAGGCTGCACCAAAGAGCAAAATCATCACACAGGCCAGCACGTAATTCTTCTTTACCGCATAGGAAACCGGCAGGAAAATATATTTCATGCATCCGAAAATACTTTTCCAGGTGAGCGGCTGAATCCAATAGCTGCTGCTTACCGTCCGTACCTGTGAAAAAAAGAACGGCAGCCACGGAAGATAAGCAAGCACGGATAATCCGGCACAAAGCAGAACCTTCCCTATACATTTGCCTGCTATCCTTTCGGTTTCCTGTTCCGTTGTATGTTCTGCTTTCCATCCTTTCACAGGGGCTTTTGTCAGAATTGCTTCCTGCTCTTTTAATTGTTCCTTATATATATGCGTCTTTTTACAAGATGTTTTTTCTGTTTTTCCTTTATGCGCCTTAACAACGAAGAATACAAACAACGCAATATAAATCGCAATCACTGCCACGCAGGCATAATACTGGGTATATGCCGTGAGAATTCCATAAACCCAGAACAGAAGCCAGTGTTTATTTCTCTTCCACCCTTTTATCAATCCATTTTCTCCCGTAACGGATCCTGATGTCAAAACTGCTCTGGAAGTTACTTCTGATCCTGCTGCTTCCGGTTCTGCTGTCTCTTCTGTTCCTGCAGCCACTCCCGGTTCTGCTGTTCTCTCTGCTTCAGATATTTCTTGCGCAGGAAATGCACAAACCAGTTCATAGCTATGTACGAAAGCAGCCGTAATAAAAAACAATGCCAGGGAATACATCCGGATCTCCACCGTATAGTTGGAGATCTGCGGCATGGTCATTACCAGGAACCAGAACAGCCCTGCAACATGCAGTCCGAAGTTCTTCCGGATCGCTGTCAGTGTATAAACGAAGATTCCCACAAAGGGAAGCATTGATGCAAGCTTGCACAGTACGATCGAGGAAGCCGCCGGAACCAGTACCTTTCCAATATCATGAAAGAGCTTCAAATACCAGTAATAAAGTGGCGGATGCACATCCTTCCCGGTAAGGGCAGCAATTTCCTTATAACTATGTTGTATAAAATTCACGGAAAATACTTCATCAAACCAGATATCCTGTCCGAATGCCTGAAACAGGCATACAAAAAAGGAAAGAATTCCCAAAATCAGAAAGAGAATTCCACAACCATTCTTCCATTTTTCTTCCGGTGTTCCAAAAATAAGCCTTTGTATTATCCTCATAATTGCTATCCCACATTAATCTCCTGCGTCCTTTTTCTCTTACGCAGTACTCTGATCTGTCACTTATTTATCTTAACATGATCCCCCGGAAAAACAAAGCGATAAATAAAGCCGCTGTAGTTTTTCCACAGCGGTTTCTCTTATCCTGATATTTTGTCCCCTCCAGTGCCTGATTCCATCCGTACAGATTACCGGGATCGTAAAGCTCTTTCATGATATGATACCCATAACAATTTCCACATAAGCTTTAAGTGGCGCAGACCATCCCGTACCGACCTCAAATGAGAGTGGTGCCCTCTTTGATCCTTATAGAAGCGTACCGGAACCTGACGGATGTTCTGCCCCAGCACGGCAGCCCTTCCTATCATTTCCGTAGCGAATTCCATCCCCCCACACTGGCATCCGAGTCTCAGGAAACAATCCCTGTTCACTGCACGTACGCCACAGTGAAAATCCCTCACATCCGTTCGGAAACAGCACCTTCCAATAAAAGATAAGACAGGCACTCCGATATATTTATGGGAAAAGCCCATTGCCCCCTTCTCCATCGGGTAAGCAAAGCGATCTCCGATTACCATATCCGCACCCGCTCTTAATTTATCGAGAAACGGCTGCAGCTCTTCAAAGGAATAACTGCGATCACAATCTGCCATGATCACATATTTACCGGCTGAGTGCTTTAGTCCAAATCCCAGGGCATTGCCGTAGCCCTTCCGGTCACAGGACAGTACCTTCGCTCCGGCATGTAATGCTCTCTTTGCTGAAGCATCAGTACTTCCATTATCAATAACCAGCACCTCTCCATCAATATGGTAATCGTGCAGGAAAGAAACTGCCTGTCTTACACAGCCTTCAATTGTGTTTTCTTCATTCAGGCATGGCATCAGAATCGTCAATTCCATGTGCAGCGCGTCTCCTTCTCTGATTTAACGGAATAACACTATTTTTTCTTTCTCAGGATATTCCGGATTCCCAGCTCATACGTAACGAACAGCACCCCGGTAACGGTTACAAGCTGTGCACGATATGTAAAGAAGTAATGCAGATAAGCATGATTTTCAAGCACTATATAGCGCAGATACGGCACTGCACCAATCATCAGGATCAGTAACAACAGGCGTCCGTCAAACTGTTTTGACCGGAAAAGATAAATTAATGCCAGACAGACAAACAGCACCGCAAGAAAGCTGATTGCGGCTGCTCCCATTCCCATCGTATTACGGAAAGGGAACAGGCTGCCCTGGTTACGGATGACCGCTCCCAGAAACCGCTGTATTCCGGATGCCTCCGGATCAAGATTCGTATTGCCAAGATATACCGCTCCTCCGACCCGTTCTCCCGCTGCCTTCATTGCCTCTCCAAATGCCTGCCTGCCAAGCACCACCACAGCAAGAAGCCACTTGGTAATAAACATAATGGCATAAGAGCTTCCCCAGCAGAGCAGACCGCAGAGTAGACGTCTGCTTTCCTGCCGGATGCTTTCCAGCTCTCCTGCCTGATAACGCAGGACAAGCAGCAGTAAAATCGGCATGGTCACCGTCAGTGTCTCTGTTGTCAGAAAGTCAAAAAAACAGGTCCACACACCGGAAGCGCACAGAATTGCGTATACTCTCCGGTAGAAGGCGCCGGTATCGGTTCTGTGTGGAAACCAAAGCAGCAAAAGAATCAGAAAAATATTCATCAGAAGAAAGGTTGTAATATATTCTATACTGAATGCACACATCCAGGTCTGAATAATGACATTTCCCAGGAAATAGCAGACCGCCAGTGTTTTTACCTTTTGCTTCCACATGAGTGCGATCACTGTAAGAGTAAGCAGTAACAGCACGACTCCCAGTATGATTCTCGCTCCGCGTATTCCCGTAAACACAAAAAGAGGACGAAGAAGAACCATTCCTCCGTGCCAGTAGCGGAAATAATCAACGTCAGGTGTTTTATCACCTGCGAGGCTTTCGGCAAGGCTTACCTCCACTGACTGAAGCTCCGGATTATAATAGGAAGCTTTTATCAGGGAACGCAGCAGATCCTTCTTATCGATATGATATAAAATATTCACAAGAATACAATCTGCATAATTATCCTGTCTGGTATTAAACTGTCCCTCCAGTAATAGAGGAAACAGCTCGTGCTCTTCAAAGTAAGCCCCGCTCTCCACACAGGACTCCCTGATCATGCTCTTCGGAATCCATCCGGTTATCATAAGGAGCAGCATCGCACACAAAATGCTTGCTATTACAACTCCTGCCATACCAGCCAAAGATTTCCACTGCTTCTCCACTGTTCTTCTCGTCCTCATATTTGTTTATTCTGTTTTCAGGCTGTTCCGTTCAGGAAAAGGGTTAGTTCCATCCGTACAAATTGCCAAGATAGGTAAATCCATAGAACAGCTCACTGTCTGCCGGTGCCTGTCCTGCCGGGATCGTAAAGCTCTTTCTGCTTCCGTCCGTATCGGTAAAGGTCGTCTTTAATGATACATCCGGTCTCTTCGCAAGCTCTTCCATCATTCTTCTGGTATAACAGCGGAACGGATCCGAATTCCATTCCACAACCGCATTCTGCGGTGCATTCTGTATTGCCGCGCAATATTCATGAAAATAAACAAGTGAAGCTGATATCGGGTATTCATCATCTACCGCTCCGCATTCGCACCTATGCTGCATCAGACCGTCGCTCTCAAGTGTTGCTTGCAGCGTTTCCACCCATTGGAAGCTGTGCTCGTGGCTTGCTACGGGCTGCACCGGCTGCACCGGCTGCACTTCTTCATTTGATTTCAGAGGATATCTCACCATCCAAAAAGTATTTCTCCCCGCTGCTTTCTTAACAGAATATGTATACCCAGCAGGCAGTGTTACTGATACATCGCCTCCATATAGAACAGAGTTCTCTAGAGTCTTGACACTATATTTCGGCCCCGTCCAAGCCCAAGGAGAATTCTTCCGGTTGTTGAAATCCTCCTCAATTTTATCCTCATTCTTATCATCATATATATAGACAATTATGTCTCCACTACCCGTACAAGAATAATAAAGTGTTGTTCCTCCAGAAATGTTGTCACCTATCTGAATACCTGTAAAATCAATTTTAGCTTCATCTGCCAGCACCATCATGCCCGTTCCAAACATCATCGTAAATGCAAGCACAAGTGCAAGCAATCCCTTTATTCTTTGAAATAATACCTTCTTTTCCATTTCCATCTCCCCTCCTGCTGGATATAGCTTTCTTATATAGCAGTTTAGCACATCCGTCCATGGAGCTCAATAGGTTTGGAATGAAATTTGACAGCAATGACGATCTATTGCATAATAAAAAAAAACATTCTGTTATGATGCAGGAACCAAATAGTAAGCGTAGAGCGAGGAATCATTCATGAGTAAAAAAGCATTCCATTTTTTTCAGAGCATTGCAAAGCACCGTACTGCCATCATGATCGGCATGTTCTTTCTGTATACCGTATTCATGCAGGCAGCCCCTTCTCTTGCTGCCCTATCCCATGAGTATAAGACCGGCATGTTTGTTGTAATCCTGCTTCTTTATCTGGCAGGGTGCTTTTTCATGACAAAGAAAAAACACCTTACCACAGACGATAAGGTATTTCTGCTGATTACCGGCGGCGTAATTCTGCGGAGCTATTATGTGATCTGTACCGGCGTGGTTGACCGCCAGCATGACGAAGGATACTTCTCCGGATTGTCGGATGATCTGATTAATCCCGGCCACCTTGGCTACATCGAATACCTGTGTAAGTTCGGACATCTTCCGGATTTCAGCCCGTATAAGCTGTTTTCCTATTATCATCCGCCCTTTCACCACATCCTCTCCTGTCTGTTCATCGATCTGCAGATGCTGTTTGGTGCCGGTGACCGTCTGGCGTTTGAAAACATCCAGGCTCTGACACTTTTATATTCCAGCCTGTGTCTCACCGTCGGATATGGCGTTTTAAAGAAAATGAGGTGCTCCGATACCTGTATGGTACTCGCCATGGCACTGCTCACGTTCCATCCGGGCATGATTTATATGTCTGCAAGTGTCAATAACGATATGTTATCGACACTGCTCACCTTTACCTGCTTCTACTTCGCCCTGTGCTGGATGGAACATAAATCTCTGAAAAATCTCATTCTTATTGCCTTATCGTTAGGCTTTGGAATGATTACCAAATTAAATGTTGCCGTAATGGCATTCCCACTGGCTGCTGTTTTCCTGATGCATTTTGTGAAAGAGTGCAAAGCCGGACGTGTCTGGAAATCCATCCGTGAATTTGCCATTTTCGGCGTTCTGACTGCCGGAATCGGTCTTTCCTGGGTCATCCGGAACCTCGTTTTCTACAATACCAATCCGGGCGTACCGATTCTGCCTCCGGAATCCGAGCAGTATATCGGTAAATTCTCCTACCAGCAGATCTTCGGACTTCCTGCCTCTGCGGAGCTTGCTTATCCGTTCCATACCATCAACGGAAATACCATCTGCAACACCTGGCAGATTCTGTTCCGGACCTCCATTTTTGATGAAGTCCGTCCGGAATTATCCGATTTCCTTTTACAGTGCTGCCGTGTTGCCCTGATTCTTGCAGCGACGCTTGGTATTTTGTTATTTGTCATCAACATCCTCATGGCGATCCGCGAAATCCGCAAAGGAAACCGTGAGCTTGGCGTGTTCCTGCTGGTTGGTTACGTTCTCGTTGTACTGACCTTTATTGCTTTTATCATCAAGTACCCTTATACCTGCAGTGCCAACTTCCGCTATGTGGTGGTCGGACTTCTGTTTTCCGTCATCGGACTGATCCAGTTCTGCGACCGTTCCCGTATGGAAAGCAGGGTACATCAGATCTGTGCAGCCATATTGGAATATCTGGTGCTTGCCTTTGTCATCCTCATCACACTGGTTCTGCTTACCTGGAATCAGTGGTAGACCACAGCCATTCAGAATATGGAAGAGGAATTTTAAACAGATACTGTCAAGATTATATAAGGAGATCCTGAAATGTTTCGTTTATGGGCTAAAATATTTAAAGAAAATCATTTACTAAAAGATGTGGTGATCTGTAATGATCAGGAGGATACCCGTACCCATAAGGTATTTCAGGCACTAGATGAGGCCTGCTATGAGCTGGATCTCACCCGTCCCATCTGGCTGGACCTCAATATCAGGGACTTTAAACGCCATTCCAAAACACGTTTTACACAGGACAGCTTCATTGAGCATATTGATTTTGATTATCTGGAAATTCAGGTCATTGAAGAAGATTAAAATCAGATTTGCATCGTTCCGAATTGTCACAAAATCGTTATTCATCTGAATGTAAATTTGGGCAAAAAGCAATTTGGAATACCTCTGATCGTTTGTCAATAATACCTCCAACTCGTTTGTGAATAAAATGATTGACACTGCATATCTTATGTAGTAGTATTTACTTATTCCTAATGTAGTTTTAAATACTACGTATTGTTATTTAAAGGAGGTTTTCTTATGCAAATTACAATTCGTGAGCCCGGAAGTGCTCTTACCCATTTTATAGCAATGTTACTGGCAGCCTTTGCTGCTGCTCCGTTATTAACCAAGGCAGCGCTCTATGCAGGCCGGGAATCCATTATCGCACTCAGTATTTTCTGCGTGAGCATGATCCTTTTATATGGAGCAAGTGCAACCTACCACTCCTTGAACCTGTCCGGGCGTCCCTTACGCATCTTCCGTAAGATTGATCACATGATGATTTTTATACTGATCGCCGGTTCCTATACCCCGATCTGCCTGACTGTCCTTGGCGGGAAGCTTGGTTACACCCTGCTTGCCGTTATCTGGGGTCTTGCCCTGTTCGGCATGATCCTGAAAGCCTGTTGGATCACCTGTCCGAAATGGTTTTCCTCTGTCATTTATATTGCCATGGGCTGGGCCTGTGTTGCCGTATTCGGTCCACTCCTTCAGGTACTTCCCACTGCTGCCTTCCTCTGGCTGCTTGCTGGTGGCATCATCTACACCATCGGCGGTGTGATTTACGCCTTAAAGCTCCCCTTATTCAATGAAAAGCATGAGTTCTTCGGCTCCCACGAAATTTTCCACCTCTTCGTCATGGCCGGGAGCTTCTGTCACTTCATCTTCATGTACTGCTATGTGGCTTAAAAGACCTTTATAAGAATTTCCTATAAAAAAAGGATCCTTACGGGTCCTTTTTTTATTCATAAGCATTCCATAATACTATTAAGAACAGCTTTATGATGTCATATTAAATCACTTTGCATCCGCATATCCATTGGGATTCATGCTCTGCCATCTCCAGGAATCCTCACACATTTCCTTAATATCATACTGTGCTTCCCATCCCAGTTCTCTCTTTGCCTTATCCGCATTGGAATAGCATGTGGCAATATCTCCGGCACGACGCGGCTTAATCACATAAGGGATCTTCACACCGGTAGCAGCCTCGAAGTTCTTCACGATATCAAGAACGCTGTAGCCCTTTCCGGTTCCCAGATTGTAAATTGCCAGTCCGACCTTCTCATCAAGCTTCTTAATTGCCTTCACATGACCGATGGCAAGATCGACAACATGAATGTAGTCGCGGACTCCGGTTCCGTCCGGTGTATCATAATCATTGCCAAATATACCAAGTTCTTTCAGCTTACCAACCGCAACCTGTGTTACATACGGCATCAGGTTATTCGGAATACCATTCGGATTCTCTCCGATCAGTCCGCTCTTATGTGCTCCAATCGGATTAAAATATCTTAACAGAATCACATTCCATTCCGGATCTGCCTTCTGCATATCGGTAAGGATCTGCTCTAACATGGACTTCGTCCAACCGTATGGATTGGTACACTGTCCCTTCGGACACTCTTCGGTAATCGGGATCACTGCAGGATCTCCGTATACAGTTGCGGAAGAGGAAAAGATAATGTTCTTCACGCCATGCTTACGCATTACATCTACAAGCGTCAGTGTTCCAGCAATGTTATTCTCATAATATTCCCAGGGCTTCTGCACGGATTCCCCAACAGCCTTAAGACCTGCAAAATGAATACAGGACTCAATGCTCTCTTTTTCAAAAATCCTGTTCAGTGCCTCACGGTCAAGAATGTCTGCTTCATAGAAGGTAACCGGCTTCCCGGTAATCTTCTCCACCCTTTTTAAACTTTCCCTGCTGGAATTGCTTAAGTTATCCACAACAACCACTTCATATCCGGCATTCTGAAGCTCCACCACAGTATGACTTCCGATATAGCCGGCTCCTCCGGTTACTAAAATTGACATCTTTCTCTCCTCACTTTCCTTAAGGACTTGTTTCCCTGTAATACCAAATGTCTTCTTTCAAGACCTGGTTTTGCTATCTATGGACGTTACTGCTCACCCGCACCTCGTTCCACCATCAAATCTGTCACTGGCTGCTGTGTGAACTGTAACCTATGGGTTCATTATATGCCACCCGGAACAGTTTCACAATATAGAAATGTTGCTCTTATCTGTCAAAATGTTGTCTGGCTGCTGTGTGAACTGAAACTGTCCGGAAACAGTTCTGCATCCTTATGTCCGGGTAATTATAGCTCAATTCCATTTAATTTACATAGCTCTCTTGCGCTCTCTACGGAATCCACACCGGTCGCATTTTTGATGGGTGCAAACTCTTTGCTGCGCTCTACCTCAAACGGCAGGCAGTTTTCCATTTCATGAATCATATCCAGCACAAGCTGTTCAAATTTATATCCATTGGGAGCCTCCGGCTTCACCTTTTTCCCCTGCTCATCTAAATAAGGAATCTTCTTTTCTACCACGTGCAGGGGAAGATTCTTCTCACGGATCTTCTCAAGCTCCGAAATCCGGAACAGGTAATTCAGAATCACACCGAAGTTGTAGGCAGGATCGCCTGCCGCATCCTTCGCGTCACGCATTTCCTCCGTCAGTTCATAGTATTCTACAATAGACGGTCTGCCATCCTCTAAGCACATTACACCAACCTTCTCGTCCGGGGTTACCTTCTTTACCACTTTTGAGCCGGCTACACACTGGTTCTCCAAAACTGCACCCACGAAAACCGGATCGGCAATCCGCTGTAACACGTTATCTACTGCGAAAATGTTCAGCCATTCCACGCCATCCTCCATCGCCTTCTGTGCAATGCCCCATTTATGCATGGACAGATACCAGCCACCATTCCCGTTCGGAGATGTGGACATCTTCCACTTTTCTTCAAGATAAACCTTGCCCTCATAATCGGTTGCCGGTGCCATCTCCTGCATAAAAAAGGTGATATGCTCCGCTGCATAGCCGAAGTAATCATGCTCCTTCAAAAATGCAGTCGTTGCCTGATGATTCTTGTCACTTGTCATAATATAAAGCGGAATGAATACCCCCGCTTCCTTCACGACATCCATCAGGTTTTCAATGAGACGCTGGAAAATATATACTTCTTTTGTAAGACCGATATTAAACATTCCCTTCGGATTGTCGGATCCAAGCCGGGTTCCCATTCCGCCGGCAAGAAGCACCGCACCAACCTTTCCCTCACGGATCGCCTGTAAACCGGTTTCCCTAAACTGCGTCTTTTTCTCTTCGATCTCCTTAAGCTGCATGGCTGCAAGGGGAGTAATCACACCCTTCTGCGGCTCCTTCTTTCCATCCTTCACGGCATCCAGAATTGAAAAATCCGTATCCTCAATCTGCTTCAGCAGTGCTTCCTTCTGTTCTTCGGAAAGCTCCTCATAATATCTTAAAACCTGCTCCTGGCCTGCCTTGTGCAGCTTGTCCTTTGCTTCCTGTAAATTCATACCTTCCCTCCATTTCCGGCTCTTCCCCAATCGGAAATTACCCTATATTCCGAAGTGCAGCATTCTGCTTATAACAGTTCAGCCATGCAGAAATGATTGTGCAAGATGACCGTGGGAGCTTGCTCACTAAGGGCAGCTTATACAATCATTTCTATAGGGCGGACGCCCGACATTCATAAGCTGTTACTTCTGCTTCTTTTACTTACGATTATAGAGTATTCCCCTCGATTATGCAAACCATAAGTAAGAATTGCCTCACTTATGGAAGTATTTCCATTAAATACAAAATCCAGCTTTTCCCCATAATGAAAACCATGTCTTCTTCTGACATGCCGCGCTGCAAAAGAGCTGCTGTCACCATCGGAATCCGTGCATGATCCGGCAGGCAGTCATTCTTCTGTACCGTCGGCTCTTTTCCCTGCAATCCGGCTCGTGCTTCGTCATAGGAATCGCAAAGATCAAAACCAAAGCCGATATGTTGTGCTCCAAGTCTTGCGGTCTCATATTCAATATGCTCACACATTCTGAGCAGATGACCGCCATTTAAAGAACCCGTAATGTAACGGCATCCGTTCAGTCCCATAATACCGCCCTGCTGCGCCAGCTTCTGCATCTGTCCATCCGTCAGATTCCGGTAATTGTCATATATCGTCCTGCTGTTTGAGTGTGTTGCCACAAAGGGGCGTGTCGTAATACGGCATACATCTGTAAATCCGTCATCATTTAAATGGCTCACATCCAGAAACATGTTTAGCTCCTCCAGTTTCCGGACCGTCTCCATCCCCTTTTCAGTAAGTCCTCCCCGTATCTGACGATGCTCCGAAGCCTTACAGCAGCCTGTTGCCAGTGCATCCTTTCTGCTCCAGGTAAGCGCTGCTCCACGGACTCCCTGCCTGAAAAGCTCCTCGAGTCGGTCTGTCTCTTCTCCAATACAATCGAGGCCTTCCATATAAAGAAGAATTCCAAGCTCCCTTTTTTCTGTATTCTTCTGATCCAGAAGCTTCGCAAGATCCTGCCGGCTTTGGATCAGCAAGACCCTCTCATAGAGCGGTTCCTTCTCCCGGTGCCTCTGAAGTTCCAGATTACAGGTAACTATCTCTCCCTTTAAAAGCTTAATCTGCATCAGCGCATTCGCCCACGCATGGTCCAGATCACAGTTTGCCACATAAATTGAAGAGGCTATCACCCAGATGCCTGCCTGATAAAAATTCTTAAGATACCGGTGGTACAGGACATTCTGCTCGCCCAGCTCATGTCGCAGCACAAGCTCACCTGCCAGATCCAGATGCATATCCACTACCGGATGCTGCTTGTGCAGCCTCAGCGCCTGTTCTAAATATCTGCTCTCAATTTTCATATCTATGCTATCTGTATGACTACTATCCGCTGTATTGCCTATGTTGTCTATACCACTGTGTTCTGTCACTCTGTCCTGATTCATCATGCTGCCTTCTCGCTTTCCAGTCTCCGCCTCTGCTCCAGCAGCTCCTATCATACGGAGCAAATGCTGACCACAGGCTGCGCTCTACTCTTCTGCTATCAGCATATGCGAAGATAGAACGTTTGGCAACCAGGAAACGCCAAGATACTGCCCTGCCTGTACCTTCCACATTGCAGCATATCTGCCATCCTTCGCAAGAAGCTCTTCGTGCGATCCCTGCTCCACAATTTTTCCCTGTTCAAGCAGATAAATCCGGTCTGCCAGCCGCGTCGTAGACAGTCTGTGGGAAATAAAAATCACTGTCTTATTCTCCGTTGCCTCCAGCATCGAATGATTCAACTGATACTCTGCAATCGGATCCAGCGCACTCGACGGTTCATCTAAAATAATCAGTCCGGCATCCTTGTAAAAGACTCTGCTGATCGCCAGCTTCTGGCTTTCTCCCCCTGAGAGATTGACACCATCTGCCGCGAATTCGGTCGTCAACTGTGTCTCCATTTTCTCAGGCAGACTGTCAACTCTCTCCCTCAGACCACTCCGTTCAAGGGCGCTCTCTGCCCTTTTTCTGTCCGGTTCTGCATCATCCAGAATGATATTTTCAGCAACTGTTCCTGCAAAGATTTTAAAGTCCTGAAAAACTGCCCCGATAGAATTACGGTATTCTTCCACCGCATAATTCCGGATCGAAATACCATCTATCAGAATATCCCCCTGTGTCGGATCATAGAGCCGCATCAACAGCTTCGTTAATGTCGTCTTCCCGGCTCCGTTATACCCAACCAATGCGATCTTCTCTCCCGGTTTAATATGGAAGGAAATGTCCTTTAAAATATCTTCTCCATCCTTCCGGTAAGAAAACGATACGTTTTGAAATTCGATCTCCTTGGCCTTTTTCGTCACTGTCCGATTCTGCTCACTGGTAACCCTGGATTCTGTATTCAGGAAATCAAGAATCTTCTGTACATACAGGCTGGTTTCGCATGCATACGGATAAAGGTCTGTAAAGATTCTCAAATTCCTCTTAAGATTTCCAAAGGAATTATACAGGATCGCCACACTGCTGAAGGAAAGCACTTTTCTCGCTGCCGCCTGATACACCAGATAGGAAATATAAATCACATCACTGATAAAGTCATTCCCGATGTATTTTTTCAAAAAGCTTAAGAAAAACCGTTGCCCGGCATACTTTCTTTCTACTTCATAAATATCTCCATTTGCTTTCTTGAAATCCTCAAACAAAATCCGTGATACATCCGGATGCAGCCGCATTTCCTTTGCATAATCCGATTCCAGATCAGAAAAAGAAATATTCAGGGTATTTACCGGAACAAGCGTCTCAAAACGCATGGCAATCTGATAGCTTCTGGTTTTCATCTCCTTTTCCAGAAGCGCTTTTACACCTTTCAAAAGCCAGATTCCGACCAATCCAGCAACTGCTATAGATATCGGAACTGCAGAATTTTTCCTGTAATCCAGCAAATCCAGAATTCTGGCAACCAAAAGTACCGGCAGATAAAAAAGCAGGGCATTCAATCCTCCCTGAAGAATCACAATTACAGGGAACTTCCGATCCATCGCCCAAAGCAATTTTATTGTATCCCGAACAGGAACTTTTCGTTTTTCTTTCATTGCTGTTCCTCCTCCCTGTAATACCGGCTCTGAATTTCATAGAGACGCGCATACATTCTGTTTTGCGCCATCAGTTCTTTATGGGTTCCGCTTTCCTGTATTTTCCCGTCTTTTAGCAGAATGATACGATCCATAAATTGTGTGCTCGCAAGCCTGTGGGAAATATAGATACAGGTTTTCTCTTTTCCAAGTTCCCGGAATTTTTCATAAACTTCACTCTCCGCAATTGCATCCAGCGCTGCTGTCGGCTCGTCCAGAATCCAGATCTGTGCCGATTTATGATACAGCATCCTCGCCATCAGAAGTTTCTGCGCTTCTCCACCGGACAGGGAAATTCCATCCCCGGATACTGCCTTTGTCATCTGGGTCAGAATTCCGTTTGGCTCCTGCTTTATCCGCTCCGAAAGTCCCGCCTGTTCCAGAGCTGCCCAGACCTGATTCTGATCCGTCTCTTCCAACGGTTTCAACGAAACATTCTCCGCTACGGTATATGGAAGAACCAGAGCATCCTGAAACAATACAGCAACCTGATCCCGGATAAAATCTGCCTGTCCTCTGGAAACCTCCGTCCCCTGTATGGTAATTTTCCCGGACGAAACCGGATACAGGCCGCATAGAAGCTTGACCAGCGTTGTTTTGCCAGCCCCATTTTCCCCGATCAGCGCAAGCTTTTCCCCTTTCCGGATGTTCAGATTCAGTCCGTCAATTACGAGCCTGCCTGCATTATACCCAAACGACACATCCTGAAAGGAGATCTCCTCCGCTGCCCGCGCGCATTCCACTTTTTGCGTACATTCCGTTTTCTGCTGTCCGGCAGGCGCTTCGCCCTCCTGCATGTATGTCCGGATTTTTTCGATTCCCTTGCTTCCGGTCTGCAGCTGACTATAGCTATGTACAAATACCGTAACAAAATTGGAAAACTGCATCGCAATACCATAATACAGGACAAATTCAGCCGCCGAAATTTCCTGCGCAGCGCACTTTTGAATCAGATACAGAAATACCACAATATCCCGTACACAGGCGATCGCGCCCTCCAGCATTCCGGAACGCGCAAGTACAGAAAAGTATTTTTTCT